>Ga0065711_1049970_pt1 | contig 11042 bp, 3 predicted proteins | sample Hoacrofraction12_FD_59098 | JGI IMG/M metagenome (GOLD analysis project Ga0065711, IMG submission 59098) | Hoatzin crop microbial communities from Cojedes, Venezuela - Epithelial fraction 12 v2 (version 2) | ecosystem: Host-associated > Birds > Digestive system > Esophagus > Crop | place... | reverse complement strand
TAGTGGTCACTAGCTGGGCATGGAGCCATTGAGTACTACACTTTGGGCCTCACAGCCCAGCCAATTTTCAGCTCACCCAATGGTCTGATCATCCAGCCCATACATTCTTGACTTCCAGACGAGAGCTCCAGGATACTAAAGGCACATCCACTTCCCTCCCCTCATTCCCTCAATCAGTCATTTCACTACAGAAAGCAATCAGAATGTCAGAATGACTGTTTCTGATTACCTGCTTGTCCTGTTTGAGTTTAGAAATGGGTTCCAAGAGAAGATCACGCACATTGTTTTTTGCAGGAACTGAGGTGAGCCAGCAACTGACAGTGTTCCAGATCCTCATTTTTGCCATCCTTGAATATGACTGTAGTGTTCGCTTTTTCCATTCATCACAATTTTTCACAGACAATACACAGCAGCCAACAAGGCAATTAGAGCAGCCAACTTTTTCAGCACCTTAGCTCAGTCCCAGAGATATGAACATGTCCAGGTGAAATAGTTTCTAACTTGTTCACCCAGTGCTGGCTCCTTCCCAAACTGTTCTGATACTTGCAAGGGTCAGGGAGGAGGTTCTGTCTGTAATGAGCAAGGTGAAAAAAAGGCCCTGAGTACTTCAGCCTTTTCCATACAATCCACATTTCATTGTCACTTATACTTTAACAGCCCCACAGCTTCCCTTTACAACTTGTCCTTATTGCTCACTTTAATGAAGTTAATTTTAGTTTTATCTGGGTTTTGACTTTCTTGATTTTGTCCCTAAGTACATTAGCGATCCCTTTATAGTCTTCCTGTGTTGCCTGTTTTTGTTTCCACTTCAAACATGTTCACTGATTGTATTGGAATTCATTAAGAAGATCCCTTTCAGTCAAGCTGGTCTTGTGCTGAAACTTCTAGTTTTCCCACACAAAAGTGTGGCTTATTCCTGATCCCTCAGTGAGTTCACTTTCAAGGAGTAATCCAGCTGTCTTGGCATCCCCGCCTCTGCGTGGCTGCTTCCCAGAGGATTTTGCTTAGCTATTCCTTAAATAACCAAGTCTCTTCTCTGAAAGTCTAGAACTCTAGGTCTGCAGTTTTATTTCCAATCTTCCTCCATATCCTGAACTCCCTTGCCTTGCACTCCCTGCAGCCTAAGATGCCACCAGTGACTGCATTTTTCATCAGTCCTTCTCAGTCTGTGAGAAGTCCTACAGAGCAACACCCCTTGCCAGCCTCTCTAACATTTGCATTGGAAATGTCTCACCCACACAGTATAACCTTGGGTTGTTCGCATGAAGCCACATTGCTCTCACAGCAGTTGTCTGTGGACAGTTAAGGCCACTCATAACAATAGGTGCCTGAAGATGGGAGATTTTCAGTAGATATTTGGAGAAGACCTCTTCCTCTGTTTCCTATCAGTCAGGAGGTCTGTAGCAGACTCTTAAGATGTCCTCAGTGTTATTTTCACCTCTCAAGTTGATGCAGAAGTTCCCAGTAGGTTTGTTTCTAGCTTTGCCCTATGGAGCTCTGTGAAGTCAAGGGGATCCTTAATACAAAATATGACCCACTCCTTGTCTTCCCCGCGTATCACTCCTCAATGGTCTGTTTGGTCCATGGATTCCCTTCCCAGCATATTCTCTGTCCCGTGCAAACAGCCCCTAACAGGGACCAGCCTCACTTTTTTTCTCCACAACTCTTGATTTGCTGGCTCATCAGGAGGGGTCACTAAAGGCACCAATGTACCAAAGGCAGTGAATCATGCCAGGTATTGCTCACTTGTCTGCTTGTTGGCAGCGCTGCCCCTTTGATTGACTTGCACGTTCTGGTGAAACACAAACAAATTGCTTGGTGCTTTTTTCTGAGACTCTCAGCACTGTATCTCATTGCTTGCAATATCCTAGCATACTAACAGTATTCACTCTAGTGATACATCAGGCAATATGGACTAAGGAGAACACTAAAAAATATCCTTGGGCAAATCAGTCCCTAAAAGAGAGTCCATATGGAAAACAGAACTGGAAGAATCGATTTTGACAAAATACACAAATTTCAATGAAGGCATATAAAAGTTGTAATCAGTGAGTAGCTTATGCACAACTATTCTTAGGAGCAAATGGGATTTTTAAAGTGTACTAAAACATCTGTTATTTGCATATAGTTGCATATTGCTCTAAGCTGCAGAGGCACATTAAGGCATTCAGGGTGGAATCTTAAAGGTAGATTGGCACTCTTCACCCGTGAATCCATAACATGGCTTCAGGACTTGCATTCTTTGTGCTACAGCTTTAAGATCCATGCAAGCAACAGCTGAAGTGCCATGCCATAATTTTAAGTCCTTGTTCTATTAGATTCTGCTAGTTTACAGTGGAGTAATATTCTCTTTATTTACATCTTTTCTTTGTTTTAGCTGCTGTGACTCTTTCAACTGCCAGATTCTTTGCATTAAACATTATTCATAATAATACTATGCATTTATCTGAGCATCCATATATTCTTACAGAGAGTAATTATTTTTATTTGCAGCAACTAACGTAATGTTGCTTTCAGTTTGTTTTAGAATATTTATCTTTTCCTCCTGTGATTATATTACCCATTACAGCTGCTGAGAAAACAATGTCCGCAGTAAAATTGTAAGTCATATTAAAATGTACTGCTTTCTTAAATGTAATGTAAAACATTTGGACTTCATTTTCTTCCAGACACATTAAGTTTTTATGACTTCATTTTTGAAAGATTGTCCTGTGCTGCATCATTCATATTTGTTTCTGCTCTGGCGCATTATCTATTACCAATAAATTTATTATAAGATGGAGTTTGGAATCCTTGTATTTTGTGACTTTTCAAATTTTTTTCTGAGTTCACCTAGAAATTCCAGTTAACGTCTCAGTCAAACATAAGCGATTACTTGGAAGTCAGCTGAAATATAAATGCTGAAGTGTAAACAGAGTGCATTATTTAACCCTTCTTTGGTTCTCAAAAAGAGTATAGTAACAGCAGAGCTGTATGAGACAACCAGTTTCTTTAATTTCCTTTCGTGTTTGAAAAACAGTACTATGACTTCAACAAAAAAAATTACTAATTTCATCAGCCCCTCTTTTCAGTAACAAAAATTAGGTGACATTCAATCCTACAAAAAATATTTTTAGATTTACAGAAAGTCGCTGTTTTAGGCATAAAAACATTTGCAGAAAACTAAATGATAGTTTCCATCATATGAAAAAACATCTTTTAGCTTCTCATAAAATATACGCCATTCTGCTTTTAAAGAGGTGGATGAAGGCAACTACTATTAGAAGCATTGGCATTTACCACCACTATGAACCTCGTCACAGCTGCAACCCTCAGTATGTTTTTATAGTCTTGACCACGTGTGGTTTACAGCTAGCCTCCAGCTTCTAGAGTTAAGGCTGCTGTCAGAACAAATACTGTCAGAAAGCTTTGTTCTTAAAGGCCAAAAACGGTCTTTCTGTGAGCTGATTCTAAAGAGAGTCCTGCTCCTGCATCTGCCACCAGCACTCCTTATGACTCTGGGCAAGTCACATTCCTCATTTGTGTTTTCTGGATCGTAACTCACTTTGTGTGTCTACTTCCAGTGCATCCTCTTTATGGCAGAGACCATCTCTTCCATGGTGTAAGAACACACCCAGTGCATAAAACAGGATCCCCACTGAGGCAGGAATTCAACAGAATAAATACAACTCTTCTTGCTTTCAGGCTTATGTCAAATACAAGTTTCAAATTCTAAAACTTAAAAAAAATATATCAATGAGTAAATTTAAGCCATATCAAATGAGATATTTGCCAGCTCCTGACCCTGAACCTTTTCTTAAAACTTGAATTCTGCAAACCAAATTATTTTTAGCTTCCAAATCCTTGGCTAATTTATTTTCATTTTTCTTCAGTTTTGTATGCCTTTGTGCTTCCGGTTTCTGGCAACATCCATGAGTAAGAATGCCAAAGTCTTCTATTCAGATCTTATACTTAGCCAAATGAAAAGGGGAAAACACTCAAAATCATGCAAGGCAGTCTTTTCTCATGAGTCTTCTGTTCTCATGAACTTTGTAGGCCAATTTTAGAAATGCAGAACTTCATCATGTAAGAGACATCAGATAAGGAACCAAACTTCTGTGATTCACATATTTATCACTAATTCCTCTTCCTTCTGGCAACAAAGCAAGACTGCTGAGGGAGGACAAAACAACAAAGAAGAGAAAAAAGTCAAGAAATTTTTAAAAACAGAATGAGAAGATCCTTGAACAGACTCAAAAGGAAGTCCTGGGGAAAAAAATTTAGATGACAATAGGATGGAGGGAGCCGCCTTCGGAAGGCAAATTATGGAGATGTAAAAGAAGATGAACGACTAAGAGGAGCATCTAAGTGGATAAACATCTGTGCTTTGCCTTAAAAGCCAAAACAACTACCTTAGACTGAACACCTCAGTTCAGACAGCTAAAGCTGAGGTGACTGTTACCTAAAATATTTACTGTCATATCACTTTCCTTGTTCAGTTTTCAGCAATTATTTTGTTCAGCAATACTAGTAGTATTTAAGGATCCTAATTTTTATACACAGATGTAGTATTTATAACAGGTCTCTATATTTGTGATATACATCCGTCAAAACTCTTGATTGTGATAAAAACCACTACTACAACTTGTAGAAAAACACTGTATATTTGAGTACTGTACTACAACATATGGGAACTAACACAGTTACATAAAAATCCTGTGTGGGGAAAAAGGAAAATAAGTATTCATCTTAGTCCGCTCACACATCTGTACATCTATCTACCCATGCACTGGAGTGTTCTATGAACTTGCACCATGTCCTCTCACTTCTCCAGTTGTTTAAATTCTCTTGATATAAAGAGCCTTATAAATATCCATTGTCTTGGAACTTGGAATTACAGACACTTTAATCATATGCTTCTCATGTCATCTGATCAAACAATCCCAATCTTCTGAATTTTCACAGCATTGCACGACTTTTAGCCACATGACTTTCATCACATTTGGTGGATGTCAGGAGGCTAAAACCTCACACATAACTTTGAAAATGTGCCCCTTTAAAGTGCTATTGTTAATCATGTTCATGGGTGCCTGCTGGGATTCCTTGCAGTGCTTTCTTAGGCTCACAGCTGTTTTTGATTTCTGTGGATGATGCAAAACTCTGCTTTTCTCAGCCTCCAGACACTAACCTTAATTTCATTGCTGAAGTCACAAGTCTGCAAAATCTGTAGTTTTTCACTGAAAAAACACTTTTTATGAATAATCTGATATAATTTTGGTTAGTGTTTGGCAGAAATCCATTTTATTTTTATTCTTCAGTTCTAAAAACAACAGAGCAATAGTGATTAATGAAAGAAATTTCTTAATAGTGATCTAATATATACACTAAATATGGATCTGTCTATGATACATGTAAGATTTCTATATTGAGAGATATTTGTAAATGCTGTATGTGGAAAGAAGTATAAGTAGACTGAGGAAGCAAATATATATTTTGCTAGAGCTGATGAATATTAAGCCTAATCTTCTCTTAGCTTTGACCTGAGGCAATTACACAAAATGTGTCAGCCCGGTGCTCAACATTGATTGTGCTCTTTAACATTTACATCAAGTAGTGCACTAATGGTTCAGATAATCATGGCCCAGAGTGCCCCACAATTATTGGGCAAAAAGTAGATGGCACTGCTGGCCTCATACATCACCTTGTACTAGCAGCAGCCACTTCCAGCCTGGGACTCTTTCTCCCTTTCTTAAAAGACTGACTCTTCCGAAAAACAAGACAAGCTCCAGCGTACTATTGCACTGTGGCCACAAAGTAGCTTTTAACATTAGCTAGCAAGTTCTCTCAGAATTATTATGGTTACTCTTTAACAAAGAGCAACAGCAAGGATTTATCTGATACTCATTTACAGGGTTCTCTGATACCAATCCATTTTTCTTTCCTTTAGGCAGCATTTATATAGGAAACAACCTCGCAAAACTGCTGAGAGGAGCACAGGAATGCTGCCCCCACATGTAGAGCTCCACACGTTCAGCTCATTCCTCCTGTTCCTTGGCAATAACTCTCAAACGAAGGAAGAGGAGAACATTACAACCATCAGTTAATATCTGAAAGGTTCTCCTTCCATTGTAAACAGCCTTGTGTCTGCTGTAAAAGAGAACATTGCACTGTTGGCTGGCATTCACAGAAGTGGTCTTTTATTAGAGATACCTGATCCATATTGCAGAAATGCATAATGCTGGATGAAAGCCAGTGTCCTGGGTCCCTTAATCCTAACAGGGGCTTGACTTTGTTGCACCGATGTAGTACAATTCACAATAAGAGGAATCTTATCACCGACCACCTTGTTTTTTAGCCTGCCGTAAACTTGTGCCCTTTAAGGCAGGCATTTTATTTTCTGACCTTCGGAGACAGATTCACCGTCTCCAATGTTGGGAATTTAACTCAGGGCACACGAGGTGCCCGGATGGTCAGAAGGATCCACAGGCCTACCCTGTTCTGGCCCTCCAGCCAAAATCTCATGTGCCTGGCGAGGCATTACTAGGGAAAAGTTCCCATTAAACATGTACTTTTTCAGTGAAATGCAGTTAGGAAAGCTTACTCCTTCCCTTCATTACTTCAACTTTATGCCTAACGTTCAGTGGGAAGTATCCAGGCCTTGCTGACTCGGAAAGGCTCACGAGCCAGCTGCTACTTTGAGGTGCATCTGTCTGCACTTACAGGGAGGGTGCCAAAAATAGCAAAGGTTTAGATCTCTATAGCCAAGATTTCTGAAAACACAGACCAAAAAACAGTCATTTTTAACATCAGAATGAGTCAACTCCAACAGATGAGACAGACTGAAATAAAAGGTTAGAAAACAAAACTGCCCTTTGGCATGCAGGTCCTTGTCACCAGTCTTCCCTCTGTCCAACAGCTTTCTCCTGGCGCCCTGGGTTGCAACAAACACTGGGCAGCCTGCGTGGGGTCCACTGGGAAGGTCTTCTTCCCATCACCTCCAAGACACGTGTATTTGTTCCCTAAGCCTCTCAGAAAACTTCCAGTGTCTAAACACTGCAGGCTCCCGCCTGCTGGCTCCCTCACACTCTCACACTGACCGTCCCATCTTCTGCTCCAGATGTGCATGCCTAGATAGTCCAAAATAAATCTCCTCCTCCTAGAAGCTTCATCTGACCCAGAGCGCAGCATGCTGGACAAGGCAAGCAAGGGTGTCCTTCCTGCTGTCCAGCTACTCTTTCTAGCAGAGGACATCTACAGCAAGTAGTCAGCACATCGAGTAAATGTGCTATCACCAGCACTGTTGCATTGCCTCTATGGAAGGCCACAATCATTCTCCTGGCAGATGAATGCTTCTTATGAACAATGTAAGCATTTCAACTTCCAGAGAGTCTGCAGTATTGCCTAGTACCTCCATGTTTCATTTTAGTTTGATTCCTTCATTTCTCACCTTCAACATGAATTCAAAACTTGCTTGCACAGGAGATTCCCAGCTGTAGCAAAGGCAGAAATCTCAGTATCGCCAGCTGAGGATCACCTTTTTTCTCTCTTTGCCATTCATGCGTTATTGCTAACTAGTTTTTAGCATGACTGAAAGCACTTTTTTTTTTTTTGAAGATGATAAGAGGAAGTGAAGTTTGCTGCTTCCTTCTCTATCTTCTTTGCATCCTGTTTGTTGACAGGTATTTGAAACAAGATCAGCCTTTGATTATTGCCAGAGGAAACGAATTGTTTGTGTTGAACTAGCTTACTCCGTGTAGGTACGTATTTGTTATCAATATCCTATTTTGGGGTTTATTTGAAGAATGAAGGCTTGATTGGTTTCTTTTCCTAGGCTTCTTGACTCCAGGCATAGCCAGACTGTCAAATGCAGTTTCCATGTTCAAAGAACTCCAGTCAAAGGGGCTAAACCTCCTGGGTTTCCATAACTTAAAGTTTCATACAGTGGTAAACTTTGATATAGTAGACATGCAAAAATTTTAAGTCAACTACCTGCCTAAAGACAATAAAGTCTGTACAAACATGTTAATTCTCTTCCCTTTTTCCTCTCCCAGTTTGTCTTATTTTTCTTCAGAGATACAACTCTGCTGACTGAAAGAAAGCTTTCCTCCCTCTCCAAACTTCACATTTTAACTGGGGACTGTTTTCTATTTACTAGCCTTTGTGATATAAGTTTATGGATACTCCTCTGACTTTTCTTAACTCACTAGAACAGCTTGAAGTCTTTTTTACCACAGCCATACACTTCTACTATTTGTCACTTATATGTAAAGGTTTTTTTTTGTTTCCTCATCTGTTGACATACCTCCTGACATACATTAAAGTTTTTATCTTTGTTATTTCTGATAACCAGCTGTTTTCCTTACAATTACCTGTTTTAATTTACTCTGAATTTCTTATACACTGTCTCTGGTCATAAACTTAAAGTTAATGTGTGCTTACAGAATTGACCTGTTCATGTCTGGGTATTCAGCAGATTATTTTAAATTTCAGGATCAATTCAAAATGCTGCAAATAAATACATGCACAGAACTGCACAACATATCATCAGTCCTGTTCTCACAATCCCTCTCCAAATTCAACTAAGTACTACAGTTATTACGAGTCAGTAATACCTTTCTCTGTTCTCTTCTGTGGTTCTTAATCTCTGGAACTCACTTCTATACTTGATTATGCTTTTATGGATTTTGAATACAAATAGAAGTTTTTCTGTCTTATTTCCTTTCAGCTGACACCTATAATGGAAGTGTAAATATTATTCCTTATATAAATTTAATGTAATTAATTTTAATTTGTTCCATAATAATAATAATAATAAATTATATAACATCAATATTCTAAATTAAAATAGATTATTCTGCTTCTTTTTGTTATATGTTTAAAAAAAAAAAAAAAGGCATATCTTACCGGTTTTAGGCTCGCTTCCTGGTCAATGTGAAGCCTTTTTCTATTCCCTGGCTGTAGAGGGAGCTCCAATAGCAAGTCTAGATCCATCTAGAGTTTTATTCCTGAGCTGAGACATTGGTGTCAAATGCCTTTTGAATGCCCACATGGCATCCACAGGGGACAGGTAGGTGTGTCACATGGCCTATGGAGGACCACAGCCTCCCTGAGCAGCATCTAGAGGACAGGACAGATTGCCTAAGACATCTTAAAACATTGCCTAATTGCTCCTAGATTGCCTAAACACAGATGCTGTCGTCATAAACTGAATTCTACTTCTTGGTTTCTGCTCAGTTGCATAAGTTTTAGTGCCTACTGCTGTTCCTGGCATTGGCTGGCCGCTGGCTGCTACAACCAATGAACGCTTTACCTAGCATGTTTGCCAGCCTTATGCTGCAAATAAATAGGTACCCAATACTATTTGCATCACTCCAGGGTATTTAAGACTTCTGCACAAGGCTGGCACGTATAGCACAGCTCCTGTGGGACGCCTCACTACCAAAACTTCACCACCTTCACAGCCATTTCTCCCACACAGGATTTTTCTAAAACCTTGACACCTTAAAAAGCTTTTCCAGTGGACACACCAACAGAACAGAGTAGGCTAAAAGTAAAAGCTAGAAAAATTTCTTCCATTTCTGTACTGGGGATCATAGAATTAATTCTCAAAAAGAAAGAGCCAGAATCCTTTCGCAGATGGATTAATTAACTTTTCTCCTCATTTGTGATGATTCAGTTGATTACTCATTCATCAACTTTATACTGCTCTGTTCTCAGTGTTCCCTGTTCCCACTAAAATTCAAGAGTAAATTGAAACAAAGTAATAATTTACAAGAAGAATTTACAAGACAAGAAAGGTATGGCACTACTTCAAGGCCACTACAGAGAGCAGAGTTCCTCTTCTCAGACATAATCAACCTTTTTTTAACTCTGATTAGCCAATCCTAGCCAACACTTTAAAGAAAATATGTACAACAGCACTTGCGCTTTGCGGTAAAATAACCACTTATCAGATATGGCACTGTGTATTTATTGCTAATTGCCATAATCAGTCATAAGCATTAATAAGGGGGTTAGCAAGTAGCAGTTTCACACACTCTTTCTCGCTGTCCCCTAGAGAGTCTGCCTACCTGCTTTTTGTATCATGCTGTTCTCCCTGTCCAATTCTTTTTTTCTTTGACACAGGAATGAACCTTCCCTCGGTCTCATTTAAGGACCCAGTGTTGAAGAACATAAAACTGTCCCATTCAGATGGAGAAACCAGAGCCTTATCTGTAAAGGGCATGGGAAAAAAAAAAAGCCTTTTCTTATGCTTAGGATGACAAGAGATTAGCTGGAGTATTTTGTCCAGTTTAAGGTGCTGCAGTTTGAGAAACCTGGGGATCAGTTAGGGAGAGTCCAGATAAGAACAATGAGGAAGTCTGGAAAAGGATAACCTACAGGAAAAAATTGAAAAACACTGGAAAATTTATGTAGTGTAGAAGAGAGCAGAGAGAAATAGGGCCCTTTCTTTGGGACAATTTCTGTTCATCCACTCTGTCCTACCTATAAAAGTCCTAAGGTCACCCAGTGCAGACTGCCTATTTCAAAGTGTTTCCACAATGGACCAAGTTCCTAAATACCTTAAAACTAATGATAAGGATGTAATAATTCAGCTTCCTTTCTTACTTTATGCTATCCCTAGTAATAGATGTAGTAATAGCTAGTAATCCCTAGTAACAGCTGACTTCAAAAAGGACAATATTCTTCAGCTTCTGCTCTGGATTAAAGGATGCTGACCTCAAGAATTAATCCTCCACTGCTGTTCTGTTTCTCTGTAAACAGAATAATCTGCCAACTGCTACATTTGCACTCCTTTATAAGTGAAGAAGACGTCACTCTTCAGATATGTTGTTGCTTATTGCTTGGCTTTTGATGGCTTTATCACTAGCCAGTTAGTATGTGAGATGTTTTCCAGTGCTGTTGTTCGCATCAGACCAGTAAAAAATAACTATAGTGGCAGGATGCTGACCTTAAGGAGACAGCAATAATGTAATTTTTACCCCTGGTATCTTATTTAGGGAGGACTTTGGACACTTTTCCAAGGTCAATAGGTCTGTATCAATACTCATTGATACAGACCA
>Ga0065711_1009853_pt1 | contig 11042 bp, 19 predicted proteins | sample Hoacrofraction12_FD_59098 | JGI IMG/M metagenome (GOLD analysis project Ga0065711, IMG submission 59098) | Hoatzin crop microbial communities from Cojedes, Venezuela - Epithelial fraction 12 v2 (version 2) | ecosystem: Host-associated > Birds > Digestive system > Esophagus > Crop | place... | reverse complement strand
AACCCCCCCCCCCCCCCGGTTTTTTTTTTTTTTTTTTTTTTTTTTTACTTTAAATTTGGGAGCCAAGGCTAACTAACCCCTCCGAGGAAAACGTCCAGCCAGAAGGGAAGGAAAAAGTTAATCCTTTCAGGCAAATGCAAAATGCTTGTGTTTCAGCTGGAGAACGAATCAGAGATGATTCCCAGCAATCCCTGATTTAATAAGGGCAAGAGCTGGATGCAGTGGATGCAGCTCTCTCCCCTCCCTCTGCCTACTGAATCCATCTCCAGTTTTTGAGGTTGATTCAGGGCTGCTTGGGGCAGCGTTAGCTCAAACCTGAACAGCTTGCTCCCATCATCGACATGGAGCCACGGGGTCAACTAGAAACCAGAGAAAATCTGTTTAGTCATTTCTGAAGACAAAGCAAACCGTGATGATATCACTTACTCGTGCAGACGCTCAGTCGGCAGCTCGCTGCCAAAGCACCTGGTCCCGCTCCCGCAATAAAGCAATCAGATGCTTTGGTGAGCTGTAAGGGAGCCCCTTACACTTCATTAACAAAAACCATGGGTTTCTTCTTAGAAAACCCAGCAAAACTGATGCACGGGGCCATAGGTGCAAGCAGGACCACATGAGGTTGAGCTCAGCCCCAGCGCGGTGGAGCTTAGCCCTCCCGCATCCCCACGGGCACTTTGGGGAGCTGCTTGCACCCATCCCGAGCAGAAACTCCGTCCTCTGGTCAGGGGCTTTGTGGTGGAGGAGCAGCCTCCTCCTCTCACCAGGGCCGGTGATCTCCCCGGCTCTCCAGCCAGCGGCGGGCAGCCCACCCCCACACTGGGCAGCCCGCCCGAGCGATGACCGCGCTGCAGCGGCTGCGTCTGGGCGCGGAGGGAGGACATGGCCCTAGGAGAGGCTGCGGCGACGGGAGCTCCCGCAGACCCTCGGACGGGTGCCAGCAGGCCAAGGAGGTCAGGGAACCTCTCCGTTCAAAGAGCTGCATCCCACTCCCCCCAGGGACCCACCACCTCTGCGTGGAGGAGCACCCCAACCCCGCGGTCCCAAGGAGACCTGGCCTGCCAGCAAAAGACCTCGTCTACCCCACCACAGGCAAAGCCAGGCTGGAAAAGGGTGGAACAGCGTTGCAGGGGCAAGGGAGGCATGGCCCGAGCGGGCGTTCATCTGCCTGGGGTGCCCACCAGAAACCTTGTGATCCTCCTCTCAGTAAACCAAACAGCTCACCGCTTCTGCAACTCCCAAGCGGTGAGGGGAAAGCGACCGGTATGGCGGAGCCACCCACCTACCTTGCCTGCCTCTTCCCCAGGGGTTTTACCGACTGAGGAGGCAACAAACAAAACTGCTCTAAAGGGAAGCCATCCTCTGCTCGAGCCGAGGGGCAGGAGCCGAATGCCACCGGCGCCGGCGAGCGCAGCGTGCGACATGCGATCGCAACCGGCTCTTGCGCTCCAGTCGCACCCGCAGGTACGTGCCGAGCTGAGGACCCCGGCGCAGCACGCACACGGCCAGCAGCACCGCTCTCAGCAGCTTTTGCACTAAATAAACAGGACAAACAGAGGGGACGGGAGGCTCAGAGAGAGGAAGCAACTTGTCCCCAAGTCACTGACAGCTAGAAACAGATTGCAGGTCTCCTCCTCCAGACCTGCTCTGCGTCTCCGCCTGGGAATGTTCTGTGGCTGTATCACCTTCTCCCAGCCTCTCCCCCCAGCACTGTTTCACTCCCTTCCTCCTTCCCAGTACTGAAATACTTAAGCAGCAAGCCCAGGGTTGGTGGTCCAGTAAGAAATGCAAGCAGAGAGGCAACCCCTCTCCTGGGGCCAGACTAGGTGGCCTTTTTTTAGTTCATGAGGAATTTAAGGGGAAAAAAGAAAATAAAAAGAAGAAGAAGAAGAAGAAACATCCATGTCCAAAGCTCTTTTTTTCAGCAACTGCAATTGTTTCTGTGTCCTAATAAATCATGTAGGCCAGGGACGACCAATCTGCACAGCATTATTATTTTCTCAATACATTTGTTGAAAGAAAAATAACACTGTGGCTTTGCCAGAGCAGACAGGATCTGCTTTTCCAAAAGGTTTGTTGATATTAGCCCACAATCTCGTCGGGCTCCATGTATACTCTGGACTCAAAGAGCTTTGCTGCATTCCCATCTCTAAGATACCAAGAGTCACCAAACCCAAATATTACTCTGAGCAACTGAGACCTCAAAAGGTCTTTCTTTATTTTCCTCCACACTCTGTTTCCCATTAACTCTTCAGTGGCATTTGTATGCGTTAAACCTACAGGGCCCAGCAGCTGAACTCGGCTCCAGGCTGAACTATCTCACATCCATCTAAACAACAGCAACAGCTTGCAACACGCTTGATTTACTCCAAGAGATTTTCCATGGGATGTGAGCAGGGCAAGTCTCTCCTGCTCAGGGGCCAACCAGGGGCAGCCCAGGCTCCGTTTTGTGGATAAGCATCAGACTTTGGTACATGCTGGCCCACGTATCAACAAGTTACTGCCATCATATTCCTCCAGACAGCGATTCTCAGCCTTCCCCAGCCCAGGCAGCACTAAGCAGCTGTGGGCTCTGCTCCCCACCAGCCCAGTCCTTTGCAGGTCCCCATAGCTGCAAGCAGCATAAGCACTCCAGGGACAATATGGACAGGCCATGGGGTTTAAGCAGACACACATCATATGCCAGACCAGAGCAGGGTCCACCAGCACCCCTGTGCTGGTCCTTGGTGTTCCCAAGAGGTTGGATTGGGCGTGGAGCGCAATGGTCTCAGGTCAATGGAGTGCCCGTGTCCTTGTCTGTCCATCATCCACTTGTGTCATTTTTTACCTCTAAATGACTATTGTAAAACACGGATTTTTCTGACTTTTTTTGCTTTCCATAGCACATGGAAACCTGGATAGTTGTCCAGCATGTCCAGGAGGCTCCAGCCAGGTCATAGCAAGGGCAGCGGCAGCTCGCATGGGGACAAGGACATACTCTCCCCATAATGAAGAGCGTCTGCAGTGCAAAGGCTGCAGAATGCCACAGCACAGACCCCTCTGGGCTGACCTCGTGGTGATTTTGAGTCAGGTTACCTGACCCACAGGGGTCCCATCAGCAAAAATGAAACACCTGATTTGTGCTCATCCCCAGCCCAGCCTCGTCTGCAAAGAACGGCCACGTCATCCCGCAAATCAGGGCAGATGAGGCAAAGGGAGTCCCAAAATGCTTTGGGTAAGCACCCACGGTGAGCACAGGCAGGGCACCTCAGCTCCTGTGCACCCTTTCACACTCACAGCAGACTAATCCCAGCCTGCAGACGTGGAAAGCAGGGAAACACAGAGACAGAAGAGCCGACAACAGCGAGTGCTGCCCTGCTCAGTGGCGCAGCCCAAGGGAGAGCTGCCAGTGACTACCAGTTCTGCAAATTATGGCAGTCACTGACAACCTCTGTAGCCAGTAAACAGTGTCACAGCGGACAAAATTTGTCCCCTGATATTTCCAAATGTCACATATTCTGATACCTATGGCTTGGAGGGAAACAACAGTTTAATTTTGGATGCTAAGCTAAGGCTACATTGGTTTTGGAAGTTCAACAACAAGGGTAGAAGGGTTTTTCCACCCAGCTTCACTTCTGCTGCCTCTGCAGCAGTTCCCCAAAACCAGGCTGCTTACACAGGGCTTGCTTAACATCATGGCCCATTCCCTGCTCGCAGAGGGCCCTGTGTCACGAAGGGGGAAGGAAAGGGCATGTGGTATCACAAGGGAGACAAGGCAGCAAGCCAGAACAGCCCTGCAAAGGTGGGCAGACACGGCTGGCCTGACTCGCAGGCTGAACCCATCCCTTCTGAAGATCTTCAGATACCGTGGAAAAAAAACAAGTGAAATAAAGGCCGAGGTTTATCTTCAGGTTTAGCTAGTTGTAAAGGTCTCTCGAGCACGATTACTACCCACACTAGATCCTCTCACCCCCAGGAGCCACTGCTGCAGTGTTTACAGTGACAGCACGAGGAGGCATTTGCATCCATGGGTCAGCAGAAGGCACTTGGTCTCCTCTCTGTGCAAAGGGGCAACTGAACGAGCCCAGCCAGGGACACATCCCCATTGACCGTGGCACTCACGATCTGAAGTTAATCAGGGCTTGAGCCAGGCTGACCAGCCCAGGTCTGCCTTGTCCAAAACCCACCACTCATACCCTGCTCCCCAGTATCCACCAGCCTTCAGGGCTGGGATGTCTCTGTGTGGCCCCCAAGCACTGACAAAAATTCAACGCTGTGTTACTAGCAAAAAGCAGCCACAGTTTAAAACATTCCCTGGAGAATTAAACTTTTACAGGGTAGCAGCATTTGGGGTGCATTTTGAAAGTATTTTTTTTCCACCCAGGGAAAGAGAGTCTTTTTGCATTGTGGCACAGTAACAGGCAAATGGGATTTCTCTGAAATAAGCAGACTAAGAACATCCTAAGGAAGAGTAGCAACGCTGCATAGTCAGAAGGAAAAAGCCCAAGGGCAAGGCAAGCTTGGCTTAGCTGCCCCAGCCATCGTTACATCGCTGCAGCCCTGTGTAACGCTCTCCTGTTCATTCTGAAAGCTGTCCCTGGGGGGTGTCCATGCCTGAATTTCACCCTCCTGCCAGCCAGCGATGCACAGGCAAACCCTACGACCAGCGTCCTGTCGTCTCCATCAGACGAGACATCGCGAGGGGCTCCCACGCGAAGCATTGACACGTCTCCTGGAAATTCCACCGTCCAGATCATAATGAAAGATGTGTTTGTTTGCGTCTCATTCAAGTCCCCGTTTGTCCTCTCTAAAAACCACAGTGTAAATCAGCTCCGGGGCAGGCTCCGGCATGGCGACAGCACAACAGCAGCGTGGGAGGTGCCCAAGACCCCCCCCACCGCTCTCTTTCAAAACACAACTCTGGGCTGAAGCAACTGAACTGTTTTCTTAAAATTATTATTATTATTTTTTCCTCTCCAGGCAAATAAAGCCTCTGCACAAACCAGTCTGACTCCAGCTGGATCTGACGCTTCCCAAAGGAACCAGAGAAACCGGTTGGTGATGGGGCAACCCCTCCACAACTGCCATGGTCCTGGATGGGCACCAGTCCCAGCTCCCCACACCTGCAGATGTGGCAGTGGCATCCACGCTGCCTCATCCACCCCTTCCCCATCTCTCTCCTTTCAATAAGGAATTTCAGCAGGTCTCCATGCAGGACCATAATACCCTCACCACTGCATGCGGCAGCAGGGCTCTCCTTCAAGCTTGGCCCAAAACCCTTCTCCCTCAGCTCATTTCAAGTGGGATAAACATGTTTACTGTGGGAACGGTCAGGACCAAGCAGGATTCAGCCTCTCAGCTCCAGGCTCCCACCCGGAGAAAAGCCCATGGGGCTGATGTGAGCATCAGGAAGGACCCATCAACGTTTCAGGGCAACCTGGAATTGGCAGCAAAGCTGCTGGGGTCAGCACCCCTTTGGCCAGAGCAGGGTCCCACCTCATCCCAGACTCCAGGCCGAGAAATTGCCTCCTCCCCAAAGCAGGTGTCTCCGGGAGCCATGCGAGAGATGGCAGCCCCACGGGGGATCCCCACTTCCGCACCCCCAACTCGCTAACGCCGCAGGATGGGGTCTGCAGGGTGGGAGAACTGCTTCTGCGCTCCCCGACACGTGGCACACGCCGCTGCCTGCGAGCAATGTGCCACGGCGGGGCCCGGAGGTGCGACCTGCTGCAATGGAGACAGGGCAGGGAGCCGCACCCAGCACCCCACACGCTGCTACCACTGGGACATCCCTCTGGCACGTCAGATGCACAAGTTGATCCTCCTTACATGCACAAGATGTTCCACACGTCCCAGGTCAGCTCTTAAAACTAAGCAGCCACCAGCCGCCGAGCGCAGAGCCAAAGCGCCGGCATCCCAGGCGCTGTGAGCCCAGCACGGCCCCGCTCCCCGCAGCAAAGGCCTCCATGGTGTGTTTTTTCAGTCCAGAAGCTCATCACCGCCTCACCCAGCCTCCTCCATAGTAGCTTTGTTCTGACATACGCATGAGTAATACCATGAAAAAACACTCCAGTGAGACTCTGCCAGCCAGAGGAAGAGCCTCTGTGCCCCGATTCACCCCCGCAACGCAGGGACAGAGCAGCAAAAGCAGCATTGCTGCAACACACGTTTGCCCCAGGAGCTAGTCCGGACTGGACAGCACATGCTCCCCAGCAAGGGTGCGAACTGTATGCCCAGAAGCAACCTTGAAGCTTTTACTGAACTTCTCAGCTGATGCCCCAACACATCCAAGGTGCGACTCTCCCAAAACCAACTAACCACTCGCTCCTGCTGCAGCACTGCGGCCTCTGAGCCCCAGGAGATGCCCCTGGTTTTCGGAGAAGCCAGTGAAAGGCAAAGCAGCTGAGTCAGCACCCAACCCTGGGGAGAAAGCCGTGAGTCAGCTCTGCTGCGAGCACAAGCTGGCACTCCTCTCTGCTCCTCTCCCGAAAGCCTTGTCCCAGCCCTGGCAGCCTGCACGCAGTGCATGGGTGAGGCTTTGCAGGCTGGAGACCTCAAACACAGGAGCTGCCTGCAAAGCCCACAGCTCAGGACCGCTTAAACCCACACAGGGACCAAGGGGGTCACCCACAAACCCTCTGGAAAGGCTCGCAGCAGCATGCGCCGTCACTGGTACGGAGCAAGGCAGTGATGGAGAGCTGTGGCCTGGGTTACAGAGCACCCAGTCCCTACCACAGCCTCAGCTCAACGCGCTTCAGCTGGGGAAAGGAGGCAAATGCCACGAGAAGCCCCCAGCTGACCCAGCCCTCAGCAGCCCCCTTCTGCAGCAGTCACTGGCAGCAGTCACTGGCAGTGCTGGCCTTACTGTGCTTCATGGCCGCGAGCAGGCATCCCAGGAGCTGCCTGTCTGCCTCTTCCAAACCTCCCCGGTGAGCTGGGCTGAGCCCGTGCGAATCCCCGGGCACGCAAAGGCAGCTGGCCACCGCTTCCCCCAGGTTACTGTGTTTGGGAGTTCTGCATCTCCTCCCCTGCAGGGAACGGGGAAAGGAATATAAGGAGAGACATCATTCTTTAAAACAGGTGAGACAGCTATTGAAAATCACCCAGCCTTTTGTCTTTCCCCCTCCCCACTGCTCCCAGGTAGATCTAGCTGGGTGTCTCCGTGGATGCTCCTGTCCCAGAGGACCAAGGACCATCTTCTAGAAGCTGCTGCTCGGCCTCAGCCCAGCTACATGACACTACCTACAGCGCAAGGTGAGCGAGCAGCCAGCTGCTGGCTGCAGCAACCATCATGTACTGGTGCCAGTGCATGCTGGTGTGCTCCCAGCCGGCCCTGGGCATCCCCCTCACCCACACGGGGTGCTGGCTCGCCACCCAGGAGATCCACTCGAGGGGGGCACAAGGGAGCAGGTATATGTAGCTCTGTTCCACATGTCCTGCCCAGCCTTGGCCGGAGATTTCCGAATGCCACTTGGGGCATTTGGGTGATGATGAGATAGGTGGACATGACACCCCAAAATGAACTGCACAGGGTTTTTTATTTTCACTGCCACTAAGAATCTTGCTGTTGGTAGGGGAGGAAGAGGAGGAGGAGGGGGAGAGTGCTCACAGTTACTTGCAGTGTCTGTCCCTTGATGACTCTCAGCCATCTTCTGAGGCAAAGACTGATGGTGAAGGAGAAAGAATTGTCCGGAGAAGGCACCTTCTTTGCTCCAGCACTCGGACCATCACACCACGTTCCCGCCCACCCGCAGCCCGCCAGGGTAAGGCATCACTGAAAAGAGGATCAAAGTCAGCTGAAGAAAGGGCGGGCTGGCCCCTGCAGCAGAAAGGGGAATTGCTTCTGTCAAGCTGGAAAGGAGAAACTGGATTTCTCTTCCCTCACCCCAGCAGCTCCACTCCTCCAGGCCTGGATCTTGCTGCTGTCAAGACATTTCTGCACATTGTTTTGGCTCTGTATCGCTTCTAACCCCTCTCAGAGACTTGAGCATGTGTCCCTACTGATATTTTTCTGGTTTACTTGACAACCAATTTGGTTTTTAATTTGATATCTCCTGGAACAGCTGGTCCCAATATTGCTAACCTTGTTTACCACTCAACCAGCACCTCTGACAAGCATCACTAAGAGACTTTTCCAGTTCCAGAAGTAAGTATCATCTAATTAAGTTCACGATGAGCAGGAGAGCTCCTATCTCCCTCGGAGTTGTTGCACCACGTCAGCTGGCCGGGCTTGGAGCTCACACAAGTCCCATCACACTTCAAAGGCGAGGTAGGCAGCAAACACCTGCTGCATTGCACCACGGCACGTCCTTGGGCGCCCAGCCTCCTCCCCAGCCACGAACGCTCCTGGACGCTCTGAGGAGCTTGGTGCAAGAGCCAGATCACCTCTCCTGCCTTCTGCCAGGGTGACTCACTTCAAATCGCACCTTTCACCCTCTCGTTTCAAGCAGCACAGGACCAAGCAGGTGTCTCTCTCTGTACTAAAGAAGACACCGATGGCAGTGTTCAAGGTGGCAACAGCTTGGCTGCTGTTTTGCATGTGTGGCCACCGTGTCCTCCCCCACAGCCCCTATCTGTCCTTAGAGCAGGGAGAAGCTGCTGCACAGAGGACCAGACCCGTAGATAAACCAGGGCAGCTCCCTCCCCCGGCAAGCACAGGCTGAGCTGTGTTGATGCTCAGGTGCTTCTCCCTTTTCGGGAGAGCAGCAGCGGGTTGGTTCTGAAGCAACATCTAGTGCTTCACAGCATGGAAACTGGGGTCACCAGCAGGAATAGGACAGCAGAGCTGGTAGAAGGTGGCAGCAACAGAAAAAAAAAAACTTGATGAAAAGCTGCCTACAAATGTCTCTGACCTTACTGGCCAGTTGCCCTGGGGGGGATGGGACCTCACGTGGCAGGGCGGGCTGCAGGGCACACACCTCCCTGCCGCGTGGCCATGGCTCACATGCAAGAGGCAAAGAGTGTATCAGCATAGCTTGGAGAAAAATAGCCTGTTCTTCCTGAACGGGAAGCAAATGGGTGTTTTAATCAAGATCCTCTGGTCTGGCTGGAGGCAAAGCAAGCACGGCGATCTCGCTCCCCTCCACACCAGGCACTGAGGTCATGGCGTTGTAGAAGAGATGATCCACAGGATGAAAGAGGGCAAATGTCCCCCCCGGCAGGCTCCATCTGATAGACCTCAAACAGGCCCCTGTAGACACCCACACGAGTTTCTCAGCCTACAGGTTTGTCAGGGCAGTAAGCTCTGCACGGCTCTTACCCAGGAGGTGACAGTTCACCAGGGGGCTCGTCACTGGCGCTTTGTGGAAAAACCAGAGCAGCAGAGGGTTCCTGTGGAAGGTGTTTTCACTAACAGCCCGCACCACACGCTTGCCTGAGTTCAGATGCAAAAGCACAGCAGCTGCCTTGTGCCTATTTATGGGTAGTGTTGCCCAACTGAAGGGGGCTCTAACGAAGGCAATTCAAGTTCATTAGTTCTGCTTTCTTAGGAACACATAAGTCCGTCTGTTGCTTTTAAGAGGAATTCAATCACGTTAATTAGGTACCAAGAGGAAGCCCTTCAGCTTCGGAGCGCTGCAAGAAAAGCAATGGCTTGCAAGCACCTGCTCCACCTCTATCCCGGGTCACCTTCAGCCAAGATTTTTCATTAGGTGGCAACAAGCATGTCCTCACGTAATGCTGCATCACTGTGCCATTTGCTTCTCATTATAGCGTGGAGTCAGCACGTATGAGCAAAGAGAGTAATTTTTAATCCATCCCTTCTATCCCCAACTCAGCTGCCAGGCAGGTCAAGCTGTAATCTTGCTTCAGACTTCAGGGTGAGCATTTGGGAACTGGATTTTAGGGCAGTGGGTGGAATCCCTCCATTAACCTCCCGCACACCCAGCTATCGAGAGCCGCGGCCCCAGGCCCCGCGGCCGGGAGCGAGTCCTGCAGTTACTGCTGACTTGCTGGGGATGAGGCACACCAGCCAACCCGTGCTGCTGCCATGAGCAGGGCTCAAGACAGGGACAAGGGCGGGCAGGGGGGGGCAGAAAATGTTGCAGAGCGAGATCTTAATGCCACTTTGATTAAAGAACTGGGTTCTGAGCAAAGTTATTGCTCGTCCAGCCACTCCCTCCGATGCTCTCCAACTGCAGGCGTGCAAGCGCCGTCAGCGTGACGGACACAGAGCAGCTACCGAGCACTCCAACACTGCATCTCAGCGGTCTGCTGGGGAGCTGAGGCAGAGCAAAAATCAGCAGGGCAGTTTCCTCCCCTGCCAAGGACTTCCAGGGAGCTCACCGGACACGGGCAGCTCCCTGGAGGAGAGCAATGCAGCAGGGAGCTCGGCCAACGCCAGTGGAGGTGGGGGAAGGCACAGCCCTGCTCCTCCTTGGGTAGGCAAACAAGACACTGGAGTAAACGAAGGCACCAATTCAGTCCTTGGCTCCAAGCATGGTTCAAAGGGTAATTAAAAAAANNNTACAAACAATTTAAACTGCCATAAAAATCAAACTGCAGCCAAAGCTGGAGCTCCAGGGCCAAAGCCTCCCTGACGGTTTGTATTTTGCTAGCGCTGTCCTCACAAATACTGGCTGAACACTCCACGCAGCCTCTTCCCCTCGCATAGGAAGAGGAGAGTGGGCAGGTTGGAGACAATTCCAGGAACATGTTGTTCTCCCCTCCTCATCCTGCCAGCAGCCACTCTGCGCTGGAAAAAGCTCACCAAGCACAGCGGGACAGGAGAGGTTAGGCACAGGGCTGCTGAAACGCCACCTTAGATGTAATCGGGAGTTACCTCAGTGCTAAAGCACAGAACCTTCTTTAAAAGCCTACAAAAGGCTGGGCTGAGATCCCTGGAAATGGAAACTGATGCAGGAGAGGGCTTGGGGCAGGCTAGAAGACAGAGGGTGAACTATTTCCCCCTCCACCGGTCCTGGTCCATTTCACAGAATCACAGAATCACAGAATAGTAGGGGTTGGAAGGGACCTCTGTGGGTCATCTAGTCCAATCCCCCCCGCCGAAGCAGGGTCACCTACAGCAGGCTGCACAGGACCTTGTCCAGGCGGGTCTTGAATATCTCCAG
>Ga0065711_1049978_pt1 | contig 11043 bp, 11 predicted proteins | sample Hoacrofraction12_FD_59098 | JGI IMG/M metagenome (GOLD analysis project Ga0065711, IMG submission 59098) | Hoatzin crop microbial communities from Cojedes, Venezuela - Epithelial fraction 12 v2 (version 2) | ecosystem: Host-associated > Birds > Digestive system > Esophagus > Crop | place... | reverse complement strand
CCCCCCCCCCCAGGTAAATTGTTCCTTTCAGTTCTGGGCATTGTATTCTTGCTGTGAGAGTTCTTTAATTTCACATTCCCAGAAAAATTGTGTTTTAGTTTGGATCAGCTGCAGGAAGAGGTGGAAAAGTGTGGAGTGAGAGTAAGAATCATTTGGTAGGTGCAGCTGTGAAACAGAAATAAATCAAGGTGGCAGAAAGGTGAGCCAGAGAGGGAAAGAAAATTGAAGAGTTTGTTACTGTAAATCCACATGGTTAGTAAATCCAACTATTGAATTGCAGCTGCAGTGTCAGAAAATTTGAATTACATTCAATTTTAAAAAGAAAAGCGTACTAGTAAAAAAGCATGTCATACAACATGTTCCATGCATAGCGGAAATAAAACCATGTTTGAGCTCTGACTACAAATGTATTCATTGTTAAAGTAACATTCTTGTTGATCTAAAAGCTCATACACTTATATGCTATCATATCTGTCTGTGATGCAGTGACATTGAGCCAGGAAATGCTGTTCAAAAAATAATTCAAATGTGAAAAATAAATGTCCTTGGCTCTGAGTCATAATGTTTCTCTACCAAGAGCCAAGCTTACTTCTATTGTAATGTTCATCAGCATTTTTTTCATACTTTCAAATAAAATTAAAAAAAAGTCATTTGAGAGAACCAACTGCTAGTCTGAGGAAGAAAGCCCAAACACTTTCTTTTCTCTGGGTCATTTCCTGGCTCATTCTCTTTCTGGGTCATTCTTTGTTTGCTTGGGTCACGCTTTCCTTCTTCTTCATATTCGTTTAACAATAATAACAGAAATACTCAAATGAAATACATTTGCCTAGAATTTCCAAGGATTTAACTGGCAGTAAGTAGAAAAAGGCCTGCTTGGTTTTGAAGGCACTGGATCACAGCCTGACCAAGCTTCTCAGCAAAGAGGACATGGGAAATGGTAAATCATAGGAAGGTTTAAAGGATCATGTAGCAAGTCGGTGGCTAAGTAGCAGAAGAATCAAGAGCACTCTAATCCTTTTCTTGAGGTATTAAGTTCACTAGAAACACCACTACATAGTTCAAGATTGATAGTCAGATCTCCCAGAGACTTAACATTTTGACATGTACTTACCGTGGAAGTCCATAAATTGTTCTAGCTTAGACAGGTCTGTCCTTCAAGGACTGGAAAGCCTGCAACCTTGAATTTAAAAAGAAAAAAAGTGCAGGGTTTTAATGGTGTTTTGTGGTGGGGAATTAAATTGTGAGATTTGAAGTCTATCAACATGAAACCACCCTTAGTCTCTAATTTGAAACATATCGGAGAAGCCATGCTGTAAGTGTTCAGTTTTCCCTACAACAAAAGCATCCATTGAGTTAAAGGAACTTTTCTGTATAGACAACATTATGAAAACCAGGTAATTTTAAAGAGCAAATATGATTTAACGTAGTTCAAAAGTATAAATAATTGATTCTATTTATCTTTTTCTGAGCTTGACAAAACATTTTGGTATAGAACTGCATGCATACATGAGCATTAACTGTTCTTCATAAACACATTTTGCTACTGTCTAACCTTCAGATACTAAAAAATGCTTGTGTTAGAGGCATTGTTTGTAGCAGACAGTGCAACCATCAGCTGGTTTTAGCAACGTATTCTTGACCACTGTGGGCAGAAACAATTTACTTCTGTCATTGAAGACATTACTGGCATTTTATTGCTTACTCTCCTTTCCCTGGGGAATCTGTAGAATTTAATACATTTTCATATTACTACAAAACTGTCTCCTGTAGATCCCAATTAGGATGGTAAAATTATATCAAAAACATTGAGAAATCACCTTCTATCTCCTTCAGAGACCTTGCAGTCTAAATAACAGCATTGTTCTGGGAAGGTGTTTCTGCCCCATGTTGGTCAGTGGACCGTGCTGGACACTGCAGTACTTGCACCGTTTCAGGAGTAGCACATGCAATACGTGGCCGACACAACTGCTTCAGGTCTTCTTGAACCCAGTCAGAGTCTTACGGAGAAAAGGTACAGTAAAATTAGTCACAGTAGGCAGTTTACATCACCCTGGTGACAGCACTGGTACTCCAGCTGAGATGTGCGCGTGTAACACCTCAGCTGCTTGCTGCTTCTCCACGCGGGAGCGGGCACGTGGCCTTCACGAGTGAGTGACAGAGCAGCCCTGGGCTTGCAGCACACAGATGTCTGAGGGCACAGCGGCAGCTCCGGCTCTGGGAAAAGGAGAAAACGTGACCCAGCTGTTGGAGCGATTGCCCCTGCAGAGAGAACTAAGATGAGCCTTGCAGGGGTATGCTCCCCTTTTGTGTCCCTCCCGCCAAACGGAGGAGGACAGACAGACAGGGAGGAGGTGGAAGTTCCCAAGTGAAGAGCCGTAAGGGATAGCGCATGTCTATGCATTTCCTTTCTGTTTCTCTAGTGTACTATGTGGGTTTCTCTCATTGCTTTGGACAGGCTCCTTTAGAATCACAGAATTCTTAAGGTTGGAGAAGACCTCTAAGATCATCAAGTCCAACCATCAGCCTTTTTACAAGGCTTTCTGTTAGTGCTCATTTCTCACCCCCTCTTCCGCATGTGGCAGGGACGGACATTGGTCCCAGGCATGAGTGAGCAGACAGCAGTGAAAATCCCCAGCACAGACTTCTATGGGGGTTGGATGAGTCCAAAACTCCCTTTCCAAGAAACAGCTCCAGCTGCAGTGCGGCAGAAGGGTGACTCAGGTGGGGGAGAATGGCAGGGGTCTGCTAAGCATAGGCATGGACCTGCTCCCACACACCCAGCCAGCTCAGGGAGATCCCGGTGTTACAGGCTCTGCCTCACCAGCAGGCATGCACACTTTTATCAGGGCGGCTCGTGAGAGGCACTTGGACCTACTGACAGAGCTGGAAATAAGAAGCGAGGTCTTGGACAGGCAAGCCAGTCTCCAGGCAGAGTGAGAGGCAGGTGATGATTGCACGTGAAATTGTGAATGGTGAGTGGATGGGAGGAAGGGGTGCTGTGGCAGAAATGACAGTGCTCTATGAAATCGGTATTTCTGTTGAATTCAAGATTTTTAAAGCCCAGCAGAATTACGAGGATTAGTTCCTAGGCTTGTACTTTTTCTTTGAGTTTTTATATACGTTTTGTTTTCTGCTGCCTGGACTGCACCATCTCCTCTTTAACTCTGCCGGCGTCCAGCGAATTCACAATCCTAATGGTTGCCAGCAAAGTTATTTTTGTGGAAAATTGACACCTCCTGAAGCAGGATTAAACTACAGTGAACAAGCGGTTGAAATAAACTGGAAACATAAGTTGGAGCTTAAGACAGAAATTGCTTCCTCAACAGGCGATAACTACAAGAGAAGTGCAGAATAACTACATAACTATTATATTGAGTTTTGAAAATGCTATAGCTAGTCATTGTAGGTTTTACTTCTGTTTAGCAGTTAAAGATTGCCACAGTTTGGAATTGTTTCAGTATCTTAGCAGGAGAGTGTTTTCTACTCCCTTGCAGAAGATGTAAGTCCTGCTGCATAAAAGCATCCTTACTTCTCAGGAGAATCTTATTTGAGATGTCAGAAATGAATTTTCCATTATGAACAAAATGCAAGTTATAGATCTGTCATTATCCATCTGAGACAGTCATACTGACAAAGTAAAGCTAATGCCAATGCATTTACCACCTGTGGAAGGACAGGGGTTGGAGGCAAGTGTGAGATGGAAGAAAGAAGTTGAAACGTGTAAGTGCTGTATTAGGAATGGTCATTTCCTTACATACGAGGCTTCCTTTGTACTACATAGATAAACAACTCAGACTTAAAATTTAATTTGGCAGGTAATTTGCCCGTAACACTACTACTGGCAATTGGTAAACAAAATCAGTTAAAATATTTTTATTTGACAGCTACTGCACTTGCAAACAAAATTATTGCTTTGATTTTTTCTCTATACACAAAAACACAAGGAGGGTTTTCCAGTGTTGGCTTGCAATGAAGACAAGCCACTAGATGTGTTGTGACTAGTCAACATGGACCCCAAATCCTATCTGATCTCACATGCTGGTTTCTGAAATCTCTTTCTGTTTATAGTCGGTCAGAACATGGCCAGAAACCTGGGGATTAAGTCCCAGCCCTGCTGAGGGCCATGGTGCTGTGATTTCACCCCTTCCTTTTTTTTTTGTCTTGCAATTCTGTGTCCTATCACCAGAAAACCACAGCCTTTCCCAAAGTGAGCCTCCCAGTATTATCACTCCTCTGTTTCCAGGCTCCTCCAGGGCTGATAGGCAGGGCCTTTTTCCAGCCAAAACAATTGCTAATGGAGATGTGGGGAGCTTCATTAAAGTTGGAGTGATTATTCATATGTATAAAATGGCTCTGTGTTGGCAGAATCAGAGCCTGCGGCTGTAGCTCAAGTAGTAACACTAAAGCAGAATAAAACTTTTCTCCTGGTTTTGCCTGGTACGAAGTCAGCACGTTCAGGTGAGCATGAGGCATTCACAGCCTTCTGTAGCAGCTTTAGAGGGAGAGAGCTTATAGATGGTGTTTGGCAGAGTTTCTTAACTTGTAAAATGAATTTTTGCTAAAATGTAGCTCTTTCAACAAAGGTGTGAGAAAGTACGTGTGTGTGTGTGTGTGTGTGTGTGTGTGGTTTGCACTTAATGCGAAGGAATGTTTGTGTAACATCTGCAAGGCAGAGAACACGTGGGCTTGAAGGATAAAAGGTGCCAGCGCTGGATTCCAGGGGTGGCTTTGGCTAACTGGACGTTGCAGTTGTTAGTCCAAAGCTTGCCTTTCTCCTGCTTCATAAAAGAAGGGTCCTTCTTCAGGTTGGAATAGGGAAAGGGTTAATCTTGTGGGTATTTCTTGTTTAAACAAATGCACCTGAGTAAATGAATGAACCTTTTTCTTTACTGTGCCTTTTTTGTACCTTTTTAACAGAATACTTAAATCATTATATAAAATATTTTTTATATAGACGAAAGTTTTATGTTACATATGAACCAGTCAGGCGTTGGACCACCCTTCAAATAGCATTGGTTTTCCCTTTCCTGACTGAACTTACATAAAGTTGTTCAGGCAGGTGTTTTTCTGTCCCTTTTCCCACCCCACTCAGAGCTGTTAGAGTGAACACATGTTTTTGCAGCCATTGTGGAAAAAACCACTCTCATCCTGAATACAAGTTATTAAAAAAAAGAGAAAAATCTAATATTGGAGTAGAAAACTAGTTAGTCATATGCCAGGAGAGAGAGCTATGAACGTGAAAGATTGGATCTGGTTTTGCAAATGTCTGTGTGACATGGGAATTCCAGTAAAATTGGGGAGGCTTAGGGAATCAGGGAAACAAATGGTTTCAAGGCTATGTCTAGACAGAATGACTTGCTGTCAGGTCCGTCATATGTGTGAGCAATGGGTCATATGTGGTCCCAGCAGGAAGCTAGTAACACACCAGAGATCAAGGACATACCTAATTCTAATATTTATAATACTTGGTATGTGGTATTAACAGTTCCGGTTTGGCTTTTGGAGTACAAAATAACTAGTCATGCTCAGTGATGTTGTGGGAAGGCAGTTACAACAAACTACAAAGCACAGATTGTCTGTTTGCACATATGAAAACCATCAACTGTGTTTACACCATTCACGTACTCCCAGGTAGATGGGACTGAAACAGTGGCAAAGCCACTGTTAGACGCACAAGATGGCTAGCTCCGAAGGTATTCCAGGTGTTTGTGTCTGTATCCAGGTCCAATGCTAAAGTTATGTGTATGGAGGGATGGGGAGAGCTGAGCATTACTGGAGCTGAAGGAGGGCCAGTGTCTGTTTTCTTTGGGCTTTTATACTGTAATTCATAATTCTGGAGTCACTGGGAAGGCACAGAGCCTCTGTCCAGGCTGAACCCCTGCCTCAGCCTCCACTGGCTGACTGAACTTAAGGCATTCAAGGAATGGAGAGTTGTTCCACATAAGCAAGACCTGCATCTGTTTTTGTGTCCCTTTTTCCAGTCTTGTATGTAAAAAAAAGCCCATTGTCCTGATAGCTACATATAGTAGTTTTTATTTTCTGTTTACATGTGTTGGCAGGAGAATGAATTGCAGTGAACTGCCAGACTGCTCCATAAACATGCCCCAAGCAAAGCAGTGGCTGCAGACCTTACCCTGAGGGACGATGCTATGGCCTCTACGTACGGGTCTCCGGGCTGGGGACTTTTTCTTACAGAGCTACAGTGTGGTAGTTTCAGGACTGGTATTTTCAGTGCCAAAGAATTGTCCTGCGGCCAGCCCAAGCCATTTCACTTGCCCTAGGAGCAGAGTCCCCCAGCTATGGGCAGACCCGCCTCGGTCACAGAGTGTTCTTCTAAAAGCTGTATAATTGGCGAATTGGTGAAATACTAATAATCCCCAGTTCACAGTACAGCAGCGCTTGCCACAGAAAAGTCACAGCTGGGGTAAGCACGCCATGGCATTACACTGGTAGTAGAAGTTGCCGTTGCCATTCACAAGCCATCCCTGTTGGATGAGGGTAGGTGCATGGTCAGCTCCCGCTGCAGAGCACAGCAGCTGAGTTGTTGCACAGTCGCCTCCTGCAGTTGCAGCAAGAATGGCTCCTCCTTCTGAGAGCTGGTGAATATTTTATCCTTTCCTTTGCTTCGTGTCGGCAATTAGCAAAAGCAAGTCAGACACGAGGCTCGCTATTCTTCATTCCACTGAGTGCCAAGTTGCATTTAGAATAATCTTTGTTGGTTACCACCACAATGCAGTATTTGAGCTGGGTTAAATCCCAGGAACACCCTTGTAATTGAAACCAGCTGTGCGTAAATGAGCACTAGCACCTAGGATGAATGTGACTGCTTCAGTATCACACCAGGAAGGAATTGTTTCTCCAACAGCTGTGACCATAATGAGATAGGGATTCACAACGGGCATGTTAAGATTCACCTACCCTGTGATAACCTGGTAATCAGTGCAGACCATGGACCATGAGTAATGTGTAGCCCCTTACAAAGCACTTTGTATGCTGGACTGCTGAGCACTAGCTGGATGTTGTGGATGGTTTGAAGCTGTAGCTGCTTGCAGAAGGTGTCCTGGTGAGCCAGCACAAAGCCGACAGAGCCTGTGAGTGTGTTGTAGTCACAGTCAGAATCCAGTTGTTTCCCCGCCGAGTAGATGAACTATTTATTAATTGTATGAAATTAAAACTAATGGAAAAGAAAATTGGGTTGGAGTCAATAACTCAGCATCCTTACAATAATAATTGTAATATCAACAAAAGCAGCTTCTGGAAAAAAAAAATTAGGCCCTCAGAGTGGTACGAAATACTCTTTTCAGTTGCATAAAGAGTGCAGAGAGACGAAAGCTAGCTGCAATGGGAAGAATTCTCCTGTATTAACATCAGCCCACTCTTTGCTGAGTAATCTGTTTCTATAAGCAGAAAATGAGCAAATTGAGGAGAATGCATTGTTTCTTTTTAGAAATAGTTCATATAATCCTAATTTCACATTTAGGCCTGTATGCTGCCTACTGTTGCAGATCTAAGTAATTCTTTGTTCAGTAAGTTTCCTCACAGTTCATGAAAATACACATGTAAATCTTCTCAGAGGAGCAGAATACAGAGTTGTAGTTGAAGCAAACTATCACTTTACTGACGTTAAGTTGCAAGTTTTTGGTATTTTATGCACTGGCATGGCACTGTCTGTCTTCCTGCTACTTTTATGTGTACCCTGGGTGTGGTAATTGAGGGCAAGAGAGTTAATGCCTTAATTCACTCGCTGCATAATGCAGTCATTTCAGAAAAAAACGTTGTGCGGTTCTCCATAGGTGCTCTGTAGCCGTAGATGAACTGATCATGTTATTCCTCCATGAACTGATCATGTTATTCCTTCACAGTTCTCAAAGACAAATCTGAGGTAGGTAGCTTGCAGTTAGTAGACAGGTTGAATCCCAGGTGACAAATGGTAGCTTTAATCCTTGGAGAGAAGAGCTAGTTTATATGAGTGATAGGAACTACATGGAAGCATTACTGCATGCAACTATTCGATCGCCAAAAAAGCACAGCATCAGAATTTCTCCCTGAAGTGTTCCTGCAGTCAAAGAGAAACTCTTTCAGTTTCATTTCAATGGCAAAAGTGAATGGCTGAATTAGTCTGGCTGAATTTTAAAGGAATACTTTATCCTAGAAATGGACGACTTCTTTCTCCTGGTGCTCTTTCTTCTTAGAGGGAATAATTGCTGATAAGTAGACCTTGTAACAAAAATACAATATAAAGTAATTTTAAACTAATGATTTTGCCATTGGATGCACTGTAAATTATTTAAGTTTTTATTCTTCGTACTGTGTTATATCCTTTCCTCATGAAACTAAATTATATATAAAATGGCTGGAATATATATAGTGTTTTCCTGAAAGGAATGCCATTTGAACACCTCAAAGAATCAGAAAAATCCATACACACTTGCACACTACAGCTACAGAATCCAGAGTATGAATTTGTTTCTAATTGAAAAAGTTTTTTTTTTAAAGGTTTGAGCATATTGCTTGATTTTGATAAAGACAGCAAAGATACTTTTACTGGCAAAGTACAAACTTTAGCTTGTTTTGTATTGGAAAAAATAAAGTTTAGCGAAAGCTCCACTTTTGATACTTAGCAATGCCATATGCTGCTTTAGAGTGGGAGAAGGCTCCTATCTGGCATTTTTTCTAGGAGTGCGCTGTTAGGGAGAGTCAGAAGCAGTTTTCTGTATGGCCTTGGAGATGCTATGACTCTCCTGCTGATTTCCTCCTTCAGGATTAAATTCACCTGTCATGGAGACCTGCAGAAGAATTCTGTACTGATAGCAATAGCAGCACTGTTCTTATTGTATATGAGGGTTAAAATGACTTTCTGTTTGGGAAAACATAAAATCCTGGTAAAATTCAAGCTTTCTACCAATTCCATATTTAGTTTAATCAGTGGAGAAACAGCTTGAGAAATCCAGATGTGATATGGGGTGTCGAGCAGTTCGACAGATACCTGGAAGAACGGGGTGGCTGGGGATGAGACACTCTCATCTCCCAAAACTCCTACGGAGACCACCAGCAGGAGAAGGAGCTACATTCTTCCCAGCCTGATGGTTTGCTCTCCCTCTCCATCCTGCTTGTCTTGATGAGCTATTTCACAGGTGGCTTTTGCCAGCAGACTGCCCAGCAGCTGTTCAAGGAAACCATGCCGAGCAAAGCAGCATTTAGCTTCATGGGCATTGGTGGTAGGAAGCCTGGCTTCACCTGGGTTTCTGCCCTGCAGCTGATGAAGCTGTGTGGTCACTAGGACATCTGTGAAGTCTCTTAGGCATCTGGGTTCCCCCATGGCCAGTGAAGGATGTGCTCCTGCTGCAGGTTTCTCTCTGTTGGGATGTTTTACATTCTGTCTTGGCTGCTGAGTCTCATGTCATCATCTGCTTTGTTACTCTACCTCAGACAGGGCTAAGCATAGCTGCATCACTCCTGAGAAACATTTGTGTCACCTGTTCTTAACAACACCTCTCCCCTCAGGAGTTCCCCAGTACCCCAAACTGATCGCTTGGTGTGTGACTGTTTATAGGGTCAGAATGGTCTTCCAAATGCCCAGCCTATGGTTTTCTTGCCACAACTTAAGTTCTTTGATCCTTTTCCTATCCTTGGTAGAAATGGCCAAGAGCTGCTTCTTTACTTTGCTGTTACCTTTTTCCTTATTTGAAAGTGGTTATCTTTTCACATCAGTCTTCTCTAAATTTAAACAAACCTAATTCCTTTCCTGGTAGGTCATGTTTTCTAGATCTGATAACTTTCTTCCTCTGGATTCTCTCCAGCAGTTCTTTCCTGAAGCCTTAGTGCTCCAGCTGTGGATTTGCACTGCTGAACAAAGCAGAAGGAAAATCCCATGGGTCTGTAACTTTTCAAGCCTTGAGAGAAAATTTGCCATCTGCAGATTTAGAATTAGTTGGTTTTTACTCATCTGCTCATTATCATCTTGATGTTTATAAAGAGCTTGTTGGATTCCTGGTCCCAATTTTTTTATGTAACTGAAGCTAAGATGATGTTGTTCACAAACTAAAAATAAAATGTATTCTAGAGAGTGTAATTTACCACTTCAACACTCGAAATCTTTACCTCAAGAATTCAGATTTTTCTGAAAGACCAGTTTTAGAAATATTGGGCTGGTTGTAAGAATCATTTGGCACCCTTCTTCAGCCATTCATAGCCAGATCAGCGTGGATAACTACACTGGTGCGTTCTCCCCTGCAGATTCTTGCAGGTGCCATTGCAGGTTATCTCAAAAAATGTCTTGATCCCTTTCAAGCAGATAGAATTTAGAACACCGGGGAGACATGACTGTTTTTTTTGAGACATCTCTCAGAACCAAGGCATGTTTTTAGCCTTTCTCATGTTCCTGCACCAACACCTACAGAGTATTAATCCTCTTCCAATGGATATGTATATATGCAAGCAATACATCAGTGAAGGTACCATTCAGCACCTGTACACTGACATTCAAGAAACAGAGAAAATGGTTTAACTTTTGCAGGATGTTGTAAAATAAGATTCAGCTCTGATGACTCTTGAAAGGCAATGTTTCCATGTTAGTTCATTGTGCAAGTATTGAAGGATATGAAACATATCAAGGTCTTAAATCTGCACTTGTCCTACACTCCTGTGAAGAGCTATTGATCTCAGTTGTTGGTCTGCGAGAAGCAACTTTCTGGGCAAGTCCAGGTTTGCATTGCTCATAAAGTGAAGGCATAAGAGAATGTTTTGTGCAAGCAAGGAAATCATTCCCTTGATAAGATGTTGCAGACTGTCATTTGGTTTTAGATAAATTCGTTGATTTGAACATCTCTGACAGTAGCTATCCTTGTTTCTCTGAGTTTTTAAAGTAACTTTTCAAGTTGCTCTACCAAGTGAACATAATGAAGTCATATCTTGTACCTCATGAAGCTGTATTGAATGGATTTGCTATAAAACATATTTATAAAAACCAGTATTGTCCCTAGTAGTTTCTCCATTGCTAAATGGAAAACATTGCGTTGTTTGCGGGGATGGGGGGGGGACGGG
>Ga0065711_1049977_pt1 | contig 11044 bp, 8 predicted proteins | sample Hoacrofraction12_FD_59098 | JGI IMG/M metagenome (GOLD analysis project Ga0065711, IMG submission 59098) | Hoatzin crop microbial communities from Cojedes, Venezuela - Epithelial fraction 12 v2 (version 2) | ecosystem: Host-associated > Birds > Digestive system > Esophagus > Crop | place... | reverse complement strand
TCTTCAGGCTGAACAAGCCCAGCTCCCTCAGCCTTTCCTCATAGGACAGATGCTCCAGTCCCCTCATCATCCTCGGAGCCCTCCTCTGGACTCTCTCCAGTAGCTCCTCATCTTTCTTGAAGTGGGGAGCCCAGAACTGGACAGAGTACTCCAGATGCAACTTTGGCTTGCCCTTCAGCTGGTTGCTAAAGCAACCTGCTTGTTATTCCATAGCCTTAACCACTGCGATGCAGATGTTCATGCTTCTGAGTTACATATACCGTTTTTTAGAAAAAACGGTGAAAACTCAAAATGAATGTTAATTCTAGATCCAGTGGGATTTGAAAGGTCCATTTCTCCAGAGAGAAATGCAAACAGAGAGCACCTTTATCATTTAATAGGTGATATCTAGTGTATTGAAATAGATTTCTGTCCTAAAATAGTTTTTTCTGATATTAGTAGTAGCAGCAGAAGATTGACCAACAACATTGACAAAAGAGCAGAGAAGCTTTGGCTTCAGACACCCTGCAGCGGACTAAAGAACTGTGAAACAGAGCCATACATTTTCTGCCAGGAGTACTTAACAGTATCTAACTGTAATGCTCCTTTTTTCATTGGTTGTACTTCATTTTGTGAATTCTCACGCTGGTGGTGTGATAATTCTTTTGGGATAAGGTTATGCAATTCTTAGCTCTGCACAGTTGTCGAAAGTGCTGTGCTGTCTCTTCTCCCAGCCACACAGGTTCTTACACAGGCTAGCACTTAGGTGACTGCATGGGGATATGGGCGAGACATTGAAAAGTAAGGGACACAGAAAATTAAATCTGCCAGGAAAGGGCAGGGCATGTCTTCTAGCACGAGGGAAGGAACAGAAAGGTGCATGGATAAAAAGGATGAGGAGCAGAGGGAAGGCGGCCCCTTCTGACAGCACAACAATGTTTGATTTAAACTGGTTATGAAATCACACATGAAACTAGAGGTTTCTTGTCACGTCTAATCCAATGCAAATGTGGGTGGCTGCCCAAGGGGCAGTCCCCTCCCTCTGTCATTATGCTCCCATCGTTCCAGCATTGCGCTCCGATGCAGTGACCTGGTTCTGTAAGCTCATCCACTGGGATGCTAACCAGCTTCAAAGTACAGTTAGTTTACTGTGGCATCAGCAAATTGAACTAGAGCATCCTATGGTTGCTTAAGTGCTATTCAAGTCAGCACGTAAGGGGGGCCTCCATTTTCAGGTGTGACAGTTTTATTTAGAAAGCTTTGTTTGTATCTCTTTGTAGAGAGGATGCAGAAGCAGACAGGCACCAATGTAGTTACAAGTAGGAAGTATGCCAATATGCTGTTAAAAGGAAGAATGGTACACATGTAAAAAAATTACAGGAGTGCTGGAACAATTGTAATCCTATCTAGGATGCGACAGAACTGGTTTTACTGTGGGGGCTCTGGAAGGGCAGAAATCAGCTTTGCAAATTACTGATGTGGGTATCATTTTCTGTGAAGTGGTTTGCAGTGTCTTCATCAGGTGTAAACAGGAGTTGATCCAAAGGTGGCAATGGAACCCAACATGTGTGGGTTTTATACTGTGCTAAACCAGTCCAGGCTAAAGCCAATGAAAAGTTGGCAGTTTTCATTCCACATTTGCTTGCTTTGGGTTTCGTCGTACTTCAGTAACCTTCAAATTTCCAGTTCACCTCTGATCACAAGTTTTGCCATTATTGAAGAGGTGGACTTTAACTGTAACTTTAATAGCACATCTTCTTTTGATAACAGTAATTACTGTAAAATGACTAAGTAGTATTCCGTCTCTCCAACAGGATTGTTTCAGATCTTCCATTATCAGCTCCTGAAAAAACCCAAACCTGTTCTCAGTAAGCAAGACTATAATTAATGCTGCTTGGACTTTCTTATGTTTTTAAAAATTAACCATGAGTACTCTGCAAATGTCATTGTAATGCTGGCTGTATTTGCTGATGAAATTTTAATCTGAATGGTATATGCTCTGATTTCAGCACAATGCAGGATGACATTTTCATTCTACATGAACAGGAATATGATAGTTTGCTCGAATCGGTCTTCAAAACGGAGTTTTTAAGCCTCTTATCAAAACGATACGAAGAGAAAACACAAAGAAAACTACCTCTGAAATTTAGCAATACGTGAGTTACGTTTTTTCAATGGGCTTTTAAGAATAAATAATCTTTGTTCTTGCTGCCAAGGCAAATGAGCAAGTGCTAGTTGTTGCGCTCCCAACACTATGCTTTGTTTTAAAATAGTGAGAGGCAGCACTGTCTGAAAGTCTGTATGTGCAAGGAGACCAGACTTTCTGATGAGCTGGTCAGAGTGATAGGTTAGGATTGTACCTGGGCCATCTGCCACTTTCCACTCTCTGTGTGCATAGAAGAGTTGCCTTCATTCCACTGAACGCGGCCTCAGGCTCAAGGGTCTGCAGCTCTGTGCCAGCAGAGCTGTGGCCCCACAGCAAGGGCCGGTCTAGTCCCTGCAACAGTTCATGTACAAGCTCTCCATCTCTGCACTGGCTGCTGTTTCCTATGGTGAGAGGGGAGCCTCCTCTTCCAGCTCCTTAACCTTGGCCTAGGAATGGAAGCATGATGAAGAGTCTGAAAGACAGTTCTGGAGACATAATGTAGCAATCTGAAGTTCTTAAGTTTGTTGTGGGGACGGAGGACTGCGGGGTGAGAGGATAATTCTAAAGGAGCCTCATTAAGTAAATGATATTGGGACCGTTTTTTAGAAACGAGCCTGAAAACCTACAGAATGTGCATTTTAGCTGTAAGGACATGCTGGAAACTATCCCAAAAAACGTGCTTTTGTTAATACTCCTACCCGTAAAGCAGATCAGCAACAGCAGGCCTTGTTTATTCTATTTCCTTCGAAAAAGTGGATGAATTATAAAAGGTAACAGGAGATTATTATTTTAGTTTGGAGAGGGTGTAGGAGGACGGTTGAAGTGTGGAACGTTCCTGTAGTGTATACTCCTGTACACTGGGAATCCAAAGCCAGTACCAGGAGTAAATTTTATGTTCATGTAAGATGTAATGTATTCTACTTCTGGGATCTTGCCCACAGCCAAACCATATCTTCCTTAGCTCCTATCTGATGGCAGTTCATTGCACACGGATAGTGTGGAAATGCTGGGAAAGAATATACGTGTGTGCGTGTGTGTGTGCACGCATGGGAAAAAAATCTACATTGGAAAGACTGAAGTATATGTATGCAAACATATTTACTACCAGAATATGTACAAGGCCCACTCCTAAAGCATATATTGCCATATACATGCCAATGTATATACATACATATACATCTAATCGTATATACGGAAGAATGTTTAGGAACATAACGCTCTAGCTTGCTCACTATACTCTCCGTCCTCTCCAGGGCATCTTAAACTTCCTTTGAGTACCTCTACCACAGAAGTTAAAACATCAGTTTAGAAGAACATTTTACAAAGCTTAAAAAAGAGATTTAATTAGGTGGTTTATGTGAGCTAAGTCACTCAGGGAATACAGATTCTTAGCCTAAGCTTTTTATTTTTATATTTCAAAGTTATCTGCTTCCAAGTGATATTTTCCTGATTTGACATAGAAATGCTTTCTGGTTTTTTTATTCATGTGTTCATCTGCTTATATTAGACTTGAAGTGAAACTGAAAAAGGAGAGCTGGGGGCCCTGGAGCAGCGGTGGTTCTCGACAAGTGCAATTTATGCAGGGCCAAGGAGAGATAGCCATTCTCAAGCCAAGTAATAAACTGCTGCAGATCAGCATTGGACCAGGGCTACCAAAGAATTCCCGTGAGTATGAATTTCCTTTAGAAATTTAGAGAATGGTTGATGCTTTCTCTCCTGGCCTGCCTCTAGTCTCAGCATGTTCTTTATTATTTCGCTGTAACACTTAAAAGAAGATCCAAGCTATAGATCCTAATGATACAGCAGAATTCCCTGCTGTTCTACAGTTGTGCTGGAATTTTGTTACTTTCACTATATACCAACTGTTCCTGTAATATCTGAAATTCTTTGCCCTGAAGCAAAAGAAATGAGGGCATTTAATCATGTGACATAGTACAGAAGGCACAATTAGCCAAGCATTTTGGGGAAGAGTCTTTCACTCTGCTCTGAGCTCCTGCAGTTCCTATGTTCTTGCTGATAAAGAGTCTGCATCAGGACAGGTTGCGGTACGAGGAGAGGTAACCTCTGTACATCACCAGAGACTGAGCTACAAATAAAGCAGCCTCTCAGGTTTCGTGTCCTGCCTTTTTCTCCTGCTAATTGCTGATCAGAAACAGTATAGTCAAAAGCACTGCTGTGCCAGTTATCCATGGTTTATAAACAAGTTCGTAAAGCTAACAATCTTTTGGGCCTTGTTTACTGTAGTCTTGAGACAGCTTTACTTTATACCCTGTGGCTGAACTGGATCACAGAAGGGAGAATATGCCCAAGTCACCCTTGTTGCACCTAAAGCTTCAACACAACCTGCTGTTCCTGAAGATCAGCTCTTTCTGACCACAGAGTAGGGGTCTGGCAGCCAGAAGGACTTACCAAATTAATGTAATTGTGAAAGGGTAAGAAAATGTTGCTGGTTTCTTTTAGGTCCTACTAGACGGAATCTTACCCAAAGTAGAGGATATTCCAACAGGTCTCAATGTCAGACTTACCCTATGAGAGCCGCACCGCCGCCTCCTGGTAAGTCCTTTCAGCCTCAGGCAAAACCAAAATCCAAGTGCAGGGTTTTGCTTTACTCTTGTCATCTGGCAGTGTTTACCCATTAAAAAAATCATAGTAGAGGTTTAAAATCCTCTTCAAAAGGTCCTGTCTGGAAACCATACACTGTAGGCATTTTGTGAAGTGTATTGTTGGAGCTGGCAGACAATGGAACTGGTACTCTACCAGAGATATCCTGGTTGTCATGGACGCTGGTGTGTTCAGCCACTTCGTGTGAGACACTGAATCTAAAACTAACCCTGTAGCCTTCTCCACTTCCCATTCTAGGGTAAAAGCTATATGCTTACCACAGTGAAACTACTTTCAGTGCCAATGCACAATAGAATGCAATTTAGGTCTCATTGTCCTACCCTGTTAATATAGCAACTTTTGTGTATGCTGAATGCTGAGCCAGAAAGCAGCATGGCTTGCTCTGCAAGGGATTGATGTCATTAGGGTGTTTCTCTTCTGCCCTTGAGAGATACGATTAATTTAGCCTATGAACTCAGAGAGGAGAACAATATGCCATTGACCCAACATTTCCCAAGTGTTTTTTGTACTTACACTCCCAGAGTATTTTTTTTTGCTAACAAAGGGTTCCTTTTTCAGTCAGCTGCTGTTTATTGAGAAGCATGATGCTAATCGTGTAAGTTGGGTGTGCAACCAGTCTTGGTCACCAAATTAACTAGACAATTCCCAATCCTAGTAAAGTCGCATAGCCGTATGACTCAAAGTAAGACTGCATGATGTGCAAGAACTGCTTATAGTAAAGTGGGAAATCACTGTAGTTGAAGTAGTTAACCTGTCTGCAAACACAGATAGTAAAAAGCAAGGAAAGTCTGTTTTAATATTTCAAAAACTCTTTCAGCAGTTTTATAGCTACATGAAAAAGACAGAAACGTTGGTTGAAGAAGCCTTGTACCTGCAGACCAAGCCCAATCTTGCCTCATGTAGGTAAGGCAGTTGGGATGTAGATTTGCACACAAGTCCACAGTGCCAGTGGATGCCCATACCTGCAGTATGGCCTTCCGTAATCATCTGTTCCCCAGTGCCCTGAACAGACAATGTCAGCAGAGAGTCCTAATTGGAAGAGCCTGCCTCTGTGTGCAGCAAGACACTGGGCTAACTTTCTGCATGGGATTGGGGTCATCAGGGTCTTTCGCCTCCGCTCTGGCGAGAAAAAGTTGATTTAGCCTGTGAACTCCAAGAAGAGAACGATACTCTCTTGAGCCACCATTGCCCACATGTTCAGCTGCGGAGTTGAACTAGGTGTGCATGGACCAGTGAAGCCACATGGTAGTGTCCAGGCAGAAGAAGTGTAACTACTGAGGTTAAATGCTGTGTTGACCCTTATGCATTAGGCTATCATATTGAAAAGGTGAGTAGAAGTCTTTCATACAGACCTCAGATCAATTACCATAACATGTTTCTTTGGTTGTGGTTGTTTGGGGTTTTTTTTGTGGTGTGTGTTTGTTTTTTTTTTAATTCAAACTTTTGTAAAGTAGCCAGTTACAGCTGGAAAAATAAGATTAAAGACAGCTGTTACAAAAATTGCCACGAATTCGATTGCATCCAGTTCCATGATCCAGTCGCATGATTTGGGCACATTCCTCCTTGAAAGTCACAAACAGTTCTCTCCATCCTGCTCTCACAATGTGGGGAAGTAATGCTGTGGGCTATCGTCCTTGATCATTTAAAATATATTCTGCTATTTTCATATCTGTTTTGGAATTAATAGTCCAGCAGCGCAACAGACTGTTATGTATATGTTCAGCATGAAACAAACCTTTATTTATATAACCATAATGTGTTTGCCATACTAGCTTGTGTCCCAAAGTGAGTTTTCTGTATGAGTTTATGACTACTTAAGCTTTGCCACCGTATCAGAACAGCAGAAGCAAAGGCCGGCTGTTGAATGCAGTAAGGTTTTTCCAAGTGTCATGATTATGAATTCTCCTCTCTGCACAGCCGTTAATTCTGCTGATTTTCAACAGGCATAATGATACAGGAAAAAGGAGAGGATCACCCACAGCATTAACCAATCTGAGCTTTAATATAAGCGTAGCTCCCGTTTTGTTCAGTGCAGGTTTTAGAAATGTAAAGCATGCAGAATTGAGTTCCTTAGGCCCTGATCCTGCAAGTAGCTCAGACATGGGTAGGTTTGTTTTAAATTCAAGTTAGATGCATAATTGTTTAAAGGCATTTACCCTTGCCATCACCTAGGAAATTCAAACTCCTTTTGAGCTATCAAAGTAGCAGCAAGGCTTTTTAAAAAAACAAAAACCACAAAAAAACCCAAAAAACAACCAAAACAAGAAAACACAGAAAAAACCCTTGCTTGCAACTTAAAAACCAGTCTGCCCAGTATTCAAAGAGTTGGATGGAGTTTGAACTGAGAAAGAAAAAGAGACCCCCGCAGCAATTTTAGCTAGCTTTAGTTCAGCCTTTTATCTGGATAAAATTTTATGCAGCGTTTTAAATAGAGGTGTGGTGGTTATGTGCTAGCTAACATTGATAAAGTTGAATTCAGTTGAGAGCTAATCCTCTTGCTTGCTTGTAGCATTCAAGGCACATGTCTCAAACTTGAGCGCAAATCCATGAAGATGTGAACCCAGAATAGATCACCAGCAGACCTGAAACTGTGTATAAATCAAACTTTCAGATTTCAACATTCTTTTGTTTTCAAGTTCCTTGATAGCCGAGTCTCACTGACAGCTGAATGTAACTGACAGCTGGGCCACCAATACAAGGAACTGGTTACCTTCGCTGAGCTGTAGTTTGGACTGGATGTGTTGACGCTTTACTTACTTCTAGGTCAGCAGCAAAATGGAGTAATAAATCCGCCACAGTTTGTACCACCTCCCCATGTCCCAGGAAATCAGTGGGCCAATCAGAAAAACCTGTATACAAATATGACACGACCAACTTTACCACGGCAACTGTCAGGAGGATCAGGCAAGATGTCACAGCAGCCAGAAAGCTTGGATTTCCTGAAAGTACCCGACCAAGGAGCAGCTGGGTAAGATTTTACATTAAATCTGAGAAAAATAGTGTCTGTTTTTGTAAACAGCTTCACACACTCAAAGTTGTTCATGACTGATAAACTTGCGTTGTGTACATAGATGACCGGGTTGTTCTATAGAGCTGTACTCAAAGGTATGGTCATCTTCCATGGGGTTTCAAAACATGTATTCCCACTGTAGGCCTTTAGGAATGAAGGTGAACCAGTTCTAGTTTAGTATCTTAAATTTGCATGGTACCTCCTACTTGGGGGTATTAAGACACTTGGCAGAGTTTAGCAAGGCCTGCTTTCCATTCTGGTTTACAGATCATAAGCAGTAGATGTGGTATTTTATGGCAACTGTTGTGCCCAGAAATGCTGGCCAATAGTCCTTTTTGTTTCAGCTGTGACTCCCAACTTGTATGCCAGACTGGTACTTCTTTTCAGGAGGAAGGCTTGGCAGCGTGACATTCGAGATTATTTCAGCATCGTTTGGACTTCTAAGCTGCAGCCTTCCAGAATATGTTACTACGACATTCCTACAAGATTTGGGAGTGGGCGGGTCATATTGTTGTAGCCAGGTATTTCCCAATAGCCAAGAGTCAAAAGCATCAAAGCAATCACCAGAAATAGCAGAAAGATGGAACCAAGAAATCAGGGCTTAGTAGAGGAAGGCAGGACAAGTTGTTTTCAACTCTGAAACCAGCTGCTCCAGATCTTGACTGAAAATCCAGAAGCAGGCAAAACCTCTGATTTGTGAAAATCGTGAAGACAGAAGTCTTCCATCAAATTTTTATGCGACCTTATTGCTCCAGAATGTTAAACACCTTACAAAATTACAAGTTTTTCAATAACTGAACAGTTTCTACTTTAACTCAGTCCTTACATTCCACTCTTGTAGAACATTAGTGGAGCTTTGCTATAGTGGGAATTTGCATGCCAGTAATTGTCAAGGACTGCTACCTATTCAGCAATTCTAGCAAAAAAAAAGAAATAATTTGGTTTTGAATAAGCAATTTGTGTTTCTGCTTGCTGATGCCGTCCTATTTGTGTGATTGAGTTCTGATGTAACCAAGTCTCAGAGACATTACGATTAGTAACGGCTGGTTGTCCCAGCATATTAAATCAACAGGGAAGGTTACATTAGCAGGTAGAATAAAAATCCACTGTGGTAAGGTGTAACATTGGCATAGTAATGGTTAGCACAGACACAATTCTATAGTCCACAGCTCTTCAAGGAAACGTGCATGATAATTACCTCCTTGTTGAGCAGGAAAGCCCTGTGTATCTTGAACAATCTTTCTTACCTTTCAGTCCAAATAACATTGAGGGGAAAACAAAAGGAAATTCAGACCTTTCCCGTTGAGAACTCTGTGTTTGTAGGTTCTTAGTAAAGGACAGTTCTGAAGCAGTCTTGATATTTTTATTCTGAGCTGTCAGTTGAGACCCAAGCTCCCAGCCCTGACAGCAAAACATTTTGCCAAATATGGAAGAGCTTGCACTTGGGGGTAATCTGGAAGAAATCAAGGTTAAGTCAATCTTTCACCAAATTTCCACGTGCCCTTCTGTAGCCCCGAACATAATTGCCCTCAGCCCTGGGATATTCTGAGGGATTAGATGGAGCAGCTCAGTCCCGCCTCCTCCAGTGATCCACATGAATGGGGGTTCTTAGAGGCAGCAATTATTTTTAACCATATCAAGGCCATATTTTGTACCAACAGACCCTTCTTGGCCATCAGTCAGTAGACAAGCTCCTTAGCAGATGTTCTGCACTAATTTCTCCTGTTAGCCTAAGCATTCTTTTTTGTGTGGTCCAGCTGGCTACAGTACTGATGTAGCACCTCACAATGTTGCTTCTAGCAAGCATGGGACACCTCGTAGAAAACAAATAAATAATCAGTAAGTATAAATTATAGATTTTCAGTATCGAGAGAAGTGTGCGTGGTTCCTAAGTAGGGGCTTTCCAGTTCCTAAACAGAGTCGAGGCAGTCAGCCCTCCAGCAACATGAGGCACGCACAGAGCGTCTTTTCAGTTGTACTGAGGGCAGTCATTTTTCCCGCCGCGCACCAAGTGTTAGCCGTAAGACGTTGTAAGCATATTTAGAGCATTTTTCTGTTTAAGATTGGTCTTCAGGTAAGAAAGAAGTTGGAAACAAGTGGCCACTGCTACTTATTTTAACTGCTTATTTTAACTTTAAAATTTCAAAACTACCAGCTCATGCTAACACTTTCAGATGCATTTCCATCTTTGTAAACTAATAACTTCCATGCCTTTAAGTGGTGAAATTTCCTCTTCCCATGTCAACTTACTCTGCTAAAGCTGTTTTGCTAATATTAAACTTCTGCTTTGCTGTGAGACTACGATTCACGTACCACCACCCCCACCCCCCATAAGCCATGGGACAAAGCCATTGGGATTTCTGTCAGGGAACTGTGGCACGTGCATTGCTGCGGAGTGAGCAGCCACCCAGTACGGGATGAGACAGGAGCTGTCACGCTGGATTAAAAAGATCGGATGCCTCATACCAGAGTTCCTAATGCTGTGGGTACACCCCACCAACCCCATCTGTGCCAGTCTTAAGAGTTTATAAGCACAATTAGCACATACTAAAGCTTCCATTGCTTAGTTACCATTTTAAGTGGCAACTATAATCGATGTAGTCCAAGGGAAGAAAAAAATCCCCAAAACCTAAACACACTGTGATAGAATGACATCATTGGTGCCTGCCCCAGTTTTCACTGGTGACTGTATGCTCGGGAGCGGTGGGGAAAACCCCGCAAGCAGTCGGTGCAGGCAGAACAAGTGGGGAGCAGGCGTCCGCCGCTCCCCTCGGCTGGGTTCTGTGGAAGTCGGGCTTCTCTACACCGCGAGCAAGACGAAAGCACACTTGGTAAGGACAGCTCATGGTTCTGAGGAAAGAGGGGGCAAGGGGATGTTGGGGAGCGATGGTGGTTTGTTTCGTTCTGTCGGTTTTGCTGTGGTTTGGGTTTCTCTTTCAGCGCAGGCCACAGCTGTAGGCAACAGGCGGTAGCAGTATGGGTGCTGCGGTGCGCGGTGAGGGGACGTCTGGAAAGAGCCCGGCAGAGTAATGTCTCGGGCCTTGGCGTGCCACGCGTGGGTTGCCGCCTGTCTCGTGTGCCCCGCTGGTTCCTTGAGCCGCATTTGCTGGGGTGTAGGAACAGTCTGTTGGGCAGACACGGCAGGGGCGCCCGCTCTTAGCGGGGCGGGCAGCCCGCGGAGGGTACCGCGGCTGGGCACTGGGACGCGGGGGTGCCCAGCGGCCGGGGTGCTGCCGGAGGAGGCGGCCGGGCGGCGAGGCTGCCGCTGGCCGTGCCGTACGGCGGGC
>Ga0065711_1049976_pt1 | contig 11044 bp, 13 predicted proteins | sample Hoacrofraction12_FD_59098 | JGI IMG/M metagenome (GOLD analysis project Ga0065711, IMG submission 59098) | Hoatzin crop microbial communities from Cojedes, Venezuela - Epithelial fraction 12 v2 (version 2) | ecosystem: Host-associated > Birds > Digestive system > Esophagus > Crop | place... | reverse complement strand
AAGAAATAGCATGGAAATTTCCCCCTCCCCCCCCCCAGTGCATACATCTTCCTAAAGCGTTTCTTCCACCTTTTCATAGAAAGCTGCAAGGCCGGGGAGCGTGACCTGCAGCACCTGCGGGTGCCCAGCACCCTGCAGCATTGAGCGCTGTGGGTCTGGCAGTCCTGCACTCTGAAATCTCCTGGCAAAGGGGTGCTGGTCGGTCTGAAAAATAAACCTCTTCGCAAATAAGTACGAGGGAGACATGGGAGTTAGCTCTACACAGGGCTTGACCAGGGGGATCTGAGCAACAGTCTGACCCTGGGCGAATAAAACAACTTAAGAACTAGGTCTGATTTATTTTAAATTCTTTTTTTTTCCTTATGCTTAAGAAAAGCGAGTTATGGCTGTGCTCAGGTGCTTGGTAGCTTTGGATACCTGCAGGCCCCAGCGAGCATGCTGGGGATCTTGCCAGGCTTGACCAAACCTTCCAGCAGCGGGTGGCAGCCGGACAGAGCGGTGCGGCAGTGGCCGGTCTGAGTCATCCCATGGTGCTCCCTTCCCTGCACTTTGAAAGATGACTTGACCAAAAAAGGTAGCATGGTGTAATTGCTGAAGATACAGGGATTTAGTGCGCCCAGGCAAATAGAGGAGCTTCTGTGCCGATGTATTTTGGGGACTGGATGTAAAATGGGGTTGGGTGGGAGCTGGTCTGCTCCGGCAACATATGTGTTGTCCACCTCCATAATGGAGACATTGTCGCGGTTGCCTTCACCGTCATGCAGAGAAATGTTGTCCGGGTGCATCTGCTAGGGTCCCTTCTGGTTCATTTCATCCATATTTTTCAATGCCCCTCTGCCCTGTCCCATTTGTGTCTTCTGTGGGGAAAAACCTCTACTGGTTGCTTTGGAAATGACCCAAGCCCATGTTCTGCTGTGTCCCCATGTGCCAGAGGTGGTGATGCTTTAGGACCAAATCCAGACAAGGGGTTGATCCTCCGTGGCTGGGAGGACACGATGTGCGTGCTAAGGCTTCGGAGCAGAGTATTTCCTTGAGTTGTGCGGTGTCGGACACTGTGGTGAGCTAGAAAGAGATCCAGGTGCTGCTTGATGATGGGCTGCTCTATGCCCAGGTTTAAATGAAGGCGTGAGGGACCTTTTGAGTATTAGCTCTGTGTGCATGCATTTTTAAGAGCATCTTTTTAAGGGATGTTCCTTCATCTGTCCCAACTTGTCTATGCTTTTGTAAACCTGTGTAGTCAAATTAAGGCATAAGCGTGTCTCTACAGAAGGTTTTTAACAAAATCCTATTATTGTAAATAATTGCTAACAATTTTATGTCCTTCCATTTTTCACATGCCAAGTTCATGAGCTTCTAAAAGCAGCTGATTATCTGGCTTTTTGTGGACTGGAGTCAGCACTTTCTTGAGGGCTGGGGTGAGTCCAGCTGCCCCAGGCTAGTCGTGTAGAATAACTCGTTGCTTCAAAAAAAGAAAGCAACACTTCTCACTTGAAGACATGGGTGGATCAGCCCTGAGCTGGAAACTTTGGGGCAGTCGAGCACTGCCTGAATTTGGGAAGGCTTCCCCTGCTGCTTTGTAACCCTGTGCAGTGTAGGACCTGCTGGAGCTCTTGGTCTTAGGAGCCACGTACTCAGACCTCCCCGTGTACCCCCAGGTGCCTGCTGCGTAATTGGGAGGACTGGCAATGGGATGCTGCAGTGCTCTCAACTTCTTTTTGGGGTCCAGAGTCCCCTGTGGAGGTCCCCCATTATGTTAGACCTAGCACTGTGCCTCTCAGCACAGGGCCTTTGGAGGTGCCTGTAGCAACCTATGGGAAAGTATCTGGGTCAGCAGAGAAGCCCGGTGAGTGGCAGCCTCCTTCCCATTGCTCCCTGCTTTTCCTGCCAGCCTGGGGAAGCCGTTGGCAAGGGCTGGGAGCACCCAGCTGATGTTGTGAAGCTGCCTGGCTGAGGGATCGCGGGGAGAGAGTTTTTTAGGGTTCTTGCTGGTTTAATGATTCCTGCTGGGAATATCGCTTTCCCCGGGAGGTTTGAGTGCACAGCATGGAGCTGGTCTCTGCCTCTGGATGCTTGCCCGAGGTGGCTGGTGGTATGCAGGGTGTTGGATGAACACCACAGACGTCTCTCGATAAGAATAACGATGGGTTGGGTTGGTTTTTTTGGAGACTTTGTGGCTGCTGTTTTCACATGCTGATTTTTTTTATTTTCTTTTCCAAGTTCTGGCAATGTTGGGAGGTGGCAGTGCTGCTTTCTGCAAAGAGCTGAACATGCTTGCAGTGGGAAGGCTGGGCAGACCAGGCGATGTGCTTTTACCTCTTTGCGTGTCGTGACTGGTGCTGGCTGGTTCCTGCGATGAGAACCCCCCCTGCTTCTCCGAGGGACAACTTGAGCTTGATTAATTGTCAGAAAGCAGCTCATAGTCTCCTTGGGCTCTTGACCAGTGCATCCAGGTCTTTGCTTAATGGTTTGTGCCTGTAGAAAGTCAGGTGTTTCCCAGGCTTGCTCCGAGGACGTCTCTCCTTCTTCTCCTACCTGCCCTGATTTCTCTGGGACGAGGCTTCCTCAGGGCAGCTCGTCGAGTTCTGGAGGTCCCATCCCAAAGGGGTGGCTCTGTGAGGGTTTCCCAGGGCTAACCCAGCCTGGGCACCAGGTTCTACCGTGTCATACCCGGTCCAAAGTGTTCCCACCTGCCCCACCATCAGTAGGGAAAAAAGCTGTATCTGTGCAGGGATTTGTACCACAGAAAGGATTCCTGCAGGGCAGGTTGGTTGGTTGTTTTTTTAAAAAGTCCTTTTCTATTGCTCTTTCTAGTCTTTTAAACAATCTTACAAACTCAGCATCTTATGTTGTGGAAGCACGCTTGCTCACCCACTCTGGCAGAGAAATATCGCTGGGACCCGGGAATGGATGCACTAGAAACAACATTGCTTTGTGTCTTTTGAGATGCTGCATGCTGAGGACTAGTTGTCCCTCAAATCTAGTTTGCTTCAAGTGGCTTTTGGAGTATATTAATGCAATTTGAGGATTGCCTAGGCTGCAATGTTGGACTTGGTGCTGCCCTCTTTGACTTCATTTGGCTTTTTAGTGACCTGGAAGTATAAAGAAGTTGGGGTACGAGGCTCAAAAGGCTGAGTTTCCCCAAAGCGACCCCAGGTGAGCATGATTTGCCTGAGGACTAAGCTCCTAAATGCTTCTGAAAAATGAAGATATTTTTGTTGCATCTCCCTCTCTGCGCAGGCGGGAGGGCCTGTGCAGTCCCCGGCACTGGTTCCCATCCCATCTTGGTCCTTGGGGTATCAGTGAGTGCTGGCAGAGCACCCGACCCCCAGCATTGGGAAGGAGGGCACCTGCATGTGGAGCGGGAGGTGGAGCCCATTGCTGGCATCAAAACCCCTTCGGCCAGAGGTTCACCACCTCCCAGCAAGGCGGTTTCAGGCATTAAAGTTGGTCATGCAGCCATGGTCTCCATTGCTTGTTGAAGGACAGTGACTTGTACCCCTGACGGACGGCCCATTGCGTTTTGGTGCCAGATAGGGGACTGAGTTGCCTCTTCAGAGATGTGCCTTCATGTTAGTGCTTTAAGGAGCTTATTATCCCTGGGTGGGTTCAGGTGGGGATTGATAGCACCTCTGCCTAATTAATTGTGTTCCAGGTAGTGTGAAGGCAGACTTCTGAAATACCCAAGTGTCTTATCAAAGGTCTGGATTAATGCTGGGTCTCTTGTTTATTTGACACTGCATCTGTGTATGTGTGAGAGGAAAGAAAGGAGTGATTTCAGCTCTTGGCAAATGGTCATTAAAGGCCTTTTTAATCTTAGAGTTATAAATAAATATCCATGGCGGCATGCACCTGCATATTCATTAATGCATCCTCTCCTCCGGAGAGCCAGCAGTGCATCCCTGGCGAGTGGCCGATTTCCGAAGCAGGGTAGGAAACTGTGAGTTATTCTGGAAATGGAAAATAAAATCTGGAAGGTTTATCCCTGGTTTTGCATTTGCTAATTTGTTAATTGCCCTCTCCCCTAGGATGAGAATTAGAGGGGAAAGAGGATTACTGGTGGCTGCTGCTAGCTCTTCTGAAGGAGGCTGGAAGGCAGGTTGGAGGGAGAATATTTGTAGACCATTTGGCTTTTTCATGTCCCTGATCCTACTCATAGAGGAGGAATCAGAGCCTGAATTTTCCTGTAATTCTATGGAAATGAAATTCTTGATCTCTCTGAGATTACACGGGGAGAGCGACAGGTCAGTGCCTGTCTCTGCTTGCCTAGTAGGTGGCCAAGGTGTATCTCGTCCTCTGGTCTAGACCAGGTGAGCATCACAAGGAAGCTGCACTTTGGGGGTCATTTCTGGAAGCATTGGGAGAGGTGGCTCATTGGTTGCGTTTTCCCCACTTTGGTCTTGGCGTTGGAGGGGGAAAAATGGAAAATTGGAGGAAATTGAAACGCTCCTCCTCTTTGAATGGGGAGGAGAAAGCAGGTAACTTGGGTACTTCAGAGTGTTTCCAAGGCTTGAACAGGCTCTTGCATCTCCAGATTTGCAGCATTCCTCCTGCGTCCCATGTAATGAGAAATACAAGCTGTGTTCCGACCTGGGGAATGGCCTGTGTGTAGTAGTGGGGGAACATTCACAAGCTGCATTATGCTTTCGCTGATGACCGCTGTGGAAGATCAACGCAGCGGAGATGCTGCACCTGCTGATAGGTGCGTGCCAGGTTGTGCTTCTGTGCGGATGGTCTGGCAAATACCCCTCGGAGCTTGGCTTTGAAGAGCTGGATTGTGAGTCATCCCCTGAAGACAAGGAGCATTTGGGCATCCTTGAGCTGCTGCGCTGGGGCTCGCAGCTGGGCAGCAGCTGCAGGTACAGCAGTGCCTTGGCGGCTGAAAAGTGAGGACCAAATTTTTTTTTTTTTATTTATTAAAAATAAAGGCAATAGTTTGGGAGAAAAATTGTGGGGAAGACTCAGCCCTGAAAGGTGTTTAAGTCCAACCTCTAATCCTCATGGCTGACCTAGGTCAGCCTAGAGCCCGAAGGTACCTACACCCTGCCTTGCCCCTGTACTGGGAGTTGGACACCTAAATACTTCCTCAGCCCCTCCTGGGCTCGGTGTCCAGGGGGGTGCAATTGCACAAGAAAAAAGGAGCACGGCAGTGCAAGAGCTTTTCCTCTTTCCCCTCTAATCTACGTATTGTTGCTAATTTTGCTTTTCCCCTGCTTGAGAAGAAACTATGAATTTACTCCCAGCTGTTTTCATGAAGGTGCTGTTTACTTGTGGGTCTGGTAATGGTTACAGCAATAGCAGGTGCTGCTAATGTTTTTCTCGCCAACCTCCATCCTCTGACTTTACTAACCGGCCTCACCAGCTCTTCTTCCTCCATGGATGGTAACCTTTAGTGCTGCAAGGCAGAAATACGATGCATGAGGCGGGGAAGATGATCCTTCCCCTTCCTGGCCGAAATGCTGTAACGTGAGTGTGTGCAGTAGGTGGAGGGGGCTCTTTTGCTTCTTTTAATTTATAATGAGCTTTTGCTTTGTTGCTGATCTGCAGGGTGGACTGGCTGGTAAACATCTCTGAAGTGTCATCGCTGCCCGCGATCCTTGATTTTTCAACCTGCTCTCGGTGCTGGCCTGCTGTGGCCACAGACCTTGGCTTGTTTAAGAGGGGGGAAGAAAGCTCCCCACCTCCTTCCCAGTGCTGTTTGTGAAGTCTTCGTGTGGGTCCGATGCTGTAGCAGACCCAAAAGCTTGGGTGGAAGAAATGGTGAGAGAAATCCGCGCAGGGGGAGCTGGGATGGGGTGAGCTGCTTCTGCATCGGCTGGGGCATGAGCCTTTCTCCCCTAAATCCTTGCAGAAGGCTGTCACCCTGAGGCCCATCCCGCGTTGCAGCCCTGGGTGGGATTTGTCCCTGGCCCTTCCCAGTCTGCTCGGCATCGGCCAGCCTCGCCAGTGTGCCCCAGGCACGTTAGTGTGGGTCTGTAATTACGGGGAGGAAGTGGAGCAGAAAATCCCCACGCCTCTATTTCGCTCTTACTGCAGGGTTGCTGGGATGGTGCTTATGGATCTCCAGAAATCTGTTTCGTGAGCAGTTCCTGCAAGCTCCTGATGCGTGGGACACATCCCCCTTGGGGTGCTGGGTGACTTCAGCAGTGCGCTGTGGCTTCATGCTCAAGTGGGGCTTCAGCTCTCAAGCGAAGCGAGTGCCACGGGATTTAGTTTTCCTGGTCTTGCCCCTTCAATCTCCTTTGGGTGCAAAAAGCCCTTGAAATACGGATGTAGCCTCTGCAGATGCTGAGTGTGCGTTATGTGTCGTAAGATGTACCCGGCAGAAGCTGCTTGTTGTTGAAGTGCGATGGAGTCTGGGGGTGCAGGTGGGCCGGGATCCGTCTGCACATCTCTAGTAAAGCTGCACCTTCAGGACACATTTGCAGTGGTTACCTCTGTTCCCAGCTGGGGTTTCTCCAGCTGAAGGAGGAGAGAAAAACAGAGTCTGCAAAGCCCTCGTGCAGTTTCAAAATTGCTCTTTTCAGCAATTTGCTGATTTTTAGGGCTTGTTGTGAGGCATGCCATGGTAGAGCAGGGAGTTGGACAGGGCATGATGGGTGGACCAAGGATGCGGGGACTATTGTGGCCACTGCTAAATAAGCCACTTGGGTGTGAATTAGAGCCCTGTGCATGCTGCTTCCGTGCTCCTGGGTGCTTGCGGCCGCCTTACGTAAGAGCTGGTGGCTTTGATAGGCCTGGGGGGTGAGTAATGCTTGCACACGTTTTCTGTGACAGCAGAAGGATGAAGAGCTGCCTCTCGGGGCTGTGACTGCCCTGGTAGGACTCGTTTGTCACCTCCTGAGTTTGTTTAACCCCTGTCAGCTCTTTGCTCCGGGATGAAGCCCTGCACCTGTATCCTGCTCATGCTCTGATGGCCCCCGTGCTGCAGGAGAGGACAATGACCTCTTTAGTACGTGACCCTCTTGGCTGCTTTGCACCAGGCCTGGAGATGGTGTCCCTTCAGGATCATGGGATCAGCATCCTCAGAGTGAGTGTGGCACCGTGGAAAGGTCCTGCACCACGTGGCTGCGGGCAGGGCTTTGGCTGGTGCTCCCTGCTGCAGTGGCAGTGAGCATCGGTGGTTGCTGAAGTCTGCTGCATGGACAGCTCGTTCAGAGCTATGGATCATCATCTCCACCCGATATGGGAACTGCCAGCCTGGAAGTGCCACGGCATCAACCCTCGCCATGGCCTCAGCCCTTGGCCACAGCGTCATCTTCTGCCCTGGGATGGATGTGGCGTGGAAAGCCTAGCTGCTCTGTCCCTGCGACACCTCAGCCTGGGGGCAGGTGATGCCTCTCCAAAAGAGGGACCTGAGGTGGGAGGACATCGTCAATGGGCTGGAGGGGAGCCTGGACCATGGCCCACCCCCTCCAACCTGCTGCAGGATGAGCACTATCAGGAGGCTTCAGTTCCTTGTGGATCTTCTCTGTGTTGGGTTGCCTATCGACACCTGAGTAATGGGGAAGGCTTCTGTCCCACTGGAGCGTTTCAATGTTTCACCTACCTACGTGGGCAGGTATCATCTCTTCCCTTTGATGCCCAGGAGTTGAGCCCGGTGCTTCGGGCGGGGAGGGACCTCAGGAAGCATTAAATAGCTGCTGGATGCGTCATGACAGCAGCTGATCCGGGGCAGTGAGTCATGGCCAACCTGCCAGCACTCTGGCATGCAGGATGGCGGCACGGGACCCATCCTCCACTCCCCACTTGCTGTTTGCTCATGTATTGAGTGTTTGTGGTTTTTCACTCATGTGTCTGCACACAGCTGGGATGAGCATCCGCCCCAGCAGCAGGCGGGAGAGGCTTGAGAGAGTCAGGTTCAAAGCAGGAACAAAATGACCGAGAGTACCCCAGCATCCGCCCAGAGCACATCCAAAGGGATGCAGAGCTGCTGGTCCCGTGGACACCTTAGTCCTCCTTGGATGGTGGGCTCATCACAGCCTACACTCACGTACAACTACATCTTTATTTATTAATTATGAGTCTTCAGAACCCTACGCTCAGCCCAAGCCTTGACCCGAAAGGTTAGTCTTCTGGCTTTTTGCAGTTTTAATTAGGCTTGCTGGGAAGCTCTCCCTGTGTCACTGCTCTCCTGCCTGCCCGGCCCGGTACCCAACTCTCTGCCAGGGGGTGGACATAGTGAGGGAGGTGAGCGAACCCCCCAAAATGGGTGAAACCACGGTGCTGAGGGGATGCTCGGCTCAAAATCTTCATGCTGGTCCCAGATGGTGCTTGTTAGGAGCTCGGGTAGAGGTGACTGGGGTTGCAGGTGATTTTGCTGTTGGGTGCAAAACTGGTGGGGTTTTCCTAACCAGATATTTTTTTTCTTGTGTGTGGCAATATGTGGGAGAAAGGCACTTGCAAAGTGTTTGCAATCCTTGGCTGAAGGTGCTGTCTCAGCTTCTGGGAGTCTCTGTGGGGGACAGGGGAGGGTCCCTGCCAATCTGTGACGGTCCACACTTCCATAAGGAGGGTGGCCGGCCCGTTTTCTTGGCTGGCCGAGTATTATTTCAGGTCCAGGGAGATCACCGAAGCCTTGCGAGTCCTGGCAGCCATCAAGAGGGCAGTTTGCAGGAGCTGTGCAAAACGTGCGTCCTTCCGCACGTGCAGAAATTCTCCTTCGTCTCCTCTTCCTTCAGCCCAGCAGCTCTGGGGAGGCTGGGAGGCAGCAGTGCCAGGAAACAAAGCTGCGAGATCTGAGATTAAAAAAAAATTTCTTTTTTAGTGTCAGCGTCTGAGATTTCAGCTCCCAGTTAGGAAATTTGTTGGAAGTCGTGGTATGAATCATCCCTACCCTCAATTTTAGGGCCCGTCGCATGGGGAGGGGAGCAGAAAATTAGTCGCTTTGTTAATCTGCTTCCAATAAAAATAATTTAGATATCTGTAGTGGGGGGTGTAGGAATAAAAGGAGAGTGGCTTTCAGGAGCGGCTGTCGTGCATCCTGGTGCCCACAGCCCCCTGCTCCCTTCCCTGTGCCGCTTTTGGGCAGGCGGCAGGCTCTGCCAGCTGCCTGCGCTCCGGGTTCGCGACCAAAGTCACCTCCGAGGGCAAACACAGAGGCAGCTGGAAACCGGCCTCCTGATGAGAAGCACTTCTTCCCCAAGAACAGCGTCCCCCAAAAAAAGCCCTTTTTGCTACCTGGTGGTGTAACAAAGGTACCCGCTAATTAAAGCGGGGGGTCAGCAGTGAAGTTTGGGGCCAGGGTCATGTCTGCAAGTGGAGCAACAAGACGGCCGCCATGAGCCTTAGGAGTGATGGTAAAGAGGGGGGGCTGCAGCGGAGGTGGTGCTGGGGGCGAGGTGGAGGTTTTGGGGTGGGTTTTTCTGGGGCATTGGGGACGAGATGCTGTGTGCGGGTTATGACGTCACCCCCGCACAGGGGCTGGAGGGTGTGAGGAGCGTCACTGGTCCCCCCCTGCCCCAGACGAGGATGAGTTGCCTTCATCCCATCAGCTCCTCTGTGAGCCCAGGGCGTTGGGGAAGAGGGGCAGCTGGGCTGGTGGGCTGGGAGAGGTGATGCTGCCCTGGGAAGGGATGAGGAGGGCAGGCAGAGGAGCAAGCAGCCCCTAGCCCGACTTGACCACCTTGCAAGCGGGCAGATAACACCCTATGTCTGGCAGCAAGCTGGGGACGGCAACCCCTAGAAAGCTGCGGGAGTTACGGCGAGCAATTGGTTAATCTGGCGCTTGCAAGGATTTAAGGAAATAAGAAAAAAAACTATCGGATTTTTGGGTGCTGGGGAATGCAACAGGGAGGGTGGCGCCGACTGCTCTTTGGGGGGGGTTTCCCTCACACCGGGATGAGAAGCTGGCCACCACCATTCCCCGTGTTCTGGCGGTGGTGTGCTGTGTGCTGGCTGCTGGTAAATGATTGCCAGGGCGTCCGGCCGGGGCGGTGCTGGAGGCTGGTGCCGGGTTTGAACCCAGACAGGCGCCTGGGACCGGCGTGCCGGCAGCCATCCCGCTTCCGCACCTGGCACTGCAAGGCCGATGCCGGAGTCTTCGGGCGCGGTGAGGCTGTGCGGCGCGACTCAGCTGGCTGGGTGGTTTTTTCTCATTGATTTTTAAGCTCCTGGCCTCCCCGCAGGGTCGGGGCGGGGGACATCGGGTTGGGTGCTAGCTGGGTGCCTGGCTGGGGTGGGGGCCTTGCTCCCCATGATGCGTTGCCACCCCAGATTTGGCTTTAGGGTGCCGGGGGGGTGCGGATGGCTTCAGGGTGAGCTGGGTGGTGCAGCGGCAGCGCCTGGACTTTGCTCCGTGCCAGGGGCCGACTGCAGCCTCGAATGCGCGGGGTGGTGGGAGCGGTGCCAAAACCCAGCTTTGAAACAAAATTGGACTAAACCTTGAAAATTTTAGTGGGTTGGGGCTCACAGGGAGGTTGGGGCTGAGCCCAAGGTGCCCTTCACCCCCCCACCCCACCCCTGGTTGTTCCTGGCCACCCAGCCAAGGCAAACATGAGGTCAGCACAGAGCTATTCGCGGTGGCCGCTCCGTGCTGTGATTCGCAGGTGGGCAGGGGGTTGGCACCCTGGGCAGGGGACCCAGCACCCGCAAGAAGCAGCATCACCAAGCCATATCTTCCCCGGTTTCTTGCCTTTCTGGCACTATGGCTAAAATCCCTTGTCGCCGGAGGCAGGACCCGTCGAGCCCTCCCTTTGATTACAGAAAATAAGCAAGAAGCGGTGTTTAACCCGAAGTCAGGCTTTCTCGCAGCCTGGCTGCGAACTTGGGAGAGCTGGAGCCGAAGGATGGAGGGGCTGCAACCAGCTGGATTAGGTTGGGAAAACAGTTTGGGACCCTCTGGACGGAGGGCCTGGAATTTCCTATGTACCTTCCTCCACCCAGGGCTTTCAGACAAGCCTGATGTAGAAAAAGCAGTGTTATAGGGGGGGAAAAAGATAGATCATTGTTTAGACAGTGTTTGAAAACACAATAAGCTCAAATATTTGAGTTCTTTACACCTTGTGCTGTATCTTTTTTTTTTTTTTTTTTTTTTTTTTTTTTTTTT
>Ga0065711_1049975_pt1 | contig 11044 bp, 4 predicted proteins | sample Hoacrofraction12_FD_59098 | JGI IMG/M metagenome (GOLD analysis project Ga0065711, IMG submission 59098) | Hoatzin crop microbial communities from Cojedes, Venezuela - Epithelial fraction 12 v2 (version 2) | ecosystem: Host-associated > Birds > Digestive system > Esophagus > Crop | place... | reverse complement strand
CCCGGAGCGGGGCTCGGGCCGCCTGCTGCCGGGGCCGCGGGGCTCGGGGCCGCTAGCCCGCCTGCGGCCAGGCTCGGCGCTGGAACTGCAGCGGCGTCAGAACGGCACCCACCGGAGCGGGGAGGGGGACCCACTGTAAAAAAAAACACACAAAAAAACCAGAAAGCCCCACCAAACCCTAAACGCACAGGGAAAACAACCGAGTGAGCCGCAGATAAAATAAATACAGAAAAAGCAAAGTAAATCAGATGAAATCGCCAGGCATTCACTCCCAATGAACAGCAAGCTTTATAATTTCTAGGTGCTGGGGAAAGCCGTTGTCTTTTAGTTTATAAATCTCTGCTGGGGGGAGGCAGGGGGAGAACCTTTGGAGGTGAATGAAACATCAAATCACGAGGCTGTATGTAGATTTATGATTGCATAAGAGGCTCAATCATTTCCATATATTGAAATGTGCCGTCCTTTCCGCGACTGCCCAGCCCTTGGAGGGAGAGAGACGCTCGATTCCGCCTTGATCAATGCCGACTGTGAAGCAAGGAGGAGGAGAAGGGGGGGACCAGGCTGGCACCAGATGGAGTAGGGTCTAGGGAAAGGTCAAGGTTAGCTCAGGCTGCTATTGAATCGGTTGCAGCCTCACAGATAGATCTCTGCCTCGGAGGCACCCACTGGGGCTTCTCAGAATCAAATCTAATAGAAAAGGCAGTCACAAAATGAAATCGCTTCATCTGAATGCTAAAATTGTTATTAGGCTACATTAGAGAGATACCGGGCACGTGATTACCAAAAAAGGAAGCATGCCTAGCAGTTTGCGACTGAAATAAAAGCTGTGAGTATGTTGAAACCATTGGCAATGTGCAAGGGTAACAGATAACAGGAGAGAGGGGCAGGGAGAGATTGCTTGCGTGTAACGAACAGATTAACGTATTGATGTGTATGTATATATCTGTATAAAACTATTTGTATATGCATCTGTGTGGGGGCATAATTGTATATACTTCTTGTGAGTCCTGCAGTGGCCGTGGTCCTCAGCACGCTGAGGACGTTTGTTAGTTGATTTGGACAGCAGCTATGGACCAAGAAGTGGGAGCCAGCTTGGAGTAGAGGTTTGTTGGTGGGTCCTGGCAGGACTCCGCCTGCAGCCACCGTCCACTTACATTACAGTAGTGTGCCGTCACCGGAATTTTTGATTTTAAGCCCTCGTGGAAGCACAGAGCTGAGGCGTTGTTCGAGGCCTCTCTCTCTTTCTTGTCTCAGGCAAAACTCTTTCTGTGAGGAAATACTATGAGGCGTGTACACACGTGTCCACATCCCACACACTGGACACAGGAGCGTGACGCAAGCACACATATGTGTTTGGAGCAGTGATGCTGTCAGCTGGCTTTCAGAGATCAAAGTGAGCTCTTCCCAGTTACCATCTCCTCCACATTAATGATTCTTTAACCTACAGCACAGCCACATTCTAAAGAAGGATTTAGTCTTGTAAAATAAATACTGACTACACTAGATTAAACATGATGACTGCACTCCAAGGGTTAATAAATTTAGAATTAACAGATCATCCCAGCTTGATTGAGCTACTATAGATGATTTAATATGCAGCCTAAGCAGGTTGACAGTCAGCTCACAGATGCAGATAAGATCAAACAGTGTCTTGATTCAATAGATTGAATGGTTGTACTGAGTGTCTGGAAGGTGAGTGACAGTACGTATATGGCAGGGGTTCTGGTAAAGAAGGGCTTCGATTCCTCACTGCTGTGCACTGCACCGGTTTTCCTTTTCTAGCAGTCAACCTCTTCCAGCAATCAAACCAGGAGTTAACATGAAAAAAACCCATCTCAAATATAGTTCGGGAGAGTTATCTGACGTTTTCAATAATTATAAGCTCTATGTTTTAATAGTAATCACCATTACTATTACTAGTCTTTGCACTTTCAGTTTCTTCTCCATGGACAAGGCCATCTCCACCCACTCCATCCCACAGGGAGTCTCATCTGTCCACAGCCTCTGTCTGTCCATCCATGCGAGTCCCCATCCCTGGGCAGACCTAAATCTACAGAAAGAAGGTATTTCGGAGGCAGGACAGTGACACCTTTCCCAAGTCAGCCGCTGGGGCTTGGTGAGCACAACCTTGCCCAAACACGATCCACCATCCAGAGGCTTCAGCTGCAGGAAACCTTGGTGGGTGTGAGTGACAGAGACAATTCCCCTGCTCTCTTTCTTGCACTCTCTTGTTTTTCTGGCTTAAAAGTTAATGCCTGTAGTAACTCTTCTGTGGTTTATGTTTTCTTTCTTGCTCTCCTGTCCTATTTAAAAGGGAACGTAAAACAGTTCTTGTGGAGGCTGGTGAGCAATGAAATGACAGAGTGGTCTCTAACAATTTTTATTATTTGATCAAGAGTAAAAGCTCCACCTGAACCATTAGATTTTACTGTATGACTACATTTCGAGGCAATTTTAAAAATGCCTATTATGTATTCAGTAGACTATCATAGGTCTGAATCACATCTTATTGTGATAGGAATATTTGCGTTAAAGTTACCGCATATCTGAACACTTACAAATTAGCTGTATTGTTTACTTTGGTGTTTTTTTTTTTAAATACCCAAATGCTCAGTCCATGGTTTTTACAAATGCCCCGCAAAATGTTGCTCTAATAAGCAATGCTGCTTTGAATTTACCAGCAGAACAAATCCAGAATCCACACAAGATCACTGTTTCTCTCTGCCATTTTTAAAATGGTCTCATGTACTTTTGCGACTGTTTACCTGTGAGTTATTCTTTAGTTTGGAAACCAGTGGTTCCTTTTAATCCTTCAAACACCGAGTTGGAAAAGAGGGGGCCTTAGCATGTATTTCATTCTACAGATTCATACGCGAGCATCCCCAGATTTTCCTGAGTGGGTCGGAGGCACCACGCAGAGATGAGCTAGTCCTTTCCCCACCCCAGCACCGTTCAGGTGAGGTGAGACACAAAACTCGACCTTGGAATTAGAGAGAGGCGGTATCAAACTGCCAGTGCCTCTCAGGGCGAACGAAGAGGACTCAAACACACCTTGTCAAAGAAATCAGTAAGTAGGAAAGCCCCCCCCCTCCCCAAACGGCGCGCGAAGGCAGACGCCAGCCAGCGAACCGGTGGGAATCACAGGGGCGCTTTCCCTGCTGCCGGGCCCCGCGGACCCCCCTGCGGCGGTAGTGCCGCTTCCCAGGGCGGAACCAGCGAAACCAGTTATCTGGCAGCAATTTGCATATTTATGGTGCCTCCCGCCGTTCTCCGTGATTGCTTTACAGGCATGAAAGGTAACAGAAAAATATATAACACTCTCTAAAAAAATGGCGAAAAGGCTCACATATGAACCGGGGCTCTGATAGAAGAGTAAGCCTTGTAAAGCCCGTGGCAGGAAATTCGTTTATCAAACAGTTTTTTGTCTTAGGATCTGAAGGCAGTTGTGTTCGGGTTTTTTTTAGGTTCTGAGGCTGAAGATACGAGGTCCGTGCTTCTGTGCAAACTGCTAGAGACAGGCACTGATAATTTCAGGGAAAAATAATTAGCCTCGTCATATTTGCTGAATGTATACATCTAAGCAGAAGGCAATCCTTGGAGAATGGGAAAAGCATTCAATAGACACTTTAAAAGTATAGTGTCATGGTACATATATTTTTTAGTCCCGCTCATAAGCAATGTACAAATGTGCAGTACGGCTTTGAATATAAAAGCTAATTAGGTCTCAGTAGAGAATAGTTTCATTTTTCTTGGCTCCGAGCACGATGGCTGTCTAAGATATACCTCGTCTCCGAGACACTTTTGGCCTTCCCTGTAGGAACTGCCACGGCTGCATTCCCCATACATCCCTATACGTTCAGATACCTTCAGTTCTGGGTAGCATGAAGCAGGGTGCCAGGAGGACTGTAGCTCACCTCTGCCCCATGCTGAGGAGCCTGTCAAGGTTGTTCCAGAGCAGGGGATCGCAGTGGACCCCATCGCTCCAGCCACAGCTAGACTGCCGATGGGGAACAGCACTTACAGACTGGTGCTATGATATGGCCTGTATTTACCCTGCGTTTATCTGTAGCACCTATCACTGTAACATCCAAGGGTGGTGTATTTCAGCATACATAGTCTATGGATCTCTCTCCATGTGTTTACAGCTATTTCTCTCTCTCTAGGCACTCAGATGCTGTGAAACTTAATATGATAGGGCAAATTAAAGTCTAAATTGTGAATACATTAATTTCAGTATGGTAATATCAAACATTGTACGTATTTCTGATTTCTGTATTTAATTTTCCTGGTTTTTGGGGGTTTTTTTAATGCTGGGGAATAGCTGCTCACTGAACAATAGCAATAGTACAATAATCCCCCCCAACCCTAGCATTCATACTTAACGCACATTAGCTTTCTACGTAATACTATACAATATACTTGCATGTTATTTAACTGAGTGAAATCTTATTCATACTGGTGGTAGAAGGTATTCTTTTCACTGCAGTCAGAATTCATACTGTACTGTAAAAATTATATGTGCTGACAATAACAAATGGTGGCACAACTATGCAGACTGCTCAAAGTGAGCTCTTATCACAGGTTATTCACTACCACTCCTGCTACTCCTCAGCACTGCAACTTTCCATGCCGCTTTGGGCTATATAATAACATATTCTTCTGACTACAGAGAGTTGCATTAAAATATTATTGTAAGCATTCTAACAATTAAGCTGAAATTTTGCATGGAATAAATATGGCAAAGAAGAAAATCCACAGTAAAGCTGTCCTCATTTTTAAATGCAGAAACAGATCATTGCTATCTTAACAATTAATTCTTTTTCATCTGGATCCTCACGCAAACTATGTCATGTTCTGCAAAGCACATGTGTTTCTTCTCTGCTAAAGCTAAAAGCTAAACCTAAATGTAACCTGAAACAGGAATATAAGATGAATATAGAGAATGATGACTGTGTACGTTAAGTTTCAGTTCAATGCATTCTAAGTGACTAAAAGTTAAAGTTCTAAAAAGCAATCTAATAGAAGTTATTTACAAAAGATGTTAAGGTGCCAGTCTAACAGCGTGCTTGAGTACATGCTTACTTTAAGCACGTAAGTACAGCTGATGTGCCCAAAGATAAATGTGCACTTAAGAATTTTGCAGTACTCAAGGCCAAGTAGATTCCTCTGGTAGGGGATATATCGAGCAGAGTTAGAGGAGGAAAAGCCTTTTCTATGGCACTGTCCTTCTCTATTGTCCCTCATGTCAAGCGTGCTAGGAAGAAAAAGGGACTGTGTTCAGCAGCATACAAGAAAATAGCTAAATCTTTCCTTATCCTGTGTAGCAAAACTATTTCTCAATGGGAATAACTTCCTTTTGATTGCTGATACTGGGTTTCTCGGATTAGCGAATTATTTTTTGTGTGGTTTTTTTATTATTATTACTATTGATTTGTGGTATAGTTGGATTTATTCAAGACAAAATGTTTGCAATTCCTCCTTTTCCCACCTGCCACATCCAGAGTGGGCCTTTCCAGATTTCCTCATAGGGAGAGTTTGAGCCCCTTGTATCTAATCTTGCACAGAAGCGTGAAAAGCTTTGCCTTATGATCCTGAGAAGATCTTGTTCATAAACAACTGCTGTGCTAAAATACCAGCAGTCACCCCGGATATTTTATTTGATCAGGACGAGACCAAGTCTGTCCAGCTCTCCTGCCCTTCTTCACTGATGAACAGATACTTTGGAGAAGAAGTGGGACTGTGCCATTGTTGGACATGCTGCTAGTTTAAACCTCGCGTTACACTCTGTTTGTTCCTGGTTTGAACCTCTCCAAGAGTTTCCCCCTGCAGGGCTGGGAGCCTGGCTTAGCCTTTCCTATCTGTGAAGCTTGCTCACCACTTCTGAGTTCAGCTGCCTCTGTGCTGCTGGTGGGTGCTATCTCCCCACGGCCTGAATTGGCTGTAATTCTTTACCTTGTCTCAGCTAGGGATGTCCCCAAACTTAGCAGCTAAAGTCAGAAAATGAATCAAAAAAGATGTTTGTTTCAATGACCTGTCCTCCTTACTGCTCACAGGCTTGAAGATAGTGACCTGCTTAGGTAAACAGATGACTTGGGATCTCAGCAGCGACTCAGAAGGACCGAATTCTGTGTGCTTGTGCCATCGTCAGTTTCTGTGAGGCCAAACAGAGTAGCCCTGATGAATGGGGGATTCGGATGTGTGGAACATCTGGCTGTGGAGAGTCTGGCTTCTCACAGAGCTTTGTTTCAGAATGACTTGCATACAATAAACCTGCTGTGACAGAGCCTGATGCTGCAGCCCGTCTCAGTCAAAACTCTTCCTGAAACCGATGGAGATGCTGCTCATGAGTTCAGGCGTGCAGCGTCGTGTCCCTCCTCTGTAACTGTTTGGTGAGGTGGAAACTTTGTGGGGTCTGACTCTATGAGAACAATCTGTTTGTTCGTGGCCTGTGGCTCATCTTTCTAGCCCTGGGCTTGTCATCATTTTGTGTTAGGGTCAAGGAAAATGCCAAGTCTGCATCTTAACCAACCATGCACGCTTCAACTTTGTATGATTTGAGGTGATAAAAACCATCTCTGATAAACAGAAGTTTAAAACTAGTGAAAACTGTAGTGGAGAGCCGTTCTCAGTAAAATCCTTTGTAACGCAAAGTGATACTTAAGCTTATGCTCAATGTTGAGAAGTCAAACGCTCATCCCTTTCAAAGTGCCATCAGTGTGGCTGTTCTGATGCAAATGCACACGTGGGACTCACTTCCACACAGTTTTAGGGGAAGAAAAAGTCCAAGAAGATGAAAAGATTCTGAGAAACTGTTAGCAAAGATAACAAACTGACCAACACTCTGCCAGACGTTTTCCCATCCCTAGCTATCTTTTCTGTATCTACAGTTAATCGAGTTGACCTCTCTCTACTGGAATGTGCCAAAGCTGTATTTTGGATTGTGGGTTCAGTAAGCGCCTTCCCTTCCCAGCATGATGGTTGGTATAAAGGGGCCTGAGAGATGTGCGACTGGCAGCTTGTTGCAATGCAGCTGATGTACAAAGCAGACACGCTAGGACCTTTAGCTCCCTTCTGTTTGAGGCATTTATGTTGTCTTTGTCTCACACATTTAGGAGACTCTTTTGAGATAGACTGAAGCCCCATTTCTTGTTCATGGTCTCTTCTCGGTGTATAGCTGCACACAGGTGGGGAAGTGTGGCATGTATGCCCTGTGAACTCTGGGTAGCTGTAGCTTTAACTTGGGTACCTATACATACGCTGTTTGATATGGAGCATCAGGAAAGCTAGAAGTACCGAATTCATACCCTAGATGTCAGTAAAAGAAAAAAACACTAAAACCCATTAAAAATTGTTTTATAAAGGTCTGCGAATCAAGCAATGGGTTAGCCAATTATTCGTAAGATAATTCCCTGTACGGACTGACAGTTTGAGTCCCAAGTTTCAGCTCAATCAAATTTACACAGCCCAAGTTATAACCTCTTCAAGATGGGGATTGTAACAGGAGCGCTGACAGACCTTAACTACTGTGCCTCTTTAGTAATGAAAGCTCAACTATTTCACTCGTGGTGGCTGCTGGTGCTGCTATAATTAAGAGTGTATGGATTTGCATTATAGGTCAAGTTCCGGGAGGTTTTAAATGCACATTGTTTAAATCATGTTGGCTTCAAACCCAGGACAGAAACTGTCAGGGGCATGTTACATGTTTGCTTAGAAAAAGTTATATAAATATTAAACATACAAAATTACAAACAGTTAAGTAAGCACTAGAGCAGTACAAACTAAAACCAGTTTGGCTGAAATCAAACATCTGATTAAAAATGAGACTTTATGGGCATTTACTACTGCCACCCTCTGCCTCCCCATGCACAGGCAAAACTATTTGTATACTTCAAAGACAGGTTTTTGCCATCAGAAAGTCTGTTTCCCAAGTGCTTTGCGCCATTGCTTTTACAGTCATCCCCAGAAAGTCCAGTGAAGGTTCAGGGCTCCATTGTGCTAGGTGCTGTGCAAGCAGAGGCAGGCTGAAATCCCACACCTTGCTGGAACCCATGGAAAAACTCTCCCCAAGTTTGGGATTTTATTCTGGCCCTGCCTAGGGCAAGCCGATAACGAAATCTTTCTGTCACCTGGCCCGCAGATGTTTGTGATCCTGCACGGACTCGCTGCTGTGCGCGCTATGCTTGCTAGTAAGTGCTTGCAGAATCGGAGTTTATTTTGAGCCTTTATTAAAAAGGGAAGGAAAAAAAAAATAGAGAAGAGGAAAAGCAGCGTGCCCAAGTCTCTCATGCAGGAATACTAATGCACATACTATTTCTAGCATGTGCAAGTCCTCTGCTCATTCACGGGGAGTCAGCCTGGTATGACAGAAGTTCCACTCATGTTGCCTCCACCTGATTGAGACTATCAAGACGGTGTCGGAAAGCACCCCGCGAGATCTGACGTTATATAATGCAGCCCAGCTCTGGAGAACTGGCAGAATTTTGGAATTTGTCTTTGGTCCTAATGTTTTGTACCGAGTTGACAAGTGAGATTCCTGCTCTGAATGAATGACAGTTGGAGCTCTGAAGCAGGAGCATGCGCCCACCAAAGTTGCTGAACTCACCCACTGCCAAGTCTGTCACTAAATTAGCAGATAGGCAGGGACAGCAGTACACAGTGTGAACTGTGGCACACTCCTTTGTGCCTCTGGTCCCAATCCTGCATGGGAGGACTGTGTGCCTGCCTGCGAGATGGAGGAAGGCCACACTTCTCAAATGTAGGCAGTTTAATATCCTATCAAACAGCAACCTCTAAGTACCTCACAGGCTTGAATGGAGGGAGGATCACACTCTCAGACAGCTGAGGCATGCGAAGAGGGACAGATAACATTTTGGCAGATCTAAATGTTAAACTAATTTTTACAGTGAGAAAGTTCTCACCTGGGCACTCTGCCCTGCTGCTGCAGGTTACTGCCTCTGCCCCGGGGTGCCAGGGTGGGGACAGGTGCCCACTTCTGCCCTCGGCTGCTTCAGGGCATTTTGCCTGCCCTTCTGATTTCCCAGCGTCTCTAGGTGTTAGCAGTCAGTGTCTGAGCATTTCTATCAGTTTTTTCGTTAGCGTAACTGAGCAGAGCGACACCGCCGTGTAACAGGGACAGACCAGGCTGAAGCTTGTCGGAGAGGTGCTGTGGCGTCGGCTGCGCTGGAAGCGGGGAGCAGAGGGGCCGACGCAGGAGGAGCAGCGGGGCAGGGCGGGGGCACTGCCCTTGCTCCCGCGGCTCTCCCGAAGCGCTCTCGCCCCGGGCCGGGCGCTCTGGCCCTGCCTTTACCCCCGCGGCCAACGCGGAGGCTGCTCACCCGCCCCGCTCCGGGGACGGTCTCCGCGGGGCTGACGCCTCCGCCTCCGGCCTCCCCTTTCCCCGGCGGCTGGCGGGGGGCGTCCCGGCGGCGTTCGGAGCTTCCCTCCCGCCCCCCCCGCGTGGAGCGGGCTGCAGCGGGGCGGCGTTTCGGGGGTTACCGTGTCCGGGGAGCCAGGGGGGGAACCGAGTCCTGCGGGCGGAGGTGTCCCCATAACCCCCCCATCACCGACGCAGCGCCCCGGCGCTGGGGCTGAGGCTGCAGGAAACTCCCTCGCAAGAGCTGTTTGTTGACCACGTTCACGTTCAGAGCCCTGGAGCTAAAAGCACTTTACACCATAAAATAAAAGCACTGTCTTTTTTTCTAAAAGGTTACGTCTAGAGGCCACGCGGCTCATACTTCATACAGAAAACTACTGAAAGGGCTATGAAATCCTGTATGATTTACACTCCCTCTCAGTGCATTAGGATATAGATCTACTCGACTCTAAAAATACTGTGGAGTTTCCAACCGACGTGAATATATGTGTATTATTTCAGAAAGTCTGTTAGAAAACTTGTCAACACATTATAAAGCATAAACCAGGACTTGGCCATTAAATACAGAGATCAGAGACAGAATATATACCGCAGGAAGTACCAAGAAAAGTCCCTCCATTCAAAAAAGGTCTATTAGCGAAAAGTTTACACACAATATACACCAAAGGGCTTAGAGGGAGCCCGTGGACCATAATTACAAGGCATAAATGGAATCAGTAAGGGCTTTACGGTCCCCAGCACAGTTAACTGGGCTGCCAGAAAATAATTTTAATATTGTCATAATTTATTACCCACCGAAAGCCACATCAAGGATTGTAAATATAGTTACTTCACGTCCATGACTGCTCGTTAAACAGCCTCATTCCCTTCCCCTAAAAACACAATAAAGTAAAACTCCACCTGCATTATTAATCCGCAGTTATACCGTGTTAAAAATGTCTTCTGACTCCTTTTCTTTCTTGGTTTGTTATCTCACTCCAATCACATGACAATGCGAGGCACTGGGGACACACACACACAAAACAGGGGGAGCACAGTACTATTGCGATCAAATGCCAATATTAATAATTATCCAGCCAGGATGAAATATTGTTTTTAAGGCAGCGAGTTTCCATTGAATTCGAGGCATTTTACGGTGCTGAAATTCCGGGCATGCTAATGGTAGGATGATCCTCGCTGCCGTTCATGAAAACATCTGTAAAATTAGCTCCTGACTGTAGGTTGTAAGATGAGGTCTGGGAAGTCACCTCTTGGAATCTCAAACACGGTACGATAATAAAACAGATTTAGTTGTAAGTAAGTGCTTAATTTGCCATGATTTTTTTTTAAAGAAAATCAATGAAATGTTGCCTATTATTTATCGGGACTAACCACAGCCAGGTATTCCGATGCAGGCTGGCTTCGGGGAGGACACCACTGTGTAATGAATTGTAACTGGAGGACTGTTAACTGTGAACCACAGAACCTTTCAGGGGTAATAAAGTCATTACTTTTTACACTGCAGCCACCTTGAAAAGCTTTATACGTGCTATCGTACGTATAAATCACCCCCCCGTCCGCCCCTGCCCGGCGCACGCACATGCCCGTTTCTGCAAGCCCGGCCCGGGGCCGCCGGCACGCCGGGGTGGGCAGCCGCGCGCTCTCACCGGCCGCGGGGCCGCCCGCAGCCAC
>Ga0065711_1049974_pt1 | contig 11044 bp, 6 predicted proteins | sample Hoacrofraction12_FD_59098 | JGI IMG/M metagenome (GOLD analysis project Ga0065711, IMG submission 59098) | Hoatzin crop microbial communities from Cojedes, Venezuela - Epithelial fraction 12 v2 (version 2) | ecosystem: Host-associated > Birds > Digestive system > Esophagus > Crop | place... | reverse complement strand
CCCGCCTGGACAAGATCCTGTGCAGCCTGCTGTAGGTGACCCTGCTTTGGCAGGGGGGTTGGACTAGACGACCCACAGAGGTCCCTTCCAACCCCTACTATTCTGTGATTCTGTGATTCTGTGATAAGCACACACTCTTCCTGGAGTAAGAGGACCAAATTATGTTTTGGAAACAACAAGTTATACCTAATACTTATGTCAAAAACGATAATTCCTGCTGAACATGCATCATGGACAACTTCAAAGAGTGCCTGACCTCTAACATACTATGATATAACAAGAATCTTTACCAGGTAATACAATCAGCCAAGTATTCCTGATATGTGCATGAACAATTTCTTACCTAAAAAGCAATTATGGACTAAGTCTTTCTGGTTAAATCAGTCAAAAAATGCATGAGTCTATTTGGTAGGTTATCTAGACCAGCTCCTTCCCAGTTAAACTCTCCCTTCTGACAAGAAATTTCATGGTTAAACCAAGCGATGCTGAGAACCAGTTACATTCACTGATTCTTGAACTTCCGTAAACGAAACAGAATGTGATTTACTATTATTATCTGATGCAAGGAAAAAAGAAATCTTTCTTGAATTAGATTTTGTTGGTTAATTAATTTTCTTTTTTCAATATACTAACGTTAAATATATAGTATATATTAATGCAACAAAACTATTAAAAATAGAAATGTTAATCAATGTCTTTTACACTCTTTGAATGGAACATCTAGTAGTATCAAGCAAGAGTGTGGAGTGTTGCTTTGACTGCCTTTATTTCCCTTCAAAGGCTTGCACTGGTGTTAATGTTTCTATAAAACACTTCATTTCCATGAAAATGCATTTTCCAGCTGCAAATTCCTCTACTGGAAAACTTTCAGCAACTTTACCTTACCATCTAGTAACCTTAACTCACTACAAAAGATTGAGAAATTGACTCCTAAAAAGAAAGCAATGGGGAAAAGAGTGATGTCCATGATGGTATGACAGTGCCCCCGCTGCAAGACCTGTTCTATAACCTGGTAGTCAACAACAATGTTCTGTATGTCTCATTACTGACATTTCATTCTGAACAGTTCTGTCATGAAACAATATCTCAGTGAAAGATAAAGACAGCCTGTTCAGGTTTCTTCTTGGTCATGTTTGTCAGCTTTGGGGCTCCCTTTGATGACATTATCAAGATCTCCATTTGTTTAGGAATGAAACAAAACCAGTTAAATGCTTGGAAAGTCTACTGCCATTTAGCTAGAATTCCATACCAGTTGTTAAGAAATCTACATATTATATACTTATGCAGATTCTCTTTATATTATCACAGATGTCACACTTTTCAGAGTTTTACTCCAGAAGCTGGAGTCTTGTGGTTATATCTTTTCCTTTATGAACTGGATGGCAAATTGCTTCCTCAGTACTTGGAGGTAGCAACACCGAGATGATAAGAAGTCTAAGAAGACCTCAGGTAGTTACTTTGTTAACTTATATTTTTGCACTTTTTGTTAAGACAAAACCTCCAGCTCTGCATGTGTCTGGCTTGAGTAAAACATACATTATTATTCTTGTCTTCTGCATCCTCCATTCCTTTATGTTCTTAGAGGTATTTAAAATATGCGTCTCAAGTCTCCTATAAAGCCTACTGAAGCTTTGCAATTGCAGCAGCCTCAGTTATGATCTTTATGTGCTATGCAACCCTCACATACGTATCAGCTTCTGTGTTGCAGGTTCACCCAAAACATAGAGAGCAGATTTGGGACTCCTGTTCATTCTGGCTGAAATCATATGCAGTTTATCAGCAGAGTTAGAAGTAGCCTTTCTGCTTACTTCTGCTGACTTTCACAGTATGGAGCAGCAGAAAGGCTGTGACAGTAGCAAAGTTGTGCCCCGCAGGCCAGTAAGCTCCTATGTATAATTTTCAAAGGACTGTTAGCATTTGGAGAACCAAATTCCAGTATGATTTTTATGAAACTTAGCTCAGTAAAACAGGTACATTTGAAATTTTTACTCATGGTATACGTATAAAATATAGTATTCACTTTTTTACAATTTTCAGTTTCATATTTTTTAATAATTCCTGGGTGTTCTTCTTTCAGAATCAGATAAATTAATTGAAGACACTTTCCTATGAAAATAATCAAATACAATGCAGATAAAATATGCTCCCACCCCAAGGCCCAAATACTAGAACTTTTTGTGTTAATCTTTGTAAGAAATGTTAAAATATCTTAGTGTTTTTGTATCAAATGCTACACAATTGTATGAATAATACTATAGAAATTGATTGTAGAACACTGGGAAGTTATATCATTTATATACTTATTGTTCTTGTGGTAAGATTTTTCTATCAACAGGCAAGGAAGAAACTGCCTTAAGATCAGCAGGAAAGATTTTGGCTTTAAACCATGATCTTTTTAATTTTCCACATGTATTTTAACACTCTTCCCAGGTAATTTCAGATTTGCTTTACTTTAAATAGCTCCCTTTGCTTTGTATAGTTTTCAAACAAAAAAGGAAGAGTGATCTAACATAGTTCAACATTGACCTACTGCCTTTTTGGAAATCACGAAAAAAAAAAAAGAATAGATTTACAGACTTTCAATAATTTGAGAATCATTCCATCAGAAATGTGTTTACTGGGCCATATTAATCCTTGGTGCAACCCAAGGGATAGACAAGTTTGTTCCCTTCTGTAGACTTTAAATCATCATGACTTTGCAGCCAACAGCATTTTTTTACTTCCTCATACATCCTCATACATTATTTTCAGTGCTTTGAGTATCTCAATGCACTGGCTGGCTCGCGAGGAAGATTTTACTTGCTGTCCAAAGGGATAGTAACAAAAGTAATAAAAGTCTCGGCTGCATGTGCACTCCTTGTCAAATAGCACCTTGATTTATAGAACGCCGACACTGGAGAATCCTATTAAGTGAACAGAAACAGTTGTAGCTGCAGATCACAGCACAAAAATCCATGCTGACTGACCTGTTCAGCTATGCTTTATGGTTCCTATGGAACAAAACTTCTGTAAAACATAACCCTTAGAAGATATTAATTTATTGCACTGGTAAAACTTCTCAAACTTTCATCCTCATGAAATATCTGCTTGACATGACTGCAGCAAGTAATCAGGGCTGACGTCTTGCAAGTTCTTTGCCTTGAGGTGGCTGACTAGTGCAAAGGGGAGGTCATAGGATATGCAACTTCAAGCTGCTGGTTCAAGCATAGTTCAGGTTATTAGCAACTCAAGTTGAAGTTTGAGAGCTGTTATTTATAAAAGGATAAAATGTAAACTGGGGCAAACTGCAGGACATAGTGGATAAATCGGAATTTGTCTGATTAGGTTCAGGGGATACTTTTGCTGGTTTTTTAAACCTCTCCTTGTTAGCAAAGCTACGTTTACTTTAGCAATGGCACACAGTGGTCACCAGTGTTGATATCACCACATAACCCAGTCTCACAGTAAAAATTAGAGTCAATGTGCAATACAGAGCCTAAACAGAATTTCAGTTTAGGTTTCATTAGACAGTTGTTAGCATGCTAAAAAACAGCACTACAATTTATACCTTTTCTACCACTTCTAAAAGAGATGTCAAATATTAAAGTGGAGAAGAGACTAAGCTATATATTCATACATTAAAGAAGTTCCTTGAATATCAGAATATCATATGCAGTGAAAGGCTGTTGTGGAGAAGGCTTTCCAGTTGCAGATATAACTGTCATTTGAAAAAATTAACTATTTCAGTGTCCAAGGCTTGCTGAAGTGTTTAAAATATAGATGATGAAGGAAAACAGCAGCATAAAACTTCTAGACAAAGCAGTTTAGACAAACTTGGGGAAATATCTTTCACTTATGATAGATGGTTTGTAATTGATGCTGACATTTTTCATAGGTCACTCCAAGGGATGTCACCTCCAAGCACAGTATTTTCAGAGACAGCCATTACATCACTGTGAACATTCTGCCTAGGGTGAGTACTTTTCAAAATCAATGAGAATGAGGTAGGTTAGACAGCCTGCCAGGAGAAGAATATATGGTTTGTTCATAAACTCAAGACGACAAAATACTTTAATACAGCTTCAGGACATGACTGGCATTTTTTAGGTGCACCTAACTCAGGATAACAAATGTATATTTGTGTACTCTGTATAAAAATACTTAGAACAGCAGTACAGAGGATTTTGTATCACATTTTGTATAAAAGTATCAAGTATTGACAAAATTAATGAATTTATTATAAAATAAAAACATTAAGACTTAGATTAAGACCTAGGTGTGCTTTTTAGCATCACTGAAGTATGGAAGACAATTCTATTGATTCATTTACTTTTCTGTTTGTAAGTGACGACCTCCAGAAAACCAGTCTATTCTGCCTGTAACATCCCCTTGCAGAAAAATGCTTCAAATAGCACTATGAATCTACAAGAAAGCCCCACTCTGAAGGGCAGAAAAAAACTATGTGCAACTGGGCCACTGTGGGCCTCATGCTATAAACTTGTTAACCATGAATTTTGGTGCTGCTGTCTGCTGTTTTGCCTCTAGCTCCTTGTGTAAAATAGGATTAGAAATTTGACAACTAATGAAGAGAGTCCAGCAGAATAAAAGGCTAGCAAAGAAGGTAAGTAAATTAGGTTTAAAAAAATCTGTCAAGAAAGGCTGCATGCAAAAATTACGGCTTAATTTTACCAGACACTCCTATTCTGCCATATTTTGGACCCCTCCGACACAAACAAGAAGGGAAATTATTTAGGGCTTGTGTGACAGCTCTAAATTTCAAAAGCTTAATATCTCTGACCCTGAATCAATATCAGCAAATGTTCCTTCATTTACAGAACAATTATCTTTGGCGCTATTTAATTTTATTAATGTTGGGTGTCTAACTTCTTCCTTGATTTAATGTGCAAAAGACCTATGATCGTGTTCAGAAAGTAATCTTTAAAGGTACAAAAATGAATGTATGATGTAATCACAGATTATGATTTTTTTCTTTTATGCTCTATATTAAAAACTTAGCAAAACTGAATTGTCTACATTTTGCTTTGACTTCCATTCTGCATTTGATTTCTGAGTTCACTTGAGGTAAAGATTTAATACTTTTCAGTCTTTCTGCTCTGTGAGATGTTTGTGAATTTCACTTATTTTGGTGGATAATAGTTGTGTAATTCTGGTTTAACTGGTGACAAGTCAGATCACCATCAAAAAGGAAAACACAAATGAATCCCATCCAGACATTCAAGCACAGAAAATAGTTTTTGGCTTGTTGGGGGTTTTTTTGTATATATTGAAAGCATTCAGATAAACTTTCCAATGGCATAGAAAGAGTAAACGTGAACCATGTTTACAAAAGAGCTTTAGTGATGTCATTAGTTATTTGATGAAAGCAATGAAAACCTTTCTAATGTTTGTATTTGCAAATTCTGAACTGACACGGTATTTCTAATACATTATATGATATCTATAATCTTTCTAAATGTAATACCAAACAAGTTGCATCTGTTGTCATTTCTTCAGTGTTTTCTCCCAGCTGACCCCCTACAAAGCATTCCAGTCAACAGCTTCTTATTCTGACATGATGGAATATGCAAAGACCACACCAACCAAGTCCGGCTAAAACCTTAAGGGCATTTCTGACCTAGTCATGTTAGGACAGAATAAGACAAAAAACAACTGATTCCCAACTGGACCTTAAAAATCTGAACTAAAAGAGTTGGTCTAAAGCATATTAAGTATGTCAGACATCTCACTGGATAAAGGTTAACACCATGGCCCTGACTGAATTTTGATCTGCCATCCGTGGCTGCTTTACTGTCCCTATACCAGGCTTCATCACGTGTAAATGAGAATGAATAAAGAAGTTCTCTGAGAAAAGAGTGGCATTTATTCTGAGGCAGGGTGCATTTCCTTCCACACCGCTATGCTCACTAATCAGTGCCAGGAGCCCTCATTCAGACCTTTCATCAATAACAACCGAGGATGAGGAAACAGAAGTCTGCAGTCAACTGTGAAAGCCAATTTATACTGTGCCAAAACCAGTGTAATGCTTAGCCCAGAGGATTTTGGAGTTAAATACAGAGGAAGAAGCTGTTGATCAGGATGTTATATAGGAGATGGACTGGGAAACATCACTGAAAAAAGGACAACAACTTATTCAATTTTGCTTGGAGGATATATATGACCTTGCAAACACTGTATTAACTTTTTAGTTAGGAATAATGGGCTTGGATCTCTTCACATAAGCTCTGCAACAGCAAATCATTTATATCAACATGCAGAAAACCTGTAAACAAGCATTTCACTGAATACAGAATCTGTCAGAATTGGGAGGCAGAAGGTCTCTGTCACTAGGCTCTGCCTTCTGCTGAAATGCAAAAATGTATCGTCAAAAATGACTGTATTAATCTGCAGTGTCAAAAACAATTTAGAAAGTGTAAAGCCACTTCACTGTAAAGAAAAAATTGTCATTGTAGCCAAAGAAAGATCTGGCTGCAGTTATGACTGTTGAATTATGGGTAGGCCTACATGAGTTCTGTATTAGTATCCTTGCTTCCGACATTTTTTGAGCAACACAGGTGTCCCCCAGAACACTTTAGAGGTCTTCTGGAGGTCTCACTAATAAGTGAAAGCAAATAAAATTTAATTAATGTATTGTTCTTTCATGGTCTTTTATAATGAAAACTGGCAACACAGCTCAGGTCAAATAGGAATGTCATTAAAAAGGAGCATAATACAAACGTATTTACAGCATTGTCTAAATTTGCTACTATCTGACAGGAGTAATTATAGTGAATTACCCTGTACAGCACAGGAAAACCCTGTACAGAACTGGTAGTCTGTGTACTGTCCTTTATAGACAATAAAATGCTAAAAAGCCAAGGATATAGTATCTGCTTAATTATGTCAGAAAAGTATTCTAGTTCCTTGTTTGTGTACCCTAGAAATTGCCTCTCTCACCCACATACATACAAATACACAGCTGAAACGTTCTCTTCAACCTAACTCTGCTGTTGAGGACATACCAAAAACACGTACTTATGTATAAGTTTCTACAATATGCCCTGTGCCCTGTCCTCATTTTGTCTGGAGTAGAGTTAATTTTCCTCCCAGTAGCTGCTGTGTTTTGGATTTAGTACAAGAAGGATGTTGTTAACACTCATGCTTTCAGTTGTTGTTGTGAAATCAAGGGCTTTTCTCCAGTTTCTCATATTCAGCTAACAAGCAGGTGTGCAGGAGCTGGGATGGAGCAGAGCCAGACAGACAGCCAAGCTGGCCGGTGGAAATACTCCATACCATAGACGTCATGCTCACTTTATGAATGGAGGTTGGCTGGGGAGGGCAGGAAACCTTTTTTTTTTACTATTCTCTTTTCCGGGAGTTCGAATCCTCTCTTGTCCGGGAGTTCAAACTTTTCTGGGAGTTTGGTCTCTTTTTTTTGAATTTCGTGAAATTTGCAACTTCCGGTTTCTATGATCGTTGCTCGGGGACTGGCTGCGAATCAGTTGTCGGGTGGTGAGAAAATTGTATTGTATATAGTTTATTTTGCATATTCATTGCTGTTGTTATTATTATCATTATTAGCAGTAGTTTTATTAGTAGCATTAGTATTTACTTTGTTGTGTTCTTAAGCTGCCTTTATCTCAACCCACGAGTTTCCCATTTTGTCCATTTCTCCTCCCCATCCCGCTGAGGGGCAAGAGGAGGGGTGAGCGAGCATCTGTCTAGTGATTAGTTGCCAGCTGCTGGGTTAAACCACGACAGCCCCTACAGACTAACAGTCATTCACTGGTAGCAGGCAATCTCACTACAGATGCTTTAAGAGCTGAGTGAGATCTCTCTCTAAATTCTTATACAGCCCTTGTTACTATCACCTCAAAAGCTTCTCCTCAAGTGTGTCCAACACAAATGCTGACATATCTATTCATAATAAAAGGTAAATTCATTATTTCTACAATTTATGAACTCTTGGAAGTATAGCTTTTTGATTATTCTGCGTCTTTTGGTGGTAATACCTTTGTTACTGAACTGGTAAATGTGGCCCACTGTGCTAAATACTGTTACTTTCTGTATAGATCACATAAAAGGAAGCAGCATAGTGGAATACAAGCAAACCCCATATAAAAGCATTTTATAGAAATACACTCTTGGTATGTTTGAAGTGGTTTAATAAGATTGCCCACAGAATGTGATTTGTTATAAAATGCGGGTTTTTAAACACCTGCATCGAACGATTAGTACACTTCTGTAATGGAAAACACAGAGTGAGAATCTCGGATCCCCACTGAAATGGAAATAAAACACAAAAGCAACTTGATGAGCAATGAATAAAAGACTCATTGAATAAATCAGAAAAATGTCTCTGTGTGTATCCAGTGCAGTGCTCATATGCTGCTGCGTTTATAAGATACCAAGAGACCTGATGTAAGGATGACCTATTATGCTCTGAAAAATACACAATTATTAGACACTGGTTATCTTTACACTTCTGGGTCCTAGCCTTCTTATGTTGTCTAGGGTACCTATAGATGCCCTAACTAATCATGAATTGCCTATTCCATTCTGTTAATCATATCCAAAAGGTGGAGGTCCATATGTCCATGGCACCAGAAATGCTAGATATATTATTGTATACTCCATGTTTTAACATGGATGCCACATCTACCTGTTGTACTTGAAAACAATGCAAAATTGGTGTTTACATTAACAGAATCAGTGTGAGGCCTCGCACAGAACACTGTGCAAGCTTACACTTTTAGCCAAAAGAGATAGTATCTGACATTGTTTTCAGGTTAATCTCTCCTAAAACACTTTCCTTGTATTGCTGACCAGTTTGATAGAAAATCAATTGCCATTTTCCACTTATTTTATGCTGAAATTAATTCATTATTCCTTGAACATCCCCATCAGAATCCTGAGTGAAAAAAAAAAAATCAGTTATGCCTTTAAAAAGCGTGACCTGCAGATCTTTCTACTCTAAGTAAAAATATAGGAAATTAAAGGATGTAAGAGATAATATTATTCTAATAAATTTCAGCGTTACTAGAAATACTTTTCGTGTAACTGTTTACTTCCCCTGTGTGGCACAATCATTTTTGCCAAAAGTGTAGTATTAATATGACATCTTTAATAGCAGAAAGACACTTCTGCTGACAGCTGCTTAATGCATTTTTTGTTAGGGTAAATTTAACAGAAATCTGTAGTTTTATGAAGCTGACGCATCAGCAGCAGATGGATGACATCTGAAGCACCAGCCAAATGTAAAGGAATGATAGCAGGAGTAGAGAGGGCTGAATTTTGCCCACTAAGATTACAGGCTACTTATAGTTTCTATACTTTCACAAATAGCTGTAGCAGTGCAATGTTACCATAGAAACTTGTAGACTAGTGAAATATTCCTCCAGCTCTCCACCAATAGAGGGACGGGAATACAAAGCTTGGTATGGTAATGAGAGCCACCGGGGGATGATGAATGTGAACTGATTGAGGGTGGGGATTAAGTAAGACCTTAACAAGCCTTCGGGAGTGAAGAATGGCTGTGACTTCCCTAGTTAATACAGTGGCGTATTTAATTCTCAGAGATCTCCCACATTTGTCAATAGGAAAATGTTTGACTGAAACATTCCTTTTTAACTAGGGATTATACAATGAGACATCTTTTGGATGTTTTTCTTAATTATTTTGTACTGGTTTTACATACTGGAGGCTTTGGAGGAGGGGGGCATGATTCAAAATAATATAGACTGTGGCTTCAGACCTCAGAAAACTGTACTTTATGAATAAAATTAAATAAAATTAGCTAATTAAAATTAACTTTAGTGCCTGCACCATGTAATATTTCTGGGTAGAAACTGAAAAATAAGGTACCATAATTCTTCATGCATATATAGAAATCTATTTCTAATTTGCTTACTTTTAAATTAGTAATTCAGGCATTTTATTCTGGTCAAGTCCACAGAAACAAATTTTTTGCACAATTATTGATATTTGTTTTGAAAAACATAACATCTCCATTAATAGACAACCATACAATTTGCTGGTATTTCAGTAAAAAAAAAAAAAAAAATCAATGTTTTTTCCACCAATAGTTTTCATGGTATTCTGTACGCTTTCCAACACACATTACTACATATGCCATCTAACTCATACCACAAGAACACGTCCATCTGTTTAAACATACTAATTTTGTCACAATAAATGGTATATGTTGTTTTTTTTACTGTTTAAAATGTGAACACTAGAATGCACAAGTTGGGATTTTTTATATACACACTAATGTGTAGATACTACCTCTCAAACAATTTATTGAAGCCCAGAGAGAATATATACTTCTGCAATTCATCTGTTTCCAACCATTTGCAGCAAGTATCTAAATGCTGCTCTTTAACATGCAGGCCACACAGACTGAAAGATAAAAAATGAAACGTCAGAGATAACTGAGCAAGTTAATGAGATGGAACTCAAAGTTTGTACTTCTAGGCAATTGTTAGGACTAGATAAATGCTGCATTATCACACATCATGTCCAAATGAGCCACCAACTATGGAAATCAAACAAATTGAGTACTTAGTATCACATTTATCAATGTTTATCAAAACGGTTTTGACTATATCTGCTTATGTTACCTTGCTGTAGCTTGATCATCCACATTAGTATTTGATTTCTGTGGGGTCATCTCTTCTGATGGAAAGGCAGTCCTGCAATATGCATGGTGAAAACATGCTTAATGCACAAGAAGATATTTGGAAACACATATATTGTTTAAATGGGTTACCACTGTAGATATTATGCTTATTGCAAGTGCAACCACAGTGAGTTTTGATATCCTTTGAGAAACTTTTTTCTGTTTTTTTCTTTACACAGATATATAATACATAAATAAGTATATAATACATATATAAAGAATTATCTATATAATATATACATAAAGAATATATACATAAAGAGCCATGTATCTCCTTCTCTGGAGATATTCAAGACCCGCCTGGACAAGGTCCTGTGCAGCCTGCTGTAGGTGACCCTGCTTTGGCGGGGGGGGTGGACTAGATGACCCACAGAGGTCCCTTCCAAC
>Ga0065711_1049973_pt1 | contig 11044 bp, 13 predicted proteins | sample Hoacrofraction12_FD_59098 | JGI IMG/M metagenome (GOLD analysis project Ga0065711, IMG submission 59098) | Hoatzin crop microbial communities from Cojedes, Venezuela - Epithelial fraction 12 v2 (version 2) | ecosystem: Host-associated > Birds > Digestive system > Esophagus > Crop | place... | reverse complement strand
TTCCAGCCCCGCCTGGCCGCGGTGCTGTGCCCCCTGCTCTGGGTGACCCTGCTTGGGCAGGGGGTTGGGCTGGGGGACCCACAGAGGGCCCTGCCAACCCCGACCATGCTGGGGTTCTGTGATTCTGTGAAACCAGGAGGTCTGGGGACCTGGAGGAGGGCTGGTAGGGTAGAAAGGGCAGCGGGCGTCTGGCGTGAGAGCTCCTGGACTCCGGCTGGCACCGAGCTGCTGCCTTCCCTCCCACCCTGCCCTGGGCAGACGGAGTGCGGCAGCGCGGCCGCGTCTGTGCTCGGGGTGAGGGGTAAGGGCAGAACCTCCCCAGCAGCGCCCGCGGTCGGGATTGATGCTGCCCGCTGAAAGGTGGAGGGGAGGAAGCGAGGGTCGACAGCGCTGCAGCTTTTCCTCTTCCTCGCCAGCCGGTCGGGGAGCGCGGGCCGTCCCCGCTGACGCCTCGCTTGGGTCTGTCTCGTGCTCCCGCCGTCGCACGGCGTTGCTCTGTGCACCCGGAGCTCGTTTCCTTTATTGCCGTACTCCGTTAATAACGCAGTTTGTGTGCGCCAGGCCAGCAACGCGCGTGCCGCCCGTCCTAACTCTGGCACGATCTGCGTGGAAGTCGTGCGTGGCCCCGGCGGCTGCTCTGCTGTGCGTCACGTCTGCGTGGCCGTAGCGGTGGCTGCTGAGGTTGCCATCGCGTCAGCTTTGCCGGCCTGAACTGCCTGATGCAGAAGGGCTTCTTTTAATTGCAGCTTGCTCTTCAAGGGGTGTTTAAATATTTTATGATTTTTCTGAGCCATGCAGCCCCTAAGTAGAAGATTCCTGTTGGATTCAGGACAAGAGAGCTCTAAAGGTGACTTGCAGTCTGGAGAGGAAATATAGGTACTGGGTTTTTAAAAAATAATAGATCAGGCAATTAAAATATACGGCTTGTTTTTAATGATGTTTTCAAGCTCTGTCTGGGCATACCTGACCTGGAGACCAGCTATAGTCAAGGAAGAAGCTGAGGGAGAGGGGAAGGCGTCTGGCGGGACTACGGCAATCCCATTCTCCCCATTGCAGCTGGGGGAGCTCAGGGATGTTTTCACCGCTTACAGTGGGGCGGTGAAAGGTGGCATCTTCTGCTGTGTTTGCGGTTGTTTTTTCCTTCCTTCTTTTCGAAAGCTGCTGGTTTTCAGGTAGTTTGATAAAAAGTAAAGTTTAATCTAGAAGACACGTGCTCATCCTCTTAAATGTGAGATAATTCTTGGCAAGTCGCTGAGACTCTTCCAGCTCACAACGCTGGCAAATGCAGTCTAAAAACAGTAGCGACGCACGCGGAATTAGAGAGGAGCAACGCGTGTGCGAGGTCCCGACGGCAGCTGGTCAGGGAGCGGAGCAGAGGGCGTTGGGTGGCTGGAGGGAAGGCCGGAAGGCAAAGTGCAAAGAGCTCTTTGCCTCAGGAAAGCGAAACTTGGTGTCCAGCTCAAGAGCCTTGCAGTTCTGCCGCCTCGCCCCGCTCGCATCGCAGCGCGAAGCGTCAGAAGCCCCACCAGCGGTTCCAGCACCCGTTTAGCTGGAAAGCGAGTGTGGAAAGCGGTGACCGACCAGGCACCCTGCGCCGCAGCCCGTCCCGCAGAGCGCAGAGCCCGGTGGTCTGCTTTTCCTCTATTAAAGTAGTTGTAAGCACTCCGGGTGGGCTTTCGTAGCATGGCTGGAACAGATACAGCAATGTTTTGTCAGCTGAAAGACTTAGTTTTACTTCTTTGTGCTGCAAAATCGTACACAATTAGCTTGTAAGAGGTAGATGTTTGAGAATAGCTAATGCCAAGTCGTGCTCTGCATAATGCGCTTGGTGAAAGAATAATAAATGTGTGGATTTAAGCAGAATATAGACAGCTAATTATCTCGGAGGTTAAATGTTCGGCTCATTCCTGAGGAAATACTGAAAAAAACCCCAACCCAACCCCCAAGAGTGATATTAAGAAAGTATTTTTTTTTTTTTAAATCCTAGACTGGTTCTTTGTGTTGTCCGATTTTACGACCCTTTGTCCAGTCCCGCGACAGGTCTTGTCCAGGGTGGGCGACGCAGCCGCTCGGTGCAGGCAGGGACTGGCCGCCGGCGTCGGAGCTTCCCGGACCTGTGCTGGGAGAGGCCGGGAGGCTGCAGTCCGCCGTCCCCGCCGTCCCTGGCCGAGCCCTTGTCTGGTGGAAGGGGCTTCAGAAACCCGAGCGTCTCTGTCTAAAGGGGGGAAAAAGAAAAAGAAAAAAGCCGAGTTGCAGCCGGGCTTGTGCCGCGCTTGCTGCTGAGCGGAGCGCTTCCCTCCTTGCCGGTGCCGGGCAGTCCAGCTGCCTGGCGCTGGTGGGGGTGTTGGCGCAGAGCGTTTCGCCGTCTGTTCCAGGGCGAGAGTTCTCTCTCCGCAGAGAAGCGCGCGAGGCGCCCGCTGAGCGCCAGATGTGGACAGGCTTGTTTCGGGCTGCTGGAACCGAACAGGTATTTGCGGAAAAGCTCCCGAGTCCCAGGGTCTCGGCGCGGCGCGGACTCTCGGGGAGTCCGTGGAGGGCTGGGAGAAGCCCGGCCGCGCTTGTGCCGTGCGCTGGGGCTGGCGGAGGCCGTGGGGACGTCGGGGAGTTCGGTGCGCAGTGGGCGCGCGGTGCCTGCCCGCCCTGCGAGCTGTGTGCCGTGGCAGGCAGGAGAAGTTCCTGAATTCCTAGTGGAACTGTAAGTTGGTTTTTTCAGGCTGTGCTATAAACCAGAGTTAATTCCCTGCTCGCGTGAGCGCATTGCAGAGGAGGGGCCCAGCGCTGTGGGTAAACACCCGGGTCCGCCGAGGTGCCGGAGTCTTGGGAAATGGGTTTTTATTTGAGAATGATTATAAATTACAAACAGGACCGTTTATTCTCCTGAAATGCTGCGGTGTGTACTCGCAGCGACCACTCTGACGTGCTCGATCAACAAGATTAAAATAGCTTGGGAAGGGACTGCTGAACGCAGAAGCCAATTAGCCAGACGCTGCTGTGCAGCGGGAGTTACGCGCCGGCCGGCGCGAGGCGGGGGACAGCCCGCCGTGCCACAACAGCCGTGGTGAAAACCCTCCCAAGCAGCAGATTGATTCGTTCCTCGGAACTCCGGATTCCTCCACAAAAGCATCTTCCACAGACTAATAAAAAACTCCAGACACATTTCTCGCTGTTTATCTCCTTTGCCTGCAAACAGGGAGCGATCGAGTTCCCGAAGTTTGCTGAAATCACCCGTCCAGACGGAGCAGGAGTAGCGCGGCGAGCTCCCGCCGCGGGTGCGGGATTTGGAAGCCGTTTCTTTTTGGGTTCGCTGTCTGTAAAATTTCAGATGTTTCCCTTCTTTCTAAACGAGGTGGAATATGCAGAGATTTGTGCATTTACCAATTATGTGCATTTCCAGTGTGAGCTGGAAAAGCTTGATGTCGGGAGCTGAGCGCTGGCGGCTCTGGGAGCGGTTTGGTTGCTCTGTCCCTCGCAGGAGGGAGTTGGGTTTCTGCGGGTTCTGTCGCTCCCCGGCCGTTCCGTTACAGCGACGATATTTTATCGTAATCCCGCAGGTAGATTTCTTGACGTTTTTGTGCTGATGCTTTAGTGCTGCTGTTGGCGCGGGCGCTGCGCTGTAGAAGCCTCGTACTGCCCTTCTCTGGAGGAGCTCGCTGCCTGTGAAGAGTTTATTTCAGCCTGCGTTAACCTCTGCTGTTTTACCAGCCTTGAAATTGCCGCCTGAGCTTTCCAAGCACCTGTGTGTTTTCCAGCCCCCTCGCGCCGGTCCGTGTGAGGTTCCCAGCCTGCAGCCCCGTTAGGATTCCCGGCGGCCGCGCCGTGCGAGACGCCGAGCAGCCCGAGCCGCTTGCCCGGCTCTAGACTCTGCTGTATCGGGTGAAATATTAATTGCATCATCAAGGAGTAAAGATTTGCCGCTTTATACCCGTCAGATCCATCCGTGGGGTTTTGTTGCCAGTCCATTATTTTATTACCGCTGTGCTTGGGCTTTAGCTCGCCAAAGAGTAACCCAGAGCCTGTTGCATGGTGTTTGTTTTCCCCTCAAGACTTAATTACTGTTTATTTTCCTCCTTTGAAGTGGGTAAGGCTGTGTTTGGTGGGTGATAAGCTGTAGAGTCTTCCAGGCTTTTCGAGATTTCCTGGCAACTTCTTTAGCGGCAACTTCTGTTTTGTACAGCTCGTTTCTCTGCTTGCTCTGGATGGAGCGTTCTCGCCGGTGTTTGCTCTGCGGGGACGCACACGCCAGGCAGTTTTCAAGTGTTCCTTTGTTTGGTGAATTCAGTTCGAGACAGCGTGAGGGAGTTCACGTAAAGCACTCCCCAGCGCGACGTTGCGGGCGTCTGGCAGTACCTGCGTCTTCCCACCCGCCCTCGGATTAAAGCGTGCTCATCTTTATTTAAACAATTAAATTGTAAAGACAGCTCCAAAGTACAGTTCCGTGGGGTTTATATTTTGGTTTGTTTGTTTTTTTGAACCCTGAGCAAACAGACCGTGGGCATTTGGCTCTGGTATCATAGGTCAGTGCGTGAGCGCCTGCCTTCCCCGCAGCCGCGCGCTCGCTGCGGATCGCGGGAGGTGCCGGCGGTTCCCGGCGGCCGGACGGCTGCGCGGCCGCCCGAGCGCTTCCTGCTCCGGACACCAAGCAGGCGGGTGGGGAAGCGAAACTCGGGTGTCACCGTGTGAACTGAAGCCCATCGCCACGCTGGCAGAGCTCGACCTGCCGGCGATCTCCCAGCGCCGAGCTCGGGGCCGCTCCCGTCTCCGTACGGCGGCGTAATCCTTCGCTAAATCCTCCGGCTTCTGCATTTTGGAGCAGAGTTTCGAACGCCGCCGTTTCGATGCGGTGGTGGTCGGTGCCTCGAGGCGTCAGAAGGGGCGAAGGCGTTGAACTCGGGGAGCCGAAGGCGGGGGGCAGGCGTTGGTAACCAGCGCTCGTTTCGGGACGCGCTTTGCAGGTAAAACATTCTGCTTCCCCGTCCGTTCTGCGCGGGCAGCGAGCGCTGACCCCGTCTCAGGTTTTGATTGCTGGGGTCGCTGGTTAGAAAGGAGTTTGGAACCGCTGTGTAGCGAATAAAGGAAAATTCTTATGATAGGAAATGTCTATTTTTAAATCAAAACAGGCTCCTTAGGACCCTGGTGATGAGCCCTGGGGTGGTGTCGCCGGTTCTTGTGTTTCGGGAGCGTTGCTGCGCTCCTCAGGCTTGTAAACCAGATCCCTGGAAATAATCCTGAGCGGGGTGGACGGGAGCTGAACTTGTAATTATTTCTGGGGCTGAACTTGTAATTATTTCTGGGGCAGATCAGATGCGTGCTTCGCAGCGCTGTCATCTCATTTCCAGGAGCGTGGGGGCTTTGCTAAAGTGTACAAGGTCTCCTGGTGTTTACTGATAGATTTACTGATAGATTTACTGATAGATTTACTGATAGATTTACTGATAGATTTTACATATTGAAATGGCAGTTTCTGTGGCTTTTCCCGCTCCATTGTGAACACGGCCGCGAGGTTTTGCCACGGCGGCCGGACGCTGCGTTGGGGTTCGGCGGCTTTGCCGTGGCACAGAGGTCTCCATTGTCTCCTCACCTTGCGTACCCTGTCGTTCTTTGTTTAACCTGTCATCGCACTCGATGCGGCGCCTGCCGCCGCTGCCGTCGCCGGCTCCCGAAAGCGGGAGCGCAGGGAAAAGACACGTATGTGATGCTGCGCGGAGCTGCCCCTGCGCCGCCTCGCTGGGGGAGGTTGGTGGTTCGGGCTCTGCTGAAATAAACAGAGCAAGCGTTTAAAATTTATCTGCGCTTCTGGGTGCTGGCAGCAGAGTGGGTTTTGCCTTCCTGGCCGCGTTAAGACACGAGAGATCTCGGAGTTCGCGCTGTCGGGAGTGTTGTCACCGAGCGCAGGAGCCGCGCTCCCGGTCCGCTTTGCCCGGTGGCTCTTACGCTCATAAATGCTGGCGTTTGTGTAAACGGTTTTCTTACGGTGGGTTCTAAACCCCCTGGTTCTACGGCTTGCGTGCCAAAGTGGCAGTGTCTTACAGGAGCTTTGGACTGAGCCTGTTGAAGCTGTGCTGTGTCTGTAGGGAGCTCGTCGCTTGATTCTTAATGTTGCTTTTTTCCTGGCTAGTTGTTTCCCCACGCCTTTGAGCAAAACACAAATTTTACTCTTAAAAGGTGTGAGCAAGAGGGCTCTGACAAGCTGGGAGGCTCAGGGTGTGCCTTGGCTGGTGCAGTAGCAATTTTCTTACTTCCTTTCTTCTTTTTTTTTTTTCTTCTTTCTTTTTCAGAACCTGAAAAGACCAACGGCTGCAGTCAGGCTTCGTGACGAGAAGTTGCTGTTCGAGGAAGGAGCTGTAGTGCTCCGCTGGCCTGTCAGCAGATTGCTGACAACTTCAGACCCCGTCTGCCCTCGCAGCTGGGATTTTGCCACCCCAAACCAGATATCTGCCGCTTCCCGCGCTGGTACAGGGCGAACTGCGACTGCCAGCTGCGTTGCTGAAGGGCGAGGACTCGATTTTTCCCCCTCGCTGTATAGCGGGACGTTAGAGCAAACACGCTGAGATGTCTAAAAAGCAAAACACAAAAGGTAAGATGCGTGTGGGTGTGATAGAATCAAATGCCAATATACAGCACTATTGATTCCAAAGTTATCAATTAGGAGAGGGGTTAATTGCTCTTGCTATGCTCCTTTCAAGGCTGCTGATGTCACCTGACAGCTTGTTGTCACTGTCTTCGTGACATCCTGTAACCTGTTGGGTGCTGTGACATTTTTAGCAGCGTTTCAGTTGTCCAGCCGGACAGCTCTGATTTCACGAGCTCCCGCGTGAGCTGAACGTTGCGTCGCTTCCACGCTCAGACAAGAGGAGACAAACACGCTGCGGAGCGGCTGTTTTGCGGAGGGTCCCCAGTTGGTGCCCGACTGCCCACGCTGGCTGTGGCCAGGCTGAGTGTGAGTGGGGTCTGGGCCCCTCACGGACTCACTCTGCCAGAGCTTGGCCTTGTTCCCCGGCAGCCCGTGCCCAGCCTCTCGGCGTGCCGGGGCAGGCTTCTGCCGTGGGCTTGCTGGTCCTGTCTGTGGCGACCGCTCGCTGGGAATCCGGTTCAGAAAAGAGCCGTGGAGTGGGGCTGGGGTAGCTCCGCTCGGGCCCCCGCCTCGTGGGGATGTGATTCAGACTGGTCCTGCTGAAACGTTTTTCCTCGGAGATGGGTGCAGAAGGGCAGCCAGCAAGTTTGCGAGAAGCCTTTTCCCTTGCTGGGTCTGCGAAGGCACAGGCTGGTTTTCCTTCTCCTGCCGTGGCGTGCGAAATGGCAGAGCTGTTCCTGCGTCGAGCAGCTCATTTCACCGAGGGATCTTATTTGTCGCGTGTGAAACGCTAATTCCAAAGTGTGTGTGCGTGGAGGGAGAAGGGGGGTTGAGGGTTACGGTTCTCTTTTTATTTGAACTGACTACTAATTAATAATTTAAGGCGAATGGGTTTGACAATTCATGTCCTCTACCTCAAGAGAAGAGCTTTTGTTCTCTGTAGAATTTTTTTTTTCCTCCCCCCGAGCAGCTTTGGTGTAGAAACAGTGTCTGCCTGAGGAGCCCAGCCATCCTTTGACAGCTAGATCCATACATGATGCAAAGCAATTAGTAACAGTTGTGGAAATTATTGTGTAGGGCAATTTTTGAGTGATTTTTAAAACGCTGTGTTTGTGCCTGTGCTCTTGGAAGCCGCAGTACAAGTCGTTAAGAAATGGACTCCTCTCTGACGCTGGAAACGGAGCCCGGCAGTCGTTGGTGCTGAGTGCGGGTGGAGAGGAAAACACACCTTGAAACAGCAGAAGAGAATGAACAGGTCTGGGGGGGGAGCAGCAAGAGAAACCTGGGGGAGGCAGCTGGGGAGAACCGTGGGAGCTGCTGCTCTGGGGGAGCTCGGGGGTTTGGCAGGTCCCCGGCCGAGCCAGGCAGCCGGCACAACCGCTGCTCTCGGCGGCGTTCGGCAGAGCGAGGCACGGAGAGAACCCGCTGGGAAGCGCTGGCGTGTGTTGGGTTCCGAAAGAAAAGTAAAGGGATCTTGGGCATAAATATTTGACACCGGGCAGGAATGCAGAGTAGGCTTTAGTTCGCCGCGCCGCCGGGGACGTGCTTTGTTAAGCAGGCTCGTCTCCAGCCCGCGGAGCGGCGGCAGCGTGGACGGGAGGGGAGGTGAGAGTTAAAGCTGCAGACTCTTCTGGTGGTGCCCTGTCCTGTTTGGGCTGTGATTGAATTTTCAATTACTCCTTTTCTGCAGCTGTAGAATGTCAATGTAGTCGGCAGATATTTTCCAGTCCCCTGTAAAGGGGTGTACCTTGGCCAGGTAAGGAATGCCTGTTCGGTTTCTCCTTCGATCTGAAAAGCAGAGCAAACCCCCTCCGCAGCGTAACAAAGGGCTGCGGAGAGGCGGGAAGGAGACAGACCCGTTTTTAATAATGCAGCAGTTCTGAAACCGAACCCGAAGCCCAGCTGTTTCTTCTTCTTAGAAGCGCCACAGAACAGAGTGAACATCTGAGCTATTCCGAAGGGTATTTCTAAGTCTTGTGAAAATGCGTATGCAAAGTTTGGGTGCAGAATCGCGTTCTACTCCTGGGTATTACTGGTGGTAAGGAACTCTTTACTCAAAGGGTCTGTGCTGAGGAGAAAACGGCGCAGTCGCTGACCCAGTCGTGTAATTATTCCTATTTAAAAATGCGAAGGCGCGTATCCGCGTGCGGGTCCGTGTCTGGGTTAAGCTGAAATGAGCCATCCAGTATTAGTGGTTCTGTAAGGGATAATTTAGACGTGCGAAGGAAAGGTAGTGTCAGCGGTGCCAGACCTCTAAACAAATACTTCCCCAGAGTCCAGCGGGGCTGTTGGTTTGCTGCTGTCTGAAGCGATCTTGGATGCTTGGTGCTTCTGTTTTCCCCCCAGCACGAAGCATGTGCGCTCCCTCGCATCCCCCCTTCTGACCCGATTAATTGATTGGAGTGAAAGCAGCCACCAGGCGCGGGGACGGCTGGTGACCCCGGGATACAAAGCAATCACATAAATCTTGTTTCCATCGGACATCAGTTTTAGGCATGCCAGGTTCCTGAATAAAGCAGCACCCGGGCTCCTGCTCATCTGGTTACATCGAGGAGCCGTTTCAGCTGATGGAAAACGGCCCGACGCGAACGTGGCAGAGGCGAAAGGTCTTTGGTGTCAGTCGCGGGGAAGGGAGGGTTTCAGCTCGAGCGGCGTTAAGCAGCCAGGAGTCGGCACGCCAGAGCCTTTGCAAAAACCCCACATGTGAGAGAAATTTCATTTTCAGCTCGTACGTTGTTTAGCGACACATCAATCAAGCAGAAGACGGCGCTCTGCGGAGAGCAGGCGCTGCTGGCTGGGTGGTGGCAAGCGGTGGGCTCGGTCTGTGTCCGGGTAACTTCTGGTGGCATCAGCAGCCCGGGAGACTGCGGAGTCACTCGGCAAGGCAGCGCTTGCTGTGAGCGATGGTGAAAACGCACAAAGGCGAATATCGAACCTGTGTCCTGTAAGCTGATAAATCTGATCCCGGCTCGTGGGCGAGCTCGGGTGCAGTACGAGGGTGCAGGGGACGTCGGGGATTCGTGAGAACTTCAGCTGCATCGCTCTGCTGAGTGTGATGCTCTGGTCTAATTTAATTTTTCATTTTTTATCTGTAGATGGAAATTAGCTGGGAGGGGGAGGTCCTGCCGTTTGGATTACCTTAATGGCTCTCTGTTTGGCTTCGCTGCCTCGGCTCCGCCGAAAGCCGGTTGCTTTGCTTCGCTGCTTGCATGTCCGAAGCAGGCGGCGGAGCAGACAGCGGAGCGCAGGTTAAAACTGCGGCTGTGGCTGGGAAACGGCCGCGTACCGGCCTCACCGAGGCCGGGGCGGTGACGCCGCGGGGGCAGTTAACCCGCTCGGCGACTGCTTCCCCGCCCCGGGCGCTTCAGGGAGCTGCGTCTGAGTCCCTGCCTTTGTGCCAGGAATACCTGCTTTCCATCAGGCAGAAACACCCCGTTTTAGCAGCGTAACGTTGGGTGTATTTTAGTTGATTTGCAAGAAGCTAATTTTTATTCCATATTTAATTTCTGTTTTTTTTCCCCCACTCTTCCAAGCCCCGAAATGAACACGGCCTGACGTCGGGAAGGCAGCCTGCCTTAACGCGCGGGCTAACCCTGCCCTGCCGTCCGGCTGCTGCTGGAGATCGGGTGCTTGGGGGCTTTAATTCGCCCACCTCGGGATGGTGCCTCGAGCTGTGAGTCCATCTCCTGCCTGCCCAGCCTTCGCCCGTCTGAAACACAGCAAGCTTGCTCGTACGTGCACCCTGGTGAGCCGGTGACTTTCCTGTATCGAGTTTGGACCAAGAAGGCCCTGTTGCATGCTTGGCCCCTTGGAATCTGAGAAAATAAGCAAGAAAGTGGCATTTCTTGTCGAGACAAAGCTCTGCAGCGCAGCTGCTGCCGCCGTGGGCTGGCTGGGCGCTGCAGGGGTGTCACGGGGCATTAAAATAGTTTCCACAACAGCTGATGAAGGAACCGAGCCCCGGCTCTGAGCGGGACGGAAGCTGGGCGAGGACAGCTTGGTAACCCAGCAGACCCACCCAGGCACCTTGGTGTGTTCCGGGGAAGGGAGGGCTCTGGGTGCTGTCTGGCAGTGATGTTCCTCCCCTTGGATCACGGAGAAAATCAGCGTTTCTATGTGGCTTTTCTCTGATCTCGATGAATTGTTGCCTCAGCAGCAGCAAACCCAGGAATATTGATCCTACCCCCGGTTTAGTCCGTCCTTCTCTCAAATTCATGAGGAGAGAGCTTAGAATTGGCACCTCTGTTGCCTGTTAGCCAGCACGGTTCTTAGGAGGAACAAATCGCAGAGTGTGTTGACGTGATTTGTAGGGAAGAGCCGGACGCGCGAGGGGTGGGAGATGCCGCCGGTGGTGGTCGGTTTGCAGCGCCCGACGCGCTGGGAGCCCCGCGGCCACGGAGCGCTCCCGCAGACGTCTTCTCTGCTGCAGCACTGTTTGGGAAATCTGGATTTTTTTTTTTTTTTTTTTTTTCC
>Ga0065711_1049972_pt1 | contig 11044 bp, 9 predicted proteins | sample Hoacrofraction12_FD_59098 | JGI IMG/M metagenome (GOLD analysis project Ga0065711, IMG submission 59098) | Hoatzin crop microbial communities from Cojedes, Venezuela - Epithelial fraction 12 v2 (version 2) | ecosystem: Host-associated > Birds > Digestive system > Esophagus > Crop | place... | reverse complement strand
GTGGTGGGTGTGCAAAGTGGGACAAAAAAGTGACAGTGCTGCTGAAACAAGGGGGTGTCACTTGCTGCAGGAGTGGCTGTGAGGGGGGAAGGATATGGGACAGAAAAAAAGGTGGCCGATGACTGCATCCACTAAAATCAGGCATGGACAGCCGCAAGAGGAGAGAACAGCACAAAACAGCAGCTTTTGGGGTACCACAGTCATGGCCATGACTCAAAATAAGGAGACATCACCTCTGCTGAGCTCTTCTGCACAGCACACTTTGGCCCAGGCTCTGCTCTACAAACGGGAGTAAATGGTGTATTTCCGTCACTCTCCAAAAGGACTTCTCAGCACTTCCCCACTCCAAGCACGCACCCACTAATCACCCACCACTTAGAAGCAGTCTTTTCTACATTGTATTTTTTTTCCTGATTTGATTAGAAATATCTCTGGGGAAACTATTTACTGCTTCAGATCTAGAAGCGATATGCAGTTTAATTAAGCTGATACGAATTTAGCTCCTGATAGGATTACAGAAGGTTTTACAAAAATTCCTGTCTTTTGTAGCACATAATGCTTTGCTGCTCTCTGGAAATAATTTTTAAAGACTATCGAAGGGGGAAAAATTACAGAGGTTGAAAAACGGTGGGTTTAATTCTGACAGAAGAGTACTGAATCATCAAACTGCTCCTATAGGAATGTAATCACATGTTGTAAGCTAAGCAATCACATTATCTATGGGCATTTACTAACCTTTACTCCATAGTAATGAACTCCATATGTTGGCAAAGCTTCTACCACTTTCATATACCTGTAGACAGATTTATAGTGTAGCAGATGATTTTCTCCGGAGGGAGTAATATCTATTAACATATTGTTTTCACACATACATTCAGGACATGTCATTTATCATTTACATATTTTGAAGGTCTTACTAATTGAAGGCCCATGTTTTGAGAAAAAACTTGCCATCCTGGCTCGGTGAAAGATGTGGTGTTTTGGCCCAGGCAAAGTGAATAGAAAATGTCTCATACAACACAAACTTCAATCTCTTATCAGAGCGTCAGAGACCTGAAAGTAAAAATTCTCAACTGCCCATGTGAGCCTTTGGGGAGATGCTGACGGTAAAGACCTGCCTATAATTATTCCATTACGGTGCTTTGGTTACAACAGATGGACTCCAAATGAAGGTGTTTATGCAGTTGTATGACTGTTTTGTGAGGCAATTCAGATAACCCCTGAACAGACAATTTTTTCCCTTGTTCTTACTGAAAGAAGCCCCTGAACTATTGAGACAGAGTTGCAGGCACTGAGCTACATGAGAAAAACCACACGTTGTCTTATGTGCAGCCATGGCAATCATCTCAAACTTCTTGGTTTGTACCATGTCCCACTGCATTTGCCTGTAGGAAGTACAGTAATATTAACGGTAAATAAAAATAAAATTCCATGGGCTCTGTATGCATCTTGGAATCCCTTGTTCTTTTGAAAGCCAAATTCTGAACATTTCAACAAACATGCACTTGTTTCCCTTACAGAACCTAAGGTAATACTTGCCCTGAAGAGCCCAGTGTGGAAACTAATTGATAGCAAGCAGGGTACGGAGACAAGTCTTCCAATAAAGTAAGGTCCAAATAATTTATTTTATATTTGAGGTAACTGAATGAGGACACACAGCCTTAACTAACTAATTTAACTAGCTATCTTGACTATCAGCCTACGGAATCTGAAACTTCAAATAATTTAACTTGGAAATATAACTCAGTAAAAAACATTCTGACAGATACAAATGGTAACGTTTGCAAGCAATGATGACCAAACCAGCCTGCACTGCCACTTCTCAACAAAAAAGAAAAAAAAGTGAAAACGTCATCTTCACAAATTAACGAGTGTCATACTCACTGAACAATGGCTTGTCCTCTGGTCAGACCTTTAATTTGTGTGTAATGCTCAATTACTCTGTCCTCACTGCAAAACAAGCACAAAACCCAATTTAGAGGCTCAGTGACTTTTTTCACGTGTGATGGCATCTGCTGAAATTCAGACATCTGCTCAGCATGCAGAGAAGAGTCCCTCTGTGCATTTCTCCCTCTGGTTTATGTTCTGTTCCTTACTGAGTCCTTTCCCACCCGTCATTAAGCAGCGTGGAGCTGCCCGGCTGATCCTCACCATCGCATGCTGCCTTCCACACTAATTAACGAATCGTTTCGGATCAGCCTGCGCTGCTGCAGATGCTGCTGCAGAATGATGGTACTAATTGCAAACATTCACTTTCACATTCTAAAGGACCAAATCTTCAAAAGACGGTTAATGTACCACATGTAAGACAGAAGAAGTTAAACCAGAAATGTTTTCGTTCCAGTGTATTTCTTCCCCTGACATTTCATAAGTAAAAAAAACATAGGTTTGTCAGCAATGACCTTTTTGCATTTTTCCTGCTATATACTTTAACATTTTGTTTTAGCAGAATGTGAAACAAAATATGCATTTAAGTGTCTGACGCTTGAAAGCAAAAAAAAAAAAAAACCCAGTAGTATTTGTTCTGAAAAGAACAAGTCATAAGCAGGTACTGGTGTATTTGACAATCCATCAGGTATACATGAAACTCCAAAAAATGAAACAAATGAAGGACTCAAACTTGCACAAAGGGTGTCAGTTCCAAGGAAGCAGTATCGCAGATTCATGCTAAATGCTGTGTTCCTTCACAGCAGATTCAAGCCACAGAATTGGACCTGCCTTTCTGTTTCCAGCTTTTCTAGCTTATTTTCTCCTGCTGTCCTGTTTAGGGGAGCAGCTGGGTGGGCATCTGGTAGCCAGTCAAGGTCAACCCACCACAGCAGCTCTATTGTGCGACAGCCGAAGAGCAAGGGGCTCTTTGCAGACCCAGGCTTGGCTGGAGTTCAGATTTCAGCTCTTTCTAATGCATGGTCCCCACATATTCTGATCCAGAAATTTAATTTGAGCGAACCTTCAATGAAGGATTTGCATCAGATCTTGTGTAATTTATAACCTTCAAAAAGCTGGAAAAGCTTGAGCACAAACAACTCCAAGTCCTCTCTCATACAGGCTGAAAATTTTTTAAAGACTTTGGAGGACCGTTTAAAAGTAATCTTGTCATCACCACGCGTAGCAATGATTTACATTTTAAATTAAATAGCTCACCAGTAAGCAAGCGACGGATGCTCCTGCAGTGTCTTGGTAGGAAAGACAGGCAGTGTCTTCAAGTCTTTTCTGGTGTTTTCATCACTTAAAAACAAAAATGGCAGAGAGTCACTGCTAGTGAATCACAGACGGAATCATCAGTTTCAGCAGAAGGAAAGGGCTGTGTATGCTACCCAAGAACGTGGTGCACTGCCCCATATCACGCTCTCACAGCAACGTAACTCTATAGGCCCTCTCACCTGACAGTGATGTATAGGGTGTCATGCAGACTCACATCGTAACTCATTATACAGACACGAGATTCTCAGGCTGCTGCGGCGGGAGCACCGTATCAGTGTTTATTTTGCACACCCTCACTCTGTTTGCCGAGTGCAGAACGACCCCTGAACAGCTACAGAAGGAAAGCCTCTGCCTGAATGCAAGGCTTGTGGTGCTCATTTTTGCTCTGTCTTTAGCTAAAATCCTACCTCTAGACAATAGATTCCATGAATCAGCATTGTATGTGTCAAAATCTCAGAGTTTAACACTGATCTGATTCAAAACAAAGGGTTTCAGTTTGTATACTTTAAAATATTTTCACTGCAAATAGCTTTCCTGGACTGCTCATTCTACAGAAAGTTCAAATATTCTGGAGGTGAGGCCCAGCCTGGAACGAAATAAAGGGGCTGAAGTATGTGAACGCAATTTGTCACAAAAAACCCCAGCAGAACATTTAAAAACCTATTTCCAGGCATCAGTAAAATGGTTAATATTTGCTCCTTATACGCTCCATTAATTAATCGGTTGAAACTTGCACGCCTCATTTCTGCGGGATTTCATCGTGCCTCTGCGGCAGCGCCAACAAGCACGAACACGACTTTCCTATGAAAGGAATGCATCAGTCACATCCATCAGCATCCGCCTCGACTTATACATCCAGGCTTTCCTTGAAGGTGTTTTCCTGCTGTCGACCTCTGTTTTCGTCAGATTCCACTATTAGAGATTCCATCTGCGCTACGTTCCCCCTCTTCCCTCAAAATCAGCACAGTAATGTGCTCTGTGGGCACCGCAGATCAACCTCTGCAGACGGAGGCAGCAGCAAACCCCTACCACGTTGCCATTGTCTCACGCAGCAGATGTCACATGGAAAGTGCAATAAATTAAAGCTTTTTGTTCCTCGGCGACCACGGGCTAATCGCTCCGCAAGCTTCTTCCCCAGCCCTGACAATGTGCCTCAACCCGGACTAAGAGGGACCACCTCTGGGGACGAGGAAACTGTTCAATCAACAACCTATTTATTCTTCAACGTCTTTGATGAAGTTGCCAAGAAGGGGGTCAATTAGTGCCGAGGAGCTGTTGCTGCTGAGCTTTGCCGGGCCGGCACTCTTCTGCCAGGAAAATGCACTTTTCTTTGCAAGCTGGCCAGCACCCAAGTGCCACAAAGGGGGACAGCTGGGTAGAAAAGCAGGGTCTCTCCTCCCAACGCTCAAATACAGCCGATGCTCACAAAAGCCGAGGGGGTTTTATTCACCCTGTAAAAGCCCATTTTGATGGGATCAAAAGGCTGCAAGACATCTCAGCTTGCAGTGAGAAGGCAGATTACCAAGGTTTTGTAGAGGAGCACGAAAATGCAGACAGAGTACACCATCCTCAGTCCTCAGAAACCAGAGCAAAAAACAAACAAAAAACCCAAAAACCAAGCCGTGAACAACCTGGCTTGATCTCATAGCTGACTCCTCTCGGAGCAAGAGGTTCAGCCAGATGATCTCCTGAAGTCCCTTCCAACTTCAATCATAGACTCACCGGATAATTGATTATTAAAATAAAAATCTGCTCCTATTTTTAAGCCTGACTCATAACTGCAATGGCTGCTGTACCAGTCAGGGTTGGCAGGGAAATACAGTGAAGCAGGAGTGGTTTTGGAAGGAAGCAGTAACAAAATAGCTCATTTTTTACCAAACAAAAGGGCTGCTCCTCTAAATATAGATTCTCAATCCGCAATATTCATCATCAGAGGTTTAATGGCTGGTCTCTAAACCCCTGTTTAGAAACCTCATTGCCAGAAAACAACAAAATGGCCAAGCGAGGGCTGAAGCACTAACAAGGCTGATATCAGGAGGTGAGAGCTAGGCTCTGGCAGCGGGGACAATGACCCCCCAGCTGGCACCACCGCAGCTGGGTGGAGAGGTCCCAAGCTTTCCTTTGCCAATCATTATGGGGCCAGTAGCCTCCCTGTTACCGAGACTCTGCAGAAATGCCATGAATCCTGGCAGCTGCCTCCTACGGTGCTCTGAGATGCCACCTTTTGCACAATTTGTGGCCTCCAGCAGAGCTACTCACCTTCCTGCTTGGTCTTCAGGCCCCTCACCTCTGGACCTGGTTGAGTAGCTACTTACTTTATCCCCATCAAATGACAAAATGAGGGTGGTAGTTAAGCTTGAGTGATGAGTAGCAGCTCATCAAAATTTGGAAATGCCTACCACAGAATTTAAACCAAGCGCCAGCCAGCCAGCACAACCACCTCCCTGACGAGGTCTGTGGGCTCTGAGATGGGACATGCAGCGACAAAAGGGCTGCAATCACATCCGTGCCACAACGCGGGGCACGTCCCTCCAGCGCTGACCGAGAACCACAGGCCCTGGTGCAGTTTGTTAAGCCAGCAGAATCCACAGAGCTGTGACACCTTACAGCAGAGCTGGACCTTTTCTGTTCTTCTGCCAGCCTACAAACCCATCCGACTTCTCGCAACAGCAGAGAACACACTTCCTTTACAAGGCAAAGTTGGCCCTGGGGACTTGCTGTCCTTGATGTGACACAACCTCATGCCCTGAAGTTCAGACACACTGTTCCATCCATCTGCAGCTGGAAGGAGTCCACCAAAATGGACTCATAAGGCCTGAAAGACTATGAGAAGCCACATAAGGAATTTAATTTTTCCTGCATAACTGTAAGGTAAAGTGTGAAACAATCCTAGAAGAACGTAAAAGCCCTGGGAGAAACAGGGCACAGCTCCTTGCACTCTGGATGCCTGGCACGCAGCAGCCCGGATCTGCTGATTGCATGCCCAAGGATTAGCATTTGGGATGATTCACGGCTTGAGGGATAATAAAAGCCTCAAATGGTCCTCCCCCTCCTTCCCCAGAGTTCATTATCACTTCATCTGCACCGAGCAGCCCAAGCACGTCTCCCCTTGACCTTCAGGATCACTTTCCCAAGCCCTCCGAGACCCAGCCGTTCCCCAGAGGTGACAACTCCAGATAGCAGGAGCGACGGTTTGAATTATTACCTGTTCCTGTTTGGTTTCACAACGACCACAAGACGATATAAGAAATCACAGGGCAGACAGCCCCGGCTCCAGATGTCCAACCGTCTACGCTATCTACCAACCAAACACACCCGTGCTGCATCTGGCATGTCCACGGTCGGCTCTCGTCAGGGCAGGAGGAGGGCTCAGCTGTCGGGACAGAGAGGCCCACTCACATTTAATCCGACCTCTGCTACGGAGGGGGCTTCTTGGCTGGTGGTTCTTGGCAGAATTTCAATACGTAAACTTAAACCGCCCAGAGTCAACGGGCCTGAACGTTTTTTGGCAAAAGGTTTGTTTATTCCCCAGGAGGAGAATATAGGAAACTCTCACTGCAAGGATTTTTCCACTATGGAGAAGAATTAAAGAAAACCAGCAGACAGACCCTTTCCTTCCTATTCCACCCTCTAAATGCGAGTTTTCTCTCCGGCAGGTATTGAACAGAACTTGAATTGATCTGGGCAATGTAAACAAAAATCTACATCAGGCCCTCCTCCCGCCAAACCTCAGCTTGCATTCTTGGTACTGTCCGTATTTAATTTTCTGTCCCAACGTGAACAAGCGTTGGGCAAGATGTCCCCAGCAGCATGCCCTGCTCACGGAAGAGCAGCTTGTCTCTAAAATAACCAATAGTAATATTTAACCACTATGAATAGGAGGTCCCACATTCAAACTACTATCTCTAGCAGCAAACCAGTACCAGTCCCACGTGCTTCCTACAACCCACTGGCGTTGCAGTGAAGTTTTAGGCATCTTACTAAAACCCCACCAGAAATCGGGGAAGGAACCAAACCAGACTATCGTGGCTCTGCCTAAAGCTTATTACTGAAAATGAAAAGAGACTTACATATTTATGCTCCCAGAAAGTGCATCTTCACAGCTTGCAACTGAGCGATACAACACTCCCTGCTAGACAAAAATTTACAGAACTGTGCTAATTAGGACCATTTGTCAACGGCTGCCCAGGCTTCTCCCCGCACCCACTGTCAAAACCAGCTTATGCCTGTTATTAACGCAGGTAAGAGCTCAGATGTAATAAGATGTGGTTAATGAGATGACCATAAAACGTGAAGAGCAATAGACACACCCAGAACAGCAAAAGCAATATACTGGCCTACAACAGAAAAGCTTACCAGCCCACATCATCTTTGTAAATATTAACAACTTGATAAGGACAGGACTTCAGACAACTTTTAACTGACTGAAGCAACGGCAAGTGTGTTGCCTCTGCTGAAACATGTTGGTAACACTTTATAAGGTAGGAATTTACCACTGGGGAAAGCGCGCTGTACAGTGATGCTTCCTTTATTCTCCAAGCCTCCTGACCTCACATAAATACCTTCTCTTGTGTTGCTACGTGATCATTAGAGTAAGTCCCTCCTGGGTCTTCCTGAATGGCACTATTTTATATTCAGTTAATGCTTGAAATGAATTTTAGGCACAGCACAGGCAGAATTTAGAGCAGCCTTGTTTTTAGAAAGCATCGACCAACCTCTCAAGTTAACCTGAAAGTTATTTCACGGACACCCAAAAATCAGTAGACACTTCTGAGCATCGCATGTGAGATACCAGAGGAAGGGGAGCTTCTCAGCTAAAGGACGATACGGTATCACCCTGCGCTGTGAAGATGCCTCAACAACTTCCCATCAGGATTTTTCTTCTTAATCTGTTCAAGACATTTAGAGCCAGCAAAACAAATGCATAGAATCAGCAGGCAACTAGACTAGATACTTGAAAGCTTGACAATCTAACTTTTCAGAGGGCTGGTCAGGTTACTCAGATGATGTTAGTAATGGTCCTATTTCCTGAGAATAACTGAATTCCTTCACTATATGATTACAAGCAATGCTATAACAGCACAAGAACATCCCGTGTTGCTGCCCACAGCCTAGTCTGGTCCTACGGTGACCAGACTTAGGGCAGCATCACCAAGGTCTCCAAGGTGCTCCCCTTCCGTGTGCTCACAGACAAGAGCTCACAGCACGGACCATCACACTGCAGCTGGACGGCTTCAGCAGCAGGTGCCTTTTCTGTAGGCTTTTGGTTTGTTTTAAAAGAAAAGGAAGGGCAGAGCGTGGCAACCTTGCGCTCCCATGGGGGTTGGTCTGCCTTTCAAGGCACTGCAAGAAACAGGTGAGGAGGAAGCAGCAAGGCAACAGAGGGAAAAAAAAAATGAGCGGGGTTAAAAGTGCAAGAGAAAAAAAGGCAAAGGAAGACAGAGTGGGGAAGGTACGGAGAGAGCCGATGGGTTTAGCAGCTTCTGAGTATGTCAGAGCAGCGGGATCTTGGCAGCAGGATTCTGAAACGCGTTCTCTGACAAATCCTCTTTTGTGACAAATGCCAGACGTTTCCCATCATTTCCCAACCTTACAGTTTACAGTCTGCTGGCACATTCAGGAAAGTTATTTTTCTATTGAAGGAAGACCAGGATCCGGAAAGACCAGGAACAAGGGGCTCCCATTGGCACGGGACAGCCAGAGCCGAAACCTCAACCCTGCAGCCAGCGGGGAGCTTTGCCTGGGGCAGGGCTATGAAGTCTGCCACTTCAACACCAGAGAGGAACCGCCTGCTCAGAAAGGTATTTGAAGGAGCATTTCTAAAAGCCTTCCAACCCTGTACGTGAAAAGGAACATAAACAGTGCAGGTGGCTTTTTCAGCGCCAGGCTTCTTGTACATCCACGCTGCGGCCATGCTGTGGATTCTCACGCTGTGCTGCAACAGCAGCTTTAGTTTCACGGCTTGAGAGGGACCTACACCAAACACAAGGCACAGCTGGGCAACCCTTCACCACACTTAGCACAGGCTGTACCATAGCTTTGGACTCACAATCCTGACGTCCAGCTCATTTAGGCTAATTTCTCCGCGTTCTGAACCCTGCCTGACTCTCTGGAAGAGCAGCACCAATGCCTACTGATCTCACGGGGCTTGGCAACCTTACTCGTCGGCTTTTGGAAGATAGGCCAAGAGAACCACAGGAAAAGCAACATCTCTCTTATCAGCTCTATGCATGCACCACTCTATCCGAGGACATGGGGACCAGACAAGTGACAGCGTGAGCTGCTCCCGGAGCCACCTTGGGGGATGAGGCACCGTTCGTGTTTCCACTCTGCAGATGAGGAATGGGCTGCTCAGGAAGCCCTTCTCCACGGCTAGAGAAAATCTGCAACCTGAACCTGCCCTAAATTCTCAGTTGCTTTTTTATAGCTCTTGATGCAAAATATGAATATTCTGAGGACAAAATCCTTTGGCCCTTGACCAACACACCCACCACTGGTGAAAGCTCGCAGTCCCACGGGTCTGGCGCAGTACATCCACGTGTACGTACAGAGCTCTCAGCCACACCAACAGCACGCGTCCCCAGTGCTCCTCTGCCAGCCCAGACGGGAAGCAGAGCGGCCCTGCTTTACCTGGGGATTTACTGCATGTCCACAGTCGACACCAAGCTTGAAGGATCCCAAACCCTTCCTCGCAACAACAGACTGTTGTTTCTAACATTCATGCTTTCTTCCTGCGCACACAAAAGTCAGCTTAGCCGTATTAGTTGTGGGTTTTTAGCGTGTCTGAGTACAGCAGCAAAGTTTAAAGCTTGTTATCACAGCCCTGTGTGCTGATACAGAGATACAGGGAACCACAAGAAAAATAAAGTATCCAAACAACGATAAAAACCTGACAAATCTGCAAAAGCAAAATAGCTGAGGCTGAAAGGCTGTCGTTCCATTTCCTCAAAGCACAAAATACACCCCATGTGATACAGCCCAACCACCACGGGGAGGAAAGGCGAGAGAGAGATATTTTATCGCTTTTTTAAGCGAGGATGTTATTCTGAGTCAGATCAGAGCCCAAACTCCTGCTCGTAACCGATGGTGCAAAACTAGAGAAACTTTCTATAGGCCTGATGAAGTTTTCCAGATATGAAACAGAAGAGAGGCGAGTACTTTATAGTGCAAAAGCCGTGAAACCCAATTTTACAACAGGAAGAGACAATGTCCGTTGATGATGAACTTGCACTTGAGGGAATTTCTACGGACAAGAGGGAGAGCATCTTTCACCTAAGGCTGTGGATGCCATGCTGCTACTCCAAGCCTAACAGCTATGACAGCAACACGTCTGACTTGTCCCCTGCACAGGGGACAACTTTGGAGATGATGAATCTTTTCTCGCACCACGCTTGCCTCGTCTCTCATCTGCTTTGGATGCAGAGCACACACAAAAGCCCTCCCTAGGTGGCTGGTTTGTACCCACGGTAGCACTGCTTCTCTGAGTTCAATATGCCCTAAAGGAAAAAAAGAAAAAGAAAAAGAATAGAAAGGACTGTGGAGGGACACTTAAAGACGACAAAATACTACAACCCCTATGCTGCCCCTCAGGAAACTGTACGAGCATCATGCATATGAAAACTAAAAATGCATGTTCCTTACCAAACTGCCATAATTATATGTAAATACTAAAGTTACACTGCCATATGCAAGTCGTAAATCCCATGAGATCAGATTACTCAAAACATCCTGTTTTTTTTTCTATCTGATTCTCTGCTCATTTCACCCACAGCGCTTCCACCTAATTCATCCGCTGCATAATAAGCGTACTATACAAATTCCTTGGGAGCCCTTGGAGAAC
>Ga0065711_1010112_pt1 | contig 11044 bp, 7 predicted proteins | sample Hoacrofraction12_FD_59098 | JGI IMG/M metagenome (GOLD analysis project Ga0065711, IMG submission 59098) | Hoatzin crop microbial communities from Cojedes, Venezuela - Epithelial fraction 12 v2 (version 2) | ecosystem: Host-associated > Birds > Digestive system > Esophagus > Crop | place... | reverse complement strand
CCAAGTCCTTCTCCTCAGGGCTGCTCTCGAGCCACTCTCTGCCCAGCCTGTACTTGTGTTTGGGATTACCCCGACCCATGTGCAGGACCTGGCACTTGGCCTTGTTGAACTTCATGCGGTTCATGCAGGCGAGTGGTGGACTAGGTTCCCACACCTAGTGACATAAATAGACCGTGCTGATCGGTTTCAGCAGGATCTGGCACAGTCCTTACTTTGTCCCGCTGCCAAGAATTCCTAATACCAAGCACCCCTTGTGCCAGCACAGTCCTGTTGGGGCCTAGGATGTAGCCACAACATGGAAGGCTCTTGAAGCTCGCAAATCTAAATTGCTTTGTAGCGTGTTGATCACAGCGAATCAAGCTGCACGCGGACTGCCGGTAGTGCGGTGGGTAGGAAGGGAAGCAGATGATTGCCTACCACCTCCTGACTGCAGGAAGAAAGCTCATCTACACCCACCTGGCAAAACTGCGTTTCAAGGGACAGCGGCTGGCAGTGCGAGTCCCAGCACTGGCCTTTTATAGACTGGCAATGTGCATCCTCCAGTTCCTTGGACGCCCAAACAGCAGCTCTAGAACGCATCCTTTCCGCGTTGCCTGCACGCCATACTTGCTGCTCTGCAGAGGTGGTAGGCTCCAAGGCCTCAGCCTGGGTTACCACCTTCAGTCAGTACACGATTAGCAGGAGCAGGTAGTTGGAAAATACAAAAACTACTAGGAAGATAAAACGCAGACCTCAGTTTTAGCTCATGGTTAGCAGAAGAGACGTCCTTCGTTGTTTTAGAGCATCTCAGCTAACGCTCTCAAGGAGGAGAAGCAGCTGAGGAAGGGAGGGCCTTATTTTTGTGTAACAGGCTTTTGCTGATAACTAACAGGCGATTCTGGGTGGAAAAGTAAGTGGGAAGGCATGCAGGAGAAAAATGGTGAGTCCTAAAGTTAGATACAGGAAATTAGATTTCTTCCTCTATTCTTACAATTTAGGAGAATCTGGCTGCTCATTTGTCAGCAGCGTTCAGCATTGCTCAGAAGTGATAGCAACCCATTTTTTTCTTAGATATGACATTTTCTCTCTGTCAAGCTTTAGAAAGGAAAAAGTGGGTGAAGACACTCCCAAACTTGGGAAAGGCAAAGCATTCTGCTGCTCTTTGCTTAGCTGCGAAGTGATGCCCAGGCAGATCTTGCTTCAGCAAGAAAATCCAAATGGGGAGATGAATTCTACTTGGTGATGCTTTTGTGACTATCGCTCCATTGACTTTGCTACACGGGCTCTTGCTTCATTTGGTCTTCAGAGTTGCTGGCTCCAGGAGCCCCAGCAGCGTTGTGCATTAACTGTGTTACATCCCGAAAAAAATGGCATCTACTGCCAAACTTGGTGCGTTTAAGCATAGAGCAATGTCTCATGCTACAAAAAGTACCTTACGTATCTTGCATTCTTCCTACTACAAAAAAATGTCCGTGTCTGCATCAAGACAATGGTGTAATTTAGTCTTTCGGGTGTAAGTCAAAAAGAATAGAACGTGATGGCTTCTGTCATTTGCAGGTGGATGAGTTCTCACTGAAGGTTCAAGGGCAGGAACACACCCCCCCCTTTTTTTTTTTAAACTCCTGTCCTGTGTGTAGAGGAGCGTGTAGTTGCCTGTCACTCAGGCCGGTTTTGACAGATTTCTCGGAATCATTTTCCATCTGCTGGAAGCCAAGGAATGCAGCACATACGGGCGCCAGTAAACCCCTCTGAAACTAATATTTGTACACTGAATAATGTCGAGGTACACTGCGCTAGCTCAGGGGAGCAGAATTAGGTATTTTAACCGGCTGGGGGTTTTTTCCTGCAACTCAGCACATCCAAAATTTACAAAGCAGATACTGAAAGCAGAAGGAGAAGAGAAAATGACTTGAAAACTGGCGTGAGTACATTCTAGGTGCGTATGGCAGCTGTAGAACAGAGAAACTGAGGCCAGGAAGCTACAACAGATGGGACAGAAAGAGGACATTTATTGTCACTCTGCTTCAAAGGGAGATCAGAGGACACAGTCCTCTAGCCCTCCTTTATTATATATTGGGAATACAGAAGAATAGAGGATCTTCTCTGTAATCCTCCTTTCAGTACTGCTGTGTGCAGAAGCTAGAGTATGGACAGGTGCATGAAGAGATAAAACTGTTGCCACCTTCTTGTGTGCAGCGAAGATGAGGAGACACGTATGACTTGCTCAGAAGTGTAACACTTCACCAAACGCTATATTACTGTGATTTTATTATACTGATAGTTTTTTTCTCTTTCAGTAAATGACGGCCCTGCATCTAGAAAGGTGCAACACCAAGACCAGAAACAGAGTACAGGTTTGTAAATACGTGTCTGGTCCAAGAGACCGTTGGAGGTAGCTCAAGTGAACACAACTCCCTTCTTTTCAAAGCTACTATTAGGAGACTTCTGGAGAATTGTACGTAGGAAGGTGAAACAGATCCTCAACAATGGCTTTGATGGCATTTAATCCTAGAATAACCCATTTTCTGTAAAGTCTGCAAGAAGTCTATTCATGAGGGGGGAATAAATAAAAATAAACCTGTGTTATGCCAACCTCTGGATCTCCTGCTATGTCTCTTTACACGTGTCTGTTATTCTTGCTTCACTCTGGCTTAAAAAAAACTCGCTGAACTTATTTGTTAGCATAATAAAAAAAAAATGAGATTGAAACATACCTGGTGTCAAATGAGTGTGAGCACTAATAATGCAAATAGTAACAGCTAGGTTCCAGGAAGCAGTGTGATAGGCACCAAGAATAAGAAGAATTTAAATAGCTGTATACAGATCTAAACTCTTTAAAAAATCCTTTTTATTGATTCATTACCATACAAAATTTATTCAAATTACATCCATTTGAAGTGGTAAGATCACAGCTAGAGAACAGGCCATCCTTTAATAAATCTATTTACAAAACTCACCATAAAAGCTTTTTTTGTTGTTTTGTTTGTTTGTTTGTTTTTTTACAGTATTTTACAGAGGTTTGGTGTTTTTTTTTTAAACTAGCATACAATGCAAAGCTAAATTAGTTTAGTATTTTGCCCACACACATTGGGACAAGTGTTTAATTTGTACAAAAAAAAAAAAGATGGTCTGCGTTAGTCTTCATTTTCTCTTCCCCTGCAAAAGTGCCCCTTTGTCTCTGAAATCTTCATGCTCACACAACTTTTACTTTCCTCTTCCACAAGACGAAAACTTTAAATACTACAATTTTATTTACAGATCCACATCTAAAAAAACTCTTAAAAAATTACAAACCAGCTAGAAAATATTCTGGCAGTGTTTACAAATTAATTCTATTGTACAAAACTGCTAGATAACTAAAGTGTGAGTTGAGAACATACATCAACTTAAATACAACTGCTGAATGATCTATGCACACATTTGTACATATAAACACACACTTAACACTGTTTAACAGTTCTTTATGTGTTGCCCTTTATACATTTGTTATATTCCAAAACTCACACAGTCATACAGTTTTCTCATTAGTACTGTGACTTCTCGCCTTTTCATGTGTGAGTTTTCATAGCAGCAACTCAATGGTACCAGAAAACCTGCATACATAATATTCTACTACAGTACAAATAGTACTAATTTTCTGAGTATGTCAGATAAGCACAATAGTAATGCAAACAAAAGGATTATATGGGCATCATCTAATCAACATTACATTAATTTAGCCCGGAACATGGCAACATATTTTACACTCAAAAACGAAAATTATTTAAGACTTCTTAGAATTCCTCTCACGTTTAAAAAATAAATATTGGTACTATACTATACTACCAAAGATCTTCAAAAAATAAATGCAATTCAGTTGGTGTGGTACTTACAGTTATGTACTTTGGAAAAAAATTAGTTCCATTTTGCTGGCGAAGAGAATTATAAAAAGCTGTAAGCGGAGGAAGCGAACCCACTGAGATAAATATGATCTATTGAACAAACAAAGCTTGGCATAAGTGTTTTCCATAGAGGGAAAAACCCACAGTGCATCTCTAGTAGGCACTTAACACAAAGCCCCACTTAGTACCACAAAAATTTATGTACCAGTTCTAATGCACACTGGGGGCAGTAAAATTGAACTGTGCATCTTCGTTCTAGTTTAAAAAAACAACCAACAAAACCTACTTTCACACGCACGCGCACACACAAGCATTTTAAAAAATCTGTGATTACTACGAGAAGTGGCAGAACTTTATACTTTTCAATATTTGCAATATACACTACATTTACAGTGTATTTTTTTTTATTAAAAGCTTTTAAGGACATAAGTATTTGACCTCATAATGAGACATATACACAGCTCAAAATGAGCATTATGACAGCAATTTAAACATTCCCACAAGTAGCTGAAGAATCCCATTTCACGCTTTCGCATCACTTCATATTTATGTTCACGGCAGGTACAATCCACGTTGCGACACTCAAAAGACATGCATTCTCTGCAGAAGGCACGACCTGAAATACGGTTATAAAATTGTTGTTTAGGACTAGACGAGTTCTTTGAGCCCTTCTCCGTGAGCCCGCTTGTCACGGTAAGCAGAGACTGGGGGAGTGTGAAGACAAAACATTTACGGTCCCCTGCTTGCACTCGCTGACTCACAAGGCGCTGGAGCTCAGGGTCAAGGAGAAGGCCTTGCTGTAAAAGCCTTCGCTTGCTTTTTATGGTATTTTAGGGAGTATTTAATTAAAATATCAGCACTGTTGGAGAGCCTAGTTTATTTAATAATGCTAATTTACAGTAAGGGACAACTCTGAATGACGGCAGGTTTTTTGATTCCATTAAAAACGCAATTTAGATATGGACAGCATTTAAGAGAATCAGCTGTATATAAATTCATCCACCAATGAAGGAAGCTTCTCTAAATCATAAGCATCAAAGAGGTCACTGATGCCTTCTTCATCCCCGAGGCTCAGCAAATAATCTTCCTGAAGCAGAGGAGGCAGCAAATTCACAAATGGTCCTTCAAAGTTTGAGGGAATTTGATCCTCGGTCTGCTGGAGAAGGTTGGCTGGAGAAGCCAATGGAGAGATTGTTGCCATATTTACTGAGCAGTCACCTTGTCCTGAGTTGGCAGAAGCCACTTCTGTAAGAGGAGGGAGAGAAAAAATAAAGATGACACATTTCATCTCCTTAGAAATATCAGGCACAGATCAAGCAAAGTAACCACTGCATAAAGGGCCTTTCGTAAAGCATCATTTCTACAAAAAACGGATGGCTTTAAAAAGATAAAACAATGATTCCATTTCCATATAATTTCTAGCTAGTTTTTCATACGTTACAAAGGGCCGCTCAGAAATACACATTGCTACCACCATTGACTTTTCTACTAAAAAATTATTTTACAAGGTTTAAGTAACTACTGGGGAAAAATAAAAAGAAATCAAGAGTAGTGAGAGATGCCCATTTTTCAGTGGAATTCATAGCCAAAGTGAAAACTGTCTAGACAACAGATGCATCGGAGACACTGCGTAGCTGCATCTACCCATGCACAGAGATTTCCACCTCTTGTATTCAGGCAGATCTTTGCTGCCACTGTCCTATTTGGAAACGCAAAAGGAACAAAGTCATTTCTTTCTTCAATATTGCATAAGCTTAGCTTACATGGTTCAGTATGATCTGCAAATATGAAACTTATTTTAAACAACTCATGCAGAAGAAAACCTATTTCCCCCTATATAAACCAGAAAAGCACGGTGGGAAACAGATTCCTTAGCTTTTCACTTCTTAGAAAAATAAAGCCAAAACATAAGAGCTGGATGTCTGAAGTTCAAGATGAAATCTTGAATGAGAGCACACAGGAAGGATGTTAGTATTACAAAGAAATATTTTTACCTTTGGAAATGGTTTTGGAAATATTTCCGTTGTGGTCCTGGCTATAGGTTTTCATTGGACTGAGGGCATCGTTTTCCTCTGGGCACAGATAAACTTCAATCGGTCCTTGAGTACTAGATAAGTGTATCAGTGCACTCTGCTGACAAAACAAACGCCCGTAAGGTGTTACACCAATCAACACGACCGAACATAGACGACGGAGTAAATTCTTGCTGGAGTGTGAGCTCCAGTTTGAATACATTTTTTACTAATCAAAAGGACCTGAAATCCCCCATGCAATTCTTGGAAGATGTGAAAGGCTTGGCTGATGTGTCTTGTAGACTGGAAGAGGGCATAAAAGCTTTTCCCCACTGTCTGTAGTGCAGAAAGCTCAGAAGCCCGCCATCTTATGTGGTGGATCGTAACCAGAGAGGTAGAAGGGACTGAACTCCTAACATTTTCTTACAACCGTAATAACCCAGAGCATTCTGCTGTAATGGAACTACGGGATACAAGTCACGGGTTTTGTTATTATTCATAACAATATTATTGGACATATTTATGTAAATGTTTCTGCTTTAAAAGAATCCTCCTCGCTCACCCAAAAACCTTCAGCACTAATTCAGACTGCACTCAAATAGCTGCATGTAAGTTCCCCTGTTTATCAGGGAAGTTTTTCCAAATAACAAAAAAAGAACAAAGATGCCATCTTCTTCACCCAAACTTGCTTATATAAGCCCTCCTGCCCCCTCAAGGCAGCAACTCTGATCTTGATGGTGTTTCTGAGTAACAGGAACTCCTAATTCATCTCCAGAAATTATTTTTCTTAACATGCACACAGTGATGCAATACAACAAGATGACATATATAAGCAGACAGCGAATCTGCAAAGTTGCTCTTAGTGTTATGATGGAAAATCGTAAATTACTCTAGTTAAAAATAAACCTCCAGCTGTATCGCATTAATAGTTTTAAAAGGCATGAATACAGGCATTATATACCTCTTTTGCAGACTTCTTTCAAATATATTTGATTCTGCCCTTTGACAAAATTTCCTCATATTATTTGCATTCTGACAGTTATGTAGCATAATAGACAGCTTTACAAATACAGAGAACAACAACTGAAGAGGGATACCCCAGGGCACAGAGAACAGTTAAGAGTACTTAGGGCAATGCTATAAATAATTAGAAAAAAGGAGATAGGAAGAGCGGGAGCTGGAGAAGGTACTATTGACTGGCTGAGGTATGCAAAAAAGAGACACTGAAATATAACTGCAAATGAGGGAAAGAAATAGGGCTTCTACTGCCCGAAGCTGAAAATTAAATAAGTAAGTTGGGTATAGGGGATAAGGGAGGTCTAGGCGCTAGTTTTAATGACTGTGTGCATCTCTCTCTGCCCGCCTGATTTCACCGAATTAAAAATCAAAGCACAATGCCTAGGGGAAAGAAACAGGAAAGCAAGCAACGATAACAGTATATATTTATGGATACTGATAAAACATATCCCTTCCTCACTGCAGCAAAATGATTTATTCTTCCAAAACCTAGGTTCAAAGGGGAAATTAAGGACAAAGGCAGGGGAAAAAAGGATGGAAACTGTAATGGGCCTAAGCAAGTGCAGAATAATCTTCGGAAAAGCAGTGGCAGGGAATATGGAGTCTGCTCCTGCCCGCCCGGCAGCAGGCGGCCCTGGGCTCGGTGGAATCAGCCCAACAGCAGGGATGAAGGAATACCGTGGAGGTATGAACACAGCATGGAGCTTTCTGGGGTTTAGCCCTATGTCTAATTGCTCCTTGACAGAAGAAACTAGGTACATTTTTGAATCTCTAAAGCAGTGGCTCGTGCAAATTATTTACATTTGCCCAGCACACTCGGGTCTGCCGTAACAACTGGGAATTGTAAAGCAGCTCACTTTTGCCACTAAGAGATAAAAATCCTTAGGAGAAGCTGAACCATGGGGTTCATAGACTGTAAGAGGAATGAAGAAAAGTAAAGCTAGTCCCTAAGGATATCTTCAAAGAAAAGCTACCTGAAGCATTTTTCTTTGCAACTGTGACACCAGGTAAGGGAAGAGAGAAGCAGCTAAGTTACCCTGGACATCTACCTGAGATAAGGAAAAGAAACAAAATGAGGACGAAAGAATGAGAGCCAGGCATCTCACATACAAAAGCTGGCACTCAGAGAGACACTGGCTTGAGCAGCAAGGAGCAACAGAAGAAGGACACAGATGAACACAGACAGCTTCAGAAACAGAAGTACTTATGGCCAAAAAAGGAAAGGAAATCCCCTTCCCCTACAGACTTCACGATAGCAAACAAAAAGTGCACTAGCAGAATGTATAAAGTTTTACACAGATGTGTAAAATCAGTGCCAATGAAGCAAAGATGATGATGGAAGAAGGGCAAGAATAGATTCTAGGAGTAAAACACAAGTTTCGACAATAACTGTAATACTTCAGAAAAGAAAATCCTACATGAAATCATATGTCTCAATAAATTACGATATCAGTAATATGAGTCACCAAGATGCTTAAGGCATTGAGTTATCTGTGAACTTTAAAACTACATAAAGCTATGAAAAAAAGAGCTGAATCTCTTAAGAGAAACATTTTACGTGACTACAAACAGGAAATTTCAACTGTCAAGGAAGAGCTCTTCTTTACATAAAGTATGGCAAAAGAGAACAATCTGTAAATAGTGTGGATTACACTAAAAGAAAGCTGGAATTGAGAGAAAACAAATAATGATTACTTTGTGTAAAGTGATTTTTAAAGATTCCCCTTCCTTTTAAAAAAAACAACCTCCAAAGTTTGTAAGACAGATGAATACAGGACTGTATGCCAATATAACCCAACTTGGGCATCAGTTACCCCAGTAAGACTCACAACACACGTTCTCAATCCATAGAAAAATGATATATAAGCTGGCAGGAAAAGCCAAGTTCTCCTTACCTCCACTGGGTCAGGCACTTCAAGTCTTGTTTCTGGAGGAGCTTTCACAACTATAACAGTTTGGTCTTTAAGGCCACTAATTTTTCGAATATCTTGATACGTCACATAAGCTAATGTAATCACTGTTAAGGAGTTCTCCGACCCAGGTTATAATATAGTCAGGCTACTAGAAGAGGCAGAATTCTTTCAATTATTTTTCCATTTTCCCATGGCTACGTTGCTCTTAGCCTCAAGTTTTCTGTACTCTACATTGGTTGAGATTGCAGTGAAACTGGGCGAGGATTTCCCTTTTATCTAACAGCTGGGGCCACTACCGAGTGACAAGAGGGATTCTCCATGCCGAGTCCTCCTCTCTCGTCTCCTTTACACGCACAAAGCCACAAAAGCCAAAGCTCAACAACCTGCAATACTCGCGGACTGCGTGGAGCAAAATTTTTTACACACTTGCTATGAAAATGCAGAGAACTGGAAATCACAGAAAAAAGGTAAAGGAATTTACAGATGCCTGTTATAGATGCACATCCACAATATATTTTTGAAGTCATCAATAAAGTAATAATTTCCATTTTCATTTGAGGTTTTTTGGTAAAAATTTATATAGTCATATATTTATTTATGCATTTATATCATACAAAAACATTTCAAAAAACTGCTTAAACAACCTGACGGTGCAGAAAGTTGATTTCTGCACAAGCATGAAATGAACATGAATATTTTGCTGTTCAACACGAATTTGTCCAAATCAGCGTGAGCGTTTTGGTGGGTTGCTGCACGGCGGTGCCTCGCTGACTGACCTGTGTAAGCGAGGTGTCACAGAGCTGCTGGTCGCGAGCTGTGAAACGGCCACGCTCACATGCAAGCGCTTCCAGCTCTTTAGTTTTGTCACTCATGAGGTATTTAGCATAATATTTACGTCACAGGAATAAAGAGCCTAATTTATCCTTCCGCTTTTGGGGGGTGTAAATGTGAACCATTCTGGCAAATGCCCACTGACACCACACAGTAAGGCAAACCGCCCAAGCGCAGACGCCGAGACATCCCGCATCTGACTTGGACCAAATGCAAAGCGACAGGCAAATGGCTCTTATCAAGGCTTCTACNACTCCCTCAGTAAGGTTTAGCAAGGTTTGCAAAGGCAGAGCGCAAATTACAGCACAGTGGCTGTCGCTATATGAAGAGAGGAAAGGATTGCGTGGTTTCCAAACAAAACAACAATCTTCACTGCTGTAGCTAAGAGCTCCCCACGCTAACGCTGGGCACATCCCGAAGCACTCACGGCAGCGATCAGTTACTGACTGATTCCGTCCATAAGGCAGACAAGGAAGCACGCCGCCGGGGCACGAGCAATGTTTTGGCACCACCTAATCACGAGGGAAATGAAAAAACATTTACAAAGGCAGAAAGTTCACCCTCAGGGACTGAGCAAAGGAAGAGACCGCTCAGCTCCGTGAGCGTTCAGTAGGTCACCTCACGTCAGACTTCAGCGAGGTGAGCGAAAGACCATACTGGGATGCACTCAGATTGCTCCCCAGGTTTCACGCCTCCACATTCCTTCCTCAATGATCACCAGTATTATCAGTAAACTTAGAGTCACGGAAGGACTTGGGGGACACGCTCTCTAAATCCAAAAGCATGAGGCCAAGACACTGCTAATGCTGATCCCTCCTCGCCCGTCCCCAAGGGAGCCAGCGACCGCAGGGCAGGGATCTCTCCCGCAGCAAACAGCACTAGGAAAAGACAGAATTGCAATGCTCAGTTTGGCTTTGCTTAAAGCTCTTCTTGGGTCAAGGCAGTGCTGACCCTGCTCCCTAAGCCGCTCAGTGGTCTCGCTGTCATACGCATTTAGAGATGCAAGCACAACCAAAAGGCAGTATTTACACAGTTCTTATTACTTTTTACTGACACTCCTGTAGTTATTTCTTATCCTTCAAAACAGAGAGTAAGTCCCCCTTATCAGATGTTCTTTAAGAACTACTGACTATTTAAAGTAATAGAAGTTTTCACATCAGCATTTAAGGAAATGCTCTCTTCTGTTGCTAACAGGTGGGAAATCTAGTAGAAATGAGAACTGGTTACTCATAAGGGGTATTAGCAGCCAAAATACCAGAAGTCATTCAGCGTGACCTGGATAGGCTGGAAAGTTGGGCAGAGAGGAACCTGATGAGGTTCAACAAGGGCAAGTGCAGGGTCCTGCACCTGGGGAGGAACAACCCCATGCACCAGTACAGGCTTGGGGCGGACCTGCTGGAGAGCAGCTCTG
>Ga0065711_1049971_pt1 | contig 11045 bp, 6 predicted proteins | sample Hoacrofraction12_FD_59098 | JGI IMG/M metagenome (GOLD analysis project Ga0065711, IMG submission 59098) | Hoatzin crop microbial communities from Cojedes, Venezuela - Epithelial fraction 12 v2 (version 2) | ecosystem: Host-associated > Birds > Digestive system > Esophagus > Crop | place... | reverse complement strand
GTAAAACTTCCCCGGGGAAAAAAAAAAAAAAAAAAAAGAAAAAAAAAAGCCTTGGGTAGAACCAACGGGGGGCCACGCAGCCTTTATTTTAACATCTTGCCTGTCAGCAGGAGGATTGCAGTGTAGAGGGAAGCAAAGGGAAAACTTGCTCCTTTGTGAAGCATTAGCCAAACACCTGGCTGGACTCCTCCAGCCTCTCCAGCTTTGATAGGCACTCATGTACCAAGGGATTTGGGCAGAGGACACCAGCAGGAGAAGGCCTTTACTATCAGTCTCAGCAACAGGAGGAGGTTCCTAAGGTTCTGGAGCTATTAGACCGCCTCAGCAAAGCCCACTCCTTCTGTGTCATTGAGATCATTCTGCAGACACCATCCACAGCTCTGCAACTCCAATGACAGGGCTCCCAAAGGCAAGGGCAGGAATGTGCTTGACAGTCCTCAGGCGAGGAAGACAATTTTCCTGGGATTCACAACACCCTTCACTCACAAGGAAACTCAGCAGAGCAAAACGGCCCCGCTCCCAGCATCAACAAAACAAGAGACAGCGTTTGATACTGCCTGTACATTTCACTATGTCTCCATTTTTATTCTGAAGGTCTTGAGAACAGAGCAGGGCATGTAAAACAGGCAGGACTCTATAGGTGCATTACTGCTAACAAACTGTTTCCTTTCAAATCCAGGTAATTAACCATCATTACAAGCACAACAGTGGCCATTTCTATCGCATGACTAACTGCGATGACCAGGGCTCCCACTGCTCTGTTTTCAACATGCTGAGTGTCAGCAGACAGGGGTGAAGAAAGATGCTGCTGAGCAAGAAAAGAAAATCATTAAATTAGTTATGTCATTTTTGAAAAGAGACCTCCATGGGCCACTCTGGAGACAGGACACAAATGGCCAGTCGACTCAAGCAAGTGCAACGAAGTGAATGTATCTCAAACGACACAGGGTTGGTTCTCTGGTCTGGCATGGTGAGCAGCTGGACACAGCAGACTGTCAGGTACTACAGAAGTCAAGAGATCAGACTAGTTTAAACCTGTAGATGCTTCTTTGACGAGAGCAAGGAAAGAAAAACAACTAGAAGCGTGACTGTTTCTGGACTGTTACAAATTGCAGACCCAACAAAGCACTGTATAGCACCTACCACACAGTGGTCAACTGGGTTTGGACAGACCTTTGCAGGCTTGGGAAGCCACCCTTCTGATGCTGCACCTGGCATGTCTGCACCACTGCGGCTTCGGGCGCCCCACCTCCTCAGCTCCCCACAGCCATTTCCAAGTTGCCCTCAGCATCTGTTCCCTGCCCACTCTTCAGCCATGTAAAAGTCCCGGACATCAGAGACAGCAGCAGCAGCGACAGGTCCGTGCTGGGTTCAGAAGTCTCCTAACTTGTCTTCCATCCTCCACTGCGCAAGGAGTGAAGACCAGCTAACTTTTGAGAATCAGCTGCAGTGCGGCTGCTCACAGAGCAGGAAGCTCTACTGTACACTTCACCCAAACTCTTATCCAAGTCTCACTCCTCAACTTCCCTTCTTGCTACACAGGGATTTCTGTTCTCAGTTCAAGCTATGAGAAATAAATGTCATGAGCCATATGTGGACAGGTCCTTTTTCTTGCTATCCACTTTGCAGCAAGGACATAAGTCATTTAAAAGCAGTGCAGAGAGTTTTGAAGTACCCTCCACCAGGGCTGTATTTTCCTACCTTTTTACTGACTTTAGAAATCACCCCCAACTTATACACACAGCGCAATGTTTGAATCAAACAAGCCCTACAGCCTCCTCTATTTCCAAAGAGCCCTTCAGCCCCAGTGCCACCTGAACATCGGCTGCCAGCACGGTAATTACAGCAAGACGCTCCTTCAAGGACCTGGCCTCTGTTGACTGTTCAGTATTGGGCTCTCTCACTGGCCCAAGACAGGCTCAGCCCAAGATCTCTCCAAGTCCTTCCTGCAGAACACAGTTCAAATTAAAAAAACAAGAGTTCACAGCATAAACAAAAGCAAAGCTCTTCCCCTGACTAGCACAGCCTGTGTGAGTCCAAGCTCCTTGTGTGCTGTGCTTCAGTCTTCAGCACCTTTCACAAGCGCCAGATCCCAGCCCCACAGTCTCTGCCAGATCCCAACCCCACAGTCTCTCTCAGACTTCTTACTATTTCCTAGGGCAAAATCTGATAAGCGGTTGCCAGGCCCCTGGTCTGCATGGTGTTCGCAGGAACAGACCACTCTGTCCAAAGCTTCATTAGGCAAACTAGACTCAATATCAGCACATGTACATATTTGAGAGGATTAAGCAGGAGATTTCATCAAAAGGTATTTCAATTATCAGACTGCACAGCAGATACACAGCAAAGCAAAAGACTCTGAGAGCAAATCTGGCCATGTATAAACAACCTGTCTGTTCCATGAAAAGTCTGCCTGCCTACCTGTTCCTGTCCCAGGAAGCACGCTTGTGAGGCCCAGCAATCGCTGGAAAGCAGATGGGCGAGAGCGAGGAGGGCAGCCTGAGAGCAGTGTCAGTGCAGATGGGAGATGGGATCAGGTGAGCGACGGGTAGAGGTTTTGTGGAGAGGACTGGAGAGTCTGTCTGGCGCAGCTGGCAAAGCAGGCTGCTGCACTATGTGTGGAGCATCAGCCCTCCGGTTCTGACTGAGCCACTAATTGATTTCAGTGAGGCTCTCAATGCCATCTCCCCTAGTAACTTTATAGCCAAATCAGTGAGATAGTCACTGGGTACATGAACAGTGAAGCAGGTTGAAAACTGGATGGAGCACCAAGCTCAAAGCTGATCAGCAGTACAAAGTCCAAGTGACAACCAGTGCAGTCAAGCAGCATCTCTCAAGGATCAATACCAGGGCCAATACTCCATGATGCCTTTCCCAACACCCTGGATGATGTGACAAAGCATACAGCCAGCAAATTCACACACAATACCAAATTAGGGGTAGTGGCTGATATACTTAGAGAGTAGTACTGCTACTTAGAGGAATCCTAAAAGGATGGATAAACAGCTGATAGGAACCTCATGAAGTTCAAAAAAAATCAAATGCAAAGTCCCTCACCTGGGAGGAAATAACCCCATGCAACAGTACAGCGTGCCACCTGGCTGAGGAGCCACTTTGCTGAGAAAGTGTTTGGAATTTATAAAAAGTTTGGGAACTCATCAAAGCATGTCCCTGAGATTCTGATTTTTTACTGTAAGGGTGGTCAAACACTGGACCAAGTTGCCCAGAGAGGGTGTGGAACCTCCATTCCCAGCGACATTCGAAACCCAGCTGGACAATGCAGTGAGCAACGCAGTCGTGTTCAACCTGCTTTGAGCCAATGGCTGGAGTAACGACCTGCAGGGTCAGAGCATCCTAATCCAGCGCTCCTCAACTAGAGCCAGTCGCTCCTGCTTCCCTCCCCCAGCGCTCCGCTTCCAGACCAGCAGGGAGCAGTGAAAGGCGAGGAATGAAGGCTCACCCACCAGACCAGCAGCATTCCTGCCAGGCTGCAACAACGCGCCGGGCTGCCCGGGGCTGCGGGTGGGAGCGGGGCAGGGACCCGGCCGGCTGAGAGCACTGCGGAATGCCCTCACCGGGCGAGGAAGCGGGGCAGGGGACCTGTGCGGGGACCTGGACGAAGCACAGAGAGACGGGAGTCGGGTGGAGGGGGCTGCCCGGCCGGCTGCACCCACGGGTGCCAGCCCACGAGCCAGATGCCCAGTAACTCCCGGGCTGGATACTGCTGCTGTAAGCGCTGAACGTTGCTTATTCCTTCCAGCGTCTGGGGTGACAGAGTTCATGTTGCCCAACTCTCCTCCTTCACCTCGAGATCCAAACACATGCTTAACAAAAGTTGAAATTTAAATTCTTACATAACCACATGACTCCAGGCACTGGGATGATGAAATCCCAAGTAGCACCAAGACTCTTCCACTGACACAGGACCTGGAGGGGACTGCCAAAACCCACGAGACTCGAGCAGCCCTGTGCCATTTTACTGGACAGCTTTGCTACAGCTCAGGATCGTGCTCACATCCATCATGAAACTGAACACCAAGGCCATAAAGACATTTCCACGCTTCTGTCACTTCCAGTAAAAACTACAGCATATTGGTTTAACCTACAGCACTTCACCCACCGACACGGATGCAAAATCAGACACCGGGGAAAGAAACCCCAGTGGATGGAAGTCTCGGGACCCCAGAGACCTGGGTTTAGAGATGGCCAAGCCTAAAAGCGCTGCCTCAGGGGTGCAACCAGGTGGGTGGTTTCAGGCATTCCCATGCCAGTCTCTCCACCCTGCTCTCCTGGCCTGGGTTAACACACCCCCATTCCAGGGGAGGCAGAAACGAATGAGAACTTCAGCCTTCATCCCTGGGCATCGGGAGCTCTGCACAAGCCGCTCTCCTCCGTCGCCTGGCTAGCTAACAGCAGCGGGGACAGGGAAGGGTACGCACAGGCTCCTTTCTGTCACCCGGGAGAGCTAGCAACCCACTACAGACAGCAAAGCTGGTGTATTAAACTGCTGGTTATGGGTGGTGCTGCTGCTGGTCCTGTCATCACACAACAGATGTGTCAGAGCATGTCATCCAGATCTTAGAGATGCTCATACATATACGTAGAGATATTTCACAGATCTGGAGTAGCTCCTTGCCAGAAACCCTGTGTGTTACCACTCAGCTGCTTTCACACACACCACCAGAGCACTACTCCTCTGCTCTCCCTGACCCAGCTGATCCCACCGAGCACAGACTCAATGCATTGCATAGGTTGGGAAGGGGTCTCTGGAGGCCACCTAGCCCAACACTGCTCAAAGCAGGGCCAGTCAGAGCAGGCTGCTCAGGGCCTCAGCCAGTCAAGTTCTGATGACCTCCAAGGCTGGAGGTTCCACAGCCTCTCTGGGCAACCTGCTCCAGTGTTTGACCACCCTCATGATAAAACATCAGGATTTTAGCACACGCTCTGAACAGTCAGCACTCCAAATGAATTTAGGCAAATCACTTATGCCCTCAATATACTGTTCCACAGGAGCTTATACAGCTCTGTCAGCTGCAAGGTCTGCCACTTTCATTGCTCTGGTATTAGCATTTAACTGATCCAGCAGTAACTTTGGTCAGGGACTCAGCCCAGCTGGAACTCAGCCCTCCCACATTAATATGTTCATTGTGCCAGTGCAGCTTCCTGAACCATTTCACTGAGAGGTCAGACAAGCAACTGTGTAGAAGTCAGGAAGGAAACAATCACATGGGTGGGAACAGAGAAGACAGCAGGACCACACATGTAGATTGATTTAAGCTATCCTGAAACTGTAATTTCAGCACCTCAATTTACCTGGCTAATAAGATGGGATCACACTCTTCACCTGCTTCATATGGTTCCGAGGGACAGTTAACTGAGCCAGCGAAAAGCCGAGGTTGTCACCTTCAAGGCACTCGGTGGCCTGGCACCAGTACATGAAAATAAAGGTCTCCTGAAACACCAAGATAGACTGTAGGCAACAACTCTGACCCTCTGGCACAAGAAGATTCTGCAATAATGTAATGCTTGCCTGTGCAAGAGACCCCATTTTCCAGAGAACTGTCCTAATTTGAAGAATGAGCTCCCTAGCGACTAAAGACCCTTCAGTATCTGCCCATCCAGACTGCAAGCTATGCTGCTTTCACCTGCAGTGCAAAGACACTGCAACACAGAATCTGCTGGGGAGAGGAGAGGGGAACAAACCACATATTTGCGTATTAGTCACATTTGAGGTTAATGGGAAAGTACTCAAATGCTGCTCTGAATGGCTCATGGTAAGCTGCAGAACAGAACACTTCAATCATTAGTGCCCATAAGGAGCTCCGAGATCCTAGGGTGGAAATCATTATATAATAAACACTTTGTCTTCATAAACACAGATGATTATTTTAGTGCATGATGTATCTTAAAAGGAAATACAAACCCTTGGTTAAGAGTCAAAGCTGGTCTTTACCACACTGTCTGATGACCTGCAGGGCACAATCTGTCATGCAATATCCAGTAATTAAGCGACATTTACGACAAGATTGGAAGCTGTGAGGTCATTCCCTGTGCAGCTACACGTGCCTTAAATTAGCTGTGATAATCATTCTCACATGCACACAACAGTTCAGGCCTTTAGCAGCAGCCAGTATCTGATGTTAAAACAGCCAGTGACAATGTGGCATGGAGGGGAAAAATAATGCAGACTTTGGTCATACAGTGGTTTGGAAAGAGAGAGATTTTGCTGGGGTTTGACTGCATGGCATTATACTCAATTCCACACATTGAGCAAATGGAATTGGTTGGCACTTTGATCACACACACACAGATATTTCTCAGTCCAGAACTGCTGTCTTAATATCACAGAATCATTAAGGTTGGAAAAGACCTCGAAGATCATCCAGTCCAACCATCAACCCAACACCACCATGCCTGCTAACCCATGTCCTGAAGTGCCATGTCTACACTCCTGTAGTACATTTCTGCAACAAGGATTAAAGCTACAACAAAAGTAGTTTCATTAGGAAGGCAATTACAAGTTCAGGTCTTGACTAAATGTGCTGGGACTGAGAGCCAGAAGCCATACCTAGTGAAGCATTTGCCCTCACTAGGGACCCTAGGAACGTAGAAGTATACAGAGCACACACAAAAATTTCCTCAAATACATGTTCCTAATTGGGAACATCGCTTCTGGGGGAGTTAGCTTGTATGAGTATCATTCTGCAGTTCTGAAAGCTGTGGAAACCATCCCATCAGTTTGCTATGTCCCTCAGCTCGCAGACTGAAACAAAGATCTTGAAGATAAACAGCCAGGTAGAGTAACATGTTTCCTTGTGTGTTATTTCACTGTGTCTCCAGCTACAGCTACTTATCTACCTTTGAGTGAAAAACATTAGTTCACGTTTCCCTTAAATCCCACCCAATATTTAGGATGATTTGGGAGCAGTTTACCAAACACTGTGGTCATCATGATTCTTTTTGGAGCACTGAACACCTTACAGTGAGATAAATCCTCTAAGCTGCCAGAGTTCATTTATATAGAGTGCTGACACAGGCAGCATCTACCATACCAACTGAAGCAGGGCCAGGAACTGTTCTGCGGTGGAAGGGCCAGGCAGTACACTCAGATGCGCTCACCTCATCCACATCACACAGCACTTGGCCCGTGGTCACCTCCGAACTACATGTGGTGTCCCTGTAGCCCTCAGGTGTAAGTATTATTTGAGGGGTGTTATTTCAAGCACCCAGAATTGAAGAAACGAGGGCTGTGCTGTAGCCCAGAGGGGGAATTTACAGCATGAAGCTAAAGGACCTGTCATATGCCAAAGCACAGAGGTGTGTTTGATAGGATGAAACCTGCTACGATATCGCTGGATGACTCCGTGGAGTGGAGGAGCCCGGTTTCATGCAGTCTTGTCCACTGCTCATCAGGCAAACGCTACCCTCTGAACCATCCCCAAGCACTGCCTTGGAGACTGGTAGCTGACACAGGCCAAAACTGTTTCAGGGACCAGAGTTTTTACTGCATAGTAGAGCAGGGTGGAAAATCAGCGGTCCAATGCTCAAGCTCGCTACCTACCCCCTTTGACTTAGCAGCACAGGCATAGCCAAGGAACCAGGTGGGCTTGTGGCACCTGGAACTTGCTGACAAACAGCAGGAAAACAAAGGTGGACGATGGGAGGTCCCACCGTGAACAGTTCAAGCTAGAAGAGCTGAATTCTTTGAAAGTCTCAGAATGAAATTGTTATCTGCCCCGAAACTGCATTCTTGGCTTTGCACTCAACTCTTATGTAATGACAGCACATTACTTTGGTTTATCTTCCTTTGTGTCCTCGAGGTTAGTGACACATCATCATTAGGTTACGTTACTATTTTAATTCAATTGCCATTCCACATGCTTACATGCTGTAGCAGAGCTTGTCCTTCTTTCCACCACTCCACCACGTACTGCCAGCAACTGTCATTTCTCCTCCCATTAGAGTTCAGATAGTTCACAGCAAGAATTGCACCATTCTGATGCTGAAGCACCCACTATACTTCGGAGCAATGTCAAAACAATGCTTTAAAAACCCCAACGACCTGGTAGTATCTGGATCCCGTACATTTCAGATGATATGCATTAGGACTGACGCTGCTACTGTATTTTATGGCCTTTGCAATACTGTTACCTATTGAAAACAAAGACTTAGTTTTGCAAATGTAAACAGATAAACACTGCATTATGAGTCGGTTTCTTTTCCCGTACTCCCTAGCATAAGAAGATTCAAGACGGGCTATTTAAAAGGAGGTAAATCTTTATCAAATGGAAGATGCAATGCAATCAGAATTAAAATTACTCCTTTAAAGTTGCAGCTGGTTGTCTTTAGCCAACAGGACCAAGGTACCAAACATTTGTATAAAAACAGAGGTCAAATATAATCAGTGAAGATGAAAATCTGTCGTTCTGCAGACCAAAAGTGCAGGGGGAACAACAAGAACACGAGCTCCATAACTGGACATAATACAGATACTTTGTCCACATGCTACTTATGACCCTCTTTTGTTTTCTGATGATATCCTGTTGATATAATATCCAGGTCCCTTGTGGACATCCGCTGTTTCCAAATGAGAAGAATGAGTGCCCTTAGTTTCACTTCAGCACCTCACCGGGTCACCAGCCTACCTACTATGCCTGGAACGCCTGCCGGAAGCAGCGTCAAAGAACCACCTTATCAGCAAAAGATCTGAACGGATGAGGAGCACGGACACATGAGATCACATCTTGTGGTAATTTCAACAAATTTCAAGTACCATTACAACAAGGAAGCACAGAATAAGAACAGAAGTTTATTTAAATACTTAAAACCCACACAGGAATAGTCATAGCTGATCAGGTCAAGGGTACCTTTTCCCATTCTCTGCCATCAGCCACAGCCTTCTGACACCGGCTGACTGCAGCTACCCGAAGAGGGCTGTAAGGGCAAAGTCGGGGTGTAGTGCTGCCTCCCTGCAGGCCCCGGCCCCAGAAATCTACAAAAATCAGGACTTCCACATCCAAGGGGGTTACTTTTGTATTTAAACAGTCCTCATTAGCTTTTTCTTTTGTTCGCCTTCCAGACCTCTTTTCAGCTCAAAAGAAACCTTGTAGTATCCACAAAAATGACACAACAACGTTTTCCACAAGTAACCACAATACGGAATGAGCAACCTCGTCAAGTTTGGTTTTATCCCACTTTTTCCCCAAGTTTCATTTGATGCACATTATTTTTACGTTGAAAGAAACCGGCCCTCACTCGTGTCTCTTTAAGGATGAAAAGTCCTAGTTAATTTATCTGTTTCTCACCCCGAGGCTGTTCCACCCCTCAGAACACCGATTTACTTCTCTGCACCCCTCACCGTGCTCTACGTCCTTCTGAAGGCAGGATCAGAACTGTACGCAGCATTCAAAGCACTGGCACACCACGGATTTACCCCATGCCATAATGACGCGCTCTGCTTTGTTCTCCAGCTCTTCTTTCTTCCCTCCGAACACTCAGTTTGCTCATTTACCAAGCCCCGAGCTGAGGTTTTCACAGAACTATTTCAATGCCAAGATCTCATTCCCAGGTGATAAATCAGGCTGTTGCTGGATATTTAGTTAGGATTGCTTATCTCCCATTTGAAACGCTTTATGTACATTGAATTGCATTGCCCACTTACTTTGTATTGTGAAGTTTTATCGAAGCTCCTCTCAGACCACAGGCTCCAATTCGGATCCTTGTGGAACTTCATGTTATCAACTCCTTCCTCCCAGAAAACATTTTCGCTCTGTCTCACAGCAACCTGTCTGTAACCCAGTTAGTGTCATCTACCCACGTGAAAACTTCTCCTCTTACTTCACAGTTTCTTCAGAAGCTTTTGCCAATAGATTGTGTTGAACGCTTTTTAGAAACCCAGGCAGATGACATCAGCTGAATCTCTCCTGTCCACAGGCTTTGCCAACTCCTTGCAGGACCCCAAACGATGCGTGAGGCCAGGACTTCTCTTCAGAAAATCTCCGCCACCTCTCCCAGCACACCATTTTATCCCTGCACCCACTAGTTTGCCTTTGTAAACAGTTTTCATTAACTTGCCTCACACAGATAACAGGCTCACTGCTCAGCAGCTCTCCAGAACTTTTCTAGCCACTTTTTTTAATGGCATATTAACTATCTTCCCACCCTCTGTTATCAGTTACACACAACCATTAGTACGCAGCTAAGCTATTTAAATCTCAGAACTCTTGGATGAATATCCTGCAGTCCAACTGTTCAGCGCTTTTTATTTCAGCCATTTGTTTCATAACCTTTTCTACAGACACTTCAGCTTGAGACATAGCCTCCGACATATCTTTCACAAATCCAGTATGTGCATGGGAATCTTCTTACATTCCTCCACAGCAAGCACAGAATAGTAATTTTTTTTTTAACCTTATCTCCTCTGAACAATCTATTTATTTTTGACTGTCCACTGGCTCGGATGACTTTTTTGGCAGGCTTCCTGTTCTATTTTGACTGAAAGCAGAGGAGTCAGATCTACTGGCAAAGCAACAACAAAACGACAAGAGAACCGGCAGAGCAAGTGTTCAAGGATACAGGTGCCAGGTCACCAGCTACGCTCACTCCACAGGGTAGCTCTGACACTGCAAGTGCCACAAAAAAGCTGGTAACTACTTTCTTTCACCTAATTCCATATGGCAACAAAACCTAACTGTTATTATGCATTATTTTTATGTTAAGTTGTGATTTTCCACTGTCACACATCGGTTCTTCCAGCTGAGATCCGATCGTGGAGACTTGCAGGCAGACAGGTGATGCTGGGGAAGCCGAATTACAGACAGCGAGAGCTGCAAGCTGTGAGGTGTGAGCCCACCTGGGCCCTGGTGTCCAGCGCTGCGGGGAGCCCCAGCCTGGCGGGGACCCGGATGCCAACCAGGACCGAGCACCACGGGGAGCCCGGGCCTGTCAGGGATCCGGGACCCAGATGCCACCCGGGACCCGGCGCCACGGGGAGCGGGGGAAGCACCCGCCCCTCCTCCTGAGAGGGGCTTCCCGCCTCCCCCTCA
>Ga0065711_1049969_pt1 | contig 11046 bp, 12 predicted proteins | sample Hoacrofraction12_FD_59098 | JGI IMG/M metagenome (GOLD analysis project Ga0065711, IMG submission 59098) | Hoatzin crop microbial communities from Cojedes, Venezuela - Epithelial fraction 12 v2 (version 2) | ecosystem: Host-associated > Birds > Digestive system > Esophagus > Crop | place... | reverse complement strand
CCCCCCCCGATTTATTCCCAGATTACCTTGGTTGATAGACTAATCAGTGCTAGCCTACTATCACATTTACATCTAAACTGCGTCTAAGACCCTGGCTTTGTGTGCTGGGCTGCTCTGATGTGCCAGTTTGCTCAAATATTCAGGCTGGTCCTGCGATGCTCGGTACAATCCAACCCAAAAGGTCTTTGTAGCACAGTCTGGAGCTGCGTTTGCAGTATGTTTTTCTTGTAAAAACAACAGCCATACAGCTGTTTTCTGAAACTTAAATGTGTTTCTAATTTGAGGAAATTTGAAGTTGCTTAGGACACAGAAAAAAACCCCCTACCCCCCAAAACAACCAACACAAGCATTCCAGACTTTAAAGGGAAAAGAAATAATACCAGGTGACATTTGGCTGTGGAAAACGATGCTGAGTTTTTTTAATCCTTCTTTTGAGACTTTTTTCTTTTTAAAAAGAAGATTTCCAAAGCTTACTAATTGCCGTGTCCCCCAGATGGCAATGATTGCCACGATCAAGGCTGCAGGTGTGGACAGGGGGAGGAAAAAAGGAGAAAGGGAAAGGAAAGGGATGTGTTTGCAGGCACTTCCGTCACTGTCCCTTGGTGCAGCGCAAACTGCCCATCAGGTATGGATGGAGTGCTGCTCTGAGATGCCCTCCCCACCATGGCACAGGTGCTTTCAGCCCTCAGGTTCTTACTGCTGGAGCACTGCAGGCTCCGCATCCACACACAGCTTTTCCTGTTACTGTTACCTGGTACTTTCTGGAAATTCCCATGGCTCCCATGGCACCAAAACACAGTGACCTGCAAGAGGGAACTCTGCCTTTGGGCAGCTTAAATGCAAACACACTTCTGTGCTATCAGGTGTAATATGAAGTTAAACAAAATCTACAGGCACATGGTGGAGTGCCTCTTCCATGCTCAGTTTCGAGATAACAGGGATGACGCTTGGGAGACCAAAAAGCTAACAAGCCAAGCTGGCTGGTTGGTAGGCCAGGCAGGCAGAAATACGACTACTTTGGGTTCAGTCTATTGAGGGAAACTTCAACACTACAGATATGTAATTTGGATGGATGTGGAAGGATGTGTTACCTGTATTTCTAGGGAGAGTTTAGGTGGCAGGTACTTATATTTGTCCTCAGAACTAAGCTGCAAATAATTCAGGGACTTAAGTAGTCCAAAGTCTAGGATGAGCTATAGAAAATCTTTTTTGGAAAAGCACTGCTAGAAATTGTATTGATGTGAGGCAGTTTATGTAACTCTTCAGACACAGAAGCTGTGGAAGATTACACCCCTAGGAAACAACATGCTTAGGTAATTACAAAGTGTCTTTAATTGATTTTTTTACAAAACTTCCAGAGCTAGTCTAAATAGCTGACACACTGGAATTTGTCAAGCTATCCAGAAAATGAATACATGGCTGCTAAGGGCTGGAAGATTTAATACCTTGTGAGCATGCTCCTCTGATGCTTGCAGCTCACAAAACCTGCAAGCTCAGAGGTGGCCTAGTCAGCTGAGCGTCCAGAACGAGCAAATGCCTACCAGCTGCTTTCCCCCTTTTTTTCTCTTAGCGATCTTCTCCACTGGTATTCTCTCTCCTGGTAACCCCAAAATACTTCCCTTGAGCAGCTGCTGACAGCCTCCCCTCCTCCCATAAGAAAACTGGCTGAGTACTGCCAGCTGCTTTGCCAGGTTTGCAGTGTTTTTTCACTTAGGCAGTCAGATGATCACTCCCTTGTGCCTGCATCAGTGTCGAATCCATGAGACATTGCACACAGATGTCCTGCTGCAAACAGAGGCTTATCCCTCACAACCTGTCCTGGAAAACCACGTCTGAGAAGGCAAGCGCTTGCCTGTGTCCCCTTTCCTCTCTGCGCTGCTCCGTGCAGGCTGGCTGGCGTTTCAGAGGTTTTCTCTCTAGCTCTTTCCCACCAGAGGAGAGCCTCCTGTTACCTGCCCACCTGCCTCTCCAGAGCCCACCTGAGCCCAGCTCATCCCGGCTCACAGGAACAGGAGAGCAGGCTTTCCCCTCCTGAATCCTCGTCCTGGGAGGCCTTGGTTCTGCTCTCTGTGCTCGCTGGAGTGACCTTAACTCACGGTGGACTTCTCTGCTGTGTAGTGAGTGTGTTTGTGGGTAATGTGGTAGCTCAAATGCTCCCACGAGTGGTTTCTCCCCTGGATGCAAAGCAAGTGCCGGGTGCCCCGGTGAGGAAGCCGAGCCGACCGACGGTGTGTGCGGGAAGGGGCTCCGCGGGGGTCGCGCCGGCTGGGTCAGCGGGGCCGTGCTGACGCAGAGCTGCAGGACGCAGCCTCTCAGGGCGTCAAGGCTTCTTGTCAGCGACAGTTCCAGCGTGATCAGGCCCAACCCAAAGTTGGAGCCTCAAGAAAGTGAGTAATGGCTTAGTAGCTTTGCCACTAGTGCGGTGAGGAAAGCAAAAGAACATTTAATTGCTCATTCTGTGGGGTTGATTGTTTCCAGTCAGTGCCTTTCCTCTGTTCCCACTGCCCTGGCTCATCTTGGATTCAGCTCTGATGCTCCTCGCGACTCGCCTGCGGAGAATTGCTCTTCTGGGTAATGATATCTCCATTTTGTATTATGTAACATGCCTGTTTCCGAAGCCAAAATGCTGAAGCAAAGTCACTAACTTGCAACTGGCTGGCGGACGATTAGTCTATGGAGCAACACTCTTTTGCAAGTACCACAACTGATAGTTTATTATTTTATCTGCTTTCTAGCAAATCCCAACACCATGTTCATACCCCCCACTCCCCCATTTGAACCTAGGCTCTAAACCTACTGTTCTGTCTCCTTTTCTTTCTGGGGATTAGTTGCATAGTTTAGCCAGTATGCTGTATGCATTTTTTAGATGTTTTTTTCCTTTCTTTTTGTGACTCCGATTTGTATCTTGAGTAATTGAACCATTTTTTAGAAGCAGGGATATCATTTCCCTCCACGCTTGGCACAGGCAGTAGAAAAGCACTGTTTTTCTCTGAAAGCTATGGACCGATGTCAAAAGAGTAGAGCATGTTAGATGTGGAAAGGCACACGCACTCTGCCATATCAGCCTAACAAACTGATTCTCTAGTTTATTTCCTTTGTCTATTGAACTTCAGCTTACTGCTTCCCTGCTTTACTTCAGACCTCTTAATCATACGATAGTGGGATAAATTAGTGCTCATGTATTAGCATCAGTATAATTTCTAGAATTTAGCCATCCTGATAGGTCCTAATAATTTGCAGTTAGCACTATTTCAAATACTAATATTTAAAACATAAATTTGAAACCCTGGCCAAAATCTAGGTGCTCAGAGCTCTACAAACACAGAGGAAAACCTAGGTCCCAGGAGGCTAGAGGCATAGTATGGACCTTCTGCATTTGGAAATGACTTACAGCACCTGCTTTTCGCTGCCAAAATTTCTTCTGAGACCTAAGCATTCTCTGAGGATGAAGTATGTTTCTAGTTATTACAGATGAAGAAAAGCAAAATGAAGACTGAAATCCATCAATACACACATTCTTCATCCACTGTGACCTGATGTATTTTTCCCACTAGGTTTGAGAGTAAGAAGTAAGAACTAAACTTATAACTGTAGAAGGTTTTTAACTTGAAAAATACCATGATAGTGGTGGAAAGTAAGTATTCTCTTTCTCTCCCAAGCGTTTTAGCAGAAAAGTTCAATTATGTGCTTTACCCTGCTACGCCAGACAATTTTCTTGGTACCTGCACCTTCCTGGTAGCTACAGTGAAGTTGTGAACGAAGAGTGAAGAAATCTGTAACATGTATTTTGTGAAAGCTGTATTCACCTCTTTGTTAGAAGAATTTAATCAAAACTTTCTCAATATAGACATCTACATTTGACTTGGCAGTAACTAGTCCTTTCAGATACCTGAAAAGCTGATGGGTGTGTGTTATCTACAAAGCACTAATACCCAAATTAAACAAGTAGTAGGGCTTTATTTATTTCCCAGTACTGTTATTACAAATCTTGATTATTTAATGTAGATGTTGCACTTACTAAGCTTCTAGCTGGCTGTGGCAAGGAGAGGAATTTAGGAGCTCATTTTTATTTTTGCAATACGCATGATGAAAGGTGTAAAACCTAGTGTTGTAGGGGTTCTCTAATGCTTATGCTGCTACAGCTGTGTACTTGAAGTACTTCTGCCTTTTAATGTAAAAAGCCCTGACAGCAGCATATTAAAAATAGCACAGGTTCCAAAGCAAGGTTTGGACTCATGTCACACAAAGGTAACTGGTGTTTTGTTTAACTACCTTTGCCAGTGGCTTCCAGGGAGTAACTGCATTTTCATTCTGCTTGGGTGGGAATTCCGGGATAAGATTATTAGAAATGGATGTGTGGCACTTCTGGTGATTGTCCAGCAATATGTGAGGTAGCTCACGGTAGTCCATATATATATGTTTTCTTTATATATAAAAATAAATATAATAAATAAAATAATTTTAATATATATAAAAATAAAGCCTTATTGCTTGTTTTGTTTGGGTATATATATATATATATATATATATAAAATAAACCCCTGTGGTATATAAGGTATGGTGTAAGAAAGCTGGAGATGACAACAAGCTGGAGTCATGGCTGGTAGTTTGACAAAGACCAACTTCTCCACAAAGGACCATGAGGGAGCATGATGGGGACATGTGGGCACACATGCCCAATCTCAGGAGCAACCTAAGGGTTCTCCTCTGAGTCAAGACGTGCTGACAGAGAACAAGACAGCTGAAACTTGTGTAGTGGTGATAGTGTCATTTTTCACTCAGTTTCAGAAGGAAACAATAGTTACACAACTGCAGCGTCTGTCCACGTCTTCCAGTAATTCGTGGGTTTATTGCACAACTCAGCAGAGCTGGACAGAGTAGGAGAGTTCCCAAAGATATTAAGTGATCTCACATTTTATGAAAATCACTAGCTGAGCAGAAGTGAGAGATATTTATACCATTTTACATACCCATTTACAAAGAGGCGGGGAGAAACCAACCCTGGTTCACTCTGTGTGAAAGCAGTTTGCCGGCCCCTGCGCGAATGTGCAGCTCCAGATTGATGGCAGCCTGTACCATCTGTTCGTTAGCTAAAGGCCAAAGGAGATACAAGGGTGATGTTGCAGTGTGTGTGTGGGGGGAGGTGAGCTTTGGGGACATGGGAGAAGACTGAGGATTTTGTGGGACAGTATAGAAAACCTGGAGGTATCTGGAGATACTGCTTCATCAGGGAAGACCTGGCAGAGGTTCTGTGGTTTTTCTGGTTGTAGTGTGTACATCATAAAAGCAATAATTCACAGGAAACAAGGATTTACAACTTGCAAGCAGTTTCTCTGAGTTGCACTATGCCCCTCTTTTTTTTGTTGAAAAGAGTGAAGTTAAATGTGACAAAATCAGGGAGCCAACTCGTGATCCAAACTGAGCAGTTCTGCAGATAAGACCTACTGATGAGCTCAGCAGTGTCACGCTTCTTCACAAGCAGGTAAAGTCCAGTGCTATGACCCCTACTTGCACAAAGGGAGGGCAGCTCTTGTGAGCGGTGCTGGTCAGTGCTGTAGGAGAGGGAGTGGTGGCAGACTGATCGCAGGGAAAAGCGAGTGGTGGGAAGCATGGAAAGAATTCTAGGAGGTAGCTTGTATGACAGACATCCTGTGCATACTAAACACCTATTTGTACTTATTTCTGGAAGTCTGATGCGTTACAGTGCCCGGAGTCTTTTATGACAGGAATCTTCTTGTCTTAAGCTTTCATTGCAACAGGAGGACTGGTGGTCAGTAAAACTATGCTGCCGTGTTTCTTATTTTGGCTCTCGTTGCATGCTATTTGAATTATCTAACTCATATAGTGTAACTCGTTGTAGATACAGTGCCTTTGAATGATTTAGAAACATAGAATGCTTTGGGTTGGAAGGGACATTTAGAGGTCATCTAGACCAACCCCCCTGCAGTGAGCAGGGACATCTTCAACTAGGTCAGATTGCTCAGAGCCCTGTCCAACCTGGCCTTGAATGTTTCCAGGGATGGGGCCTCCACCACCTCTCTGGGCAACCTATGACAGTGTTTCACCACCCTCATGGTAGAAAATGTCTTCCTTGTATCTAGACTAAATCTACTCTCTCTTAGTTTAAACCCATTGCTCCTAGTCCTATTGCAACAAGCCCTGCTGAAAAGATTATCCCCACCTTTCCTATAGGCCCTCTTTAGGTACTGAAAGGCTGCTCTAAGGTCTCCCTGCTGCCTTCTCTTCTCCAGGCTGAACAGCCCCTACTCCCTCAGCCTTTCCTCATAGGAGAGGTGCTCCATCCCTCGGATCATTTTTGTGGCCCTCCTCTGGACCCACTCCAACAGCTCCATGTCCTTGTTGTGCTGAGGGCTCCAGAGCTGGACATAGGACTCCAGGTGGGCTCTCACCAGAGCAGAGTGGAGGGGCAGAATCCCCTCCCTTGACCTGCTGGCCACGCTTCTCTTGATGCAGCCCAGGATATGGTTGGCCTTCTGGGCTATGAGCACACATTGGTGGCCTGTGTCCATCTTTTCATCCACCAGTACCCCGAAGTCCTTCTCAGCTGTGCTGCTCTCAAGCCCCTCATCCCCCAGCCTGTGTTGATAGTGGGGATTGCCCTGACCCAGATACAGGACCTTGCACTTCACCTTGTTGAACCTCATGAGGTTCACACAGGCCCACTTCTCCACTTCTCCAGGTCCCTTTGGATGGCATCCTGTTCTTCTTGTGTGTCAACTGCACCACTCTGCTTGGTGTCATCTGCAAACATGCTGAGGGTGCACTCGATCTCTCTTTCTAAGTCATTGATGAAAATGTTAAACAGCACCAGTCCCAGTATGGACCCCTGAGGGACACCACTTGTCACTGACATCCACTTGGACATAGAGCCGTTGACCACTACCCTTTGGCTGCGACCTTCCAAGCAATTCCTTAGCCACCGAAGAGTCCACACATCAAATCCATATCTCTCCAATTTAGAGAGAAGGATGTTGTGAGGGACTGTGTTGAAGGCTTTACAGAAGTCCAGACAGATCACATCTATAGCTCTTCCCTTGTCCGCTGATCTAGTCAGGCCATAATAGAAAGCCACTAGGTTGGTCACGCAGGACTTGGTCTTGGTGAAGCCATGCTGGCTGTTTCAAATCACTTCCCTGCACATGGAGGCATGTGCCTTAGCATAGATTCTAGGAGGATTTGCTCCATGATCTTCCAAGGCACAGAGGTGAGGCTGACAGGTTGGTAGTTCCCAGGGTCCTCCTTTCTACCCTTTTTGAGAACGGGTACAATGTTTCCCTTCTTCCAGTCACTAGGGTCTTCGCCTGACTGCCATGACCTTTCAAATATTATTGAGAGTGGCTTGGCAACTACATCAGCCAATTCCATCAGGACTCTGGGATGCATCTTGTCAGGTCCCATAGACTCATGTACGTTCATGTTCTTCAGGTGATCATGAACCTGATCTTCTGTTACAGTGGGAAGGGCTTTGTCCCTCTAGTCCCCATCTTGCAGTCCATCAACTGGGAACGGGTGAAGAGAGAGGTTGCTAGTGAAGACTGAGGCAAAAAGTTTTTGAGTACCTAAGCCTTCTCCTCATCTGTTGATACAAGGTCACCATTCCTGTTCATTGGGGGGGAACACTTTCTTTAACCTTCCTTTTCCAGCTAACAGACCTATAGAAGCCATTCTTGTTCTTCTTAACATCCCTTGCCAAGTTCAGCTCCAGCCACACCTTGGCCCTCCTGACCTCATCTCTACACAACTGGGCAGCATCCCTATACTCTTCCCAGGATACCTGCCCCTGCTTCCACTGCCTGTGCAGTTCCCTCTTGCCCTTTAGTTTGACCAGCACGTCTCGACTCAGGCAAGCCGGTCTCTTCCCTTCCTTGCCTGACTTCTTACACCTGGTGACTGACAGCTCCTGCGGTCTATGGAAAGCATCCTTAAAGATCTGCCAGCTCTGTTCTGCCCCCCTGTCCCTGAGGACTGTTTCCCAGAGGGTCCCACTGACTAACTCCTTGAAGAGCTGGAAGTTGGCTTTCTTAGAATGTGTAATTTTCTGTATTTCTAACCATCACTGTCCACCAAAAAATGTTTTCAGTAGCATTATTATAAATTTTTTCGTAGGTCAATCACTTATCTTTCAATTTATCTAGTCTAGATGAGTTTAAGGCCCAAGATTGAATGATAGTAATGAAAACTATTATAAATTCTGGGAGTAGAAACTTTAATCAGCAAATGAAATAGCCTTTTCAGAGAAGAAAAGTATTCTGCATTAAGTGGAGGTGAAATCACTATAAAGAATTTTGCTAGATATTGCAAATTGCTTTTATTTTTCTCTAAAACTTTAAGGTCTTTGAAAATTGAGTAGGCTAGTCTGGAAACTATGTGTAGATTCATTTCATCTGGCTTTCTCTTCCTATATGTGACTGTCTCATAGAACCAAACAGATCAGTCTGTCCCAAACTGTCTACTCTGCCCTCCAGTCTGTTTGACTGTAGCAATCCATGCTGTCCACTGCCTTCCACATCTCAGCTTACAAGCGTCTGTGAATCTCGCACCCTAGCAAAGCCAGCCCTAGCCTCATCCAGCTCAGCTTTTATCCAGAAGTTTTAATAGGAATTTATAAAACTGTGGCTTAGCAAAGTTCGATGGCAAGTTTCACTCTATTACTACATGGATGGAACGTCTATGGGAAAATTGAATTAGGATGATTTATACAGGGTTCATGGGTTCATTCACAGTTTTAAGGTGGATCACAAGATTTTTAGCAGCACTTAATCATTGACTAATTGAACATTTACAAAGCGAGTCAACAGAATTTACTCTGATCACAATAGTGACTTAATTACAGATTCAAGATGGTAATATTTATACTATACTTGCTATCAGGTACCTAAATCAATTCGCGCACGCACACAGAGACAAGGATATATAAACATGTAAAGGTATACCTCTTAAAATTCCCCTCGAGTTCAGCAAAATACTCACTTCAAATGTCTCTGCATCTTTGAACTGGTGAGGGCTGAGCCTCAAAGAAGGAAGGGTTTTGGCCCAGGTCCCGGTGGCAGTCCTCCAAACTTCATAAACTTGAGAGCTTGCGAGCTCTGAGAGGCGTCTCGCTCAGAGGGAGATGCTGGTTGCAGCCCGCTGCGGTCTGGGAGAGCTCGAAGGGCCCCACCTAGGACCGCTGTTTATAGGGGCACGAGGTGATTGCCTCTGGCCCTTTGTTTTAATGTTATGGCCACAATATGTGTTAGGTCATTCTGGTATGTTAGCAGCAACTGTACAATTCCAGTACTTTTCAGACTGTACAGTTCTGGCATCTACCAGATGGGGCTACAACCCAGGTAACAGGAGTTCCGGGTGTGGTCAGGGAGTGCCTGATTTTCCCATCTCACTGCTTTTGTAAAAAAGACAAGAAAAGCAACAAGTTGCTCCTGCTCTTGTAACTAAGGCAAGAACACAATGTTGGCTGACTGAGATTGCCAGGTGGGCCCGCGGGGTGGGGGGGGGTTGCACCACCACATTCCACCCCTTCACTAAAGTCCATCCATCTCTCTCACAGAGTGACCGTGTGGTCACCTCCTGCCTCTGTGCCTATAAACAGATTAGTGTTATATTCCAGTTGCAATTTGAGGGAAATTTTTGGCTGGTCTACTTAATTATTAAAATTTTTTTAAATGTGATTAAACAACGTTATATATGCAAGGAGGTTTCTGTAGCAGTGCCACCTATCTAACTATCTTTTACATTCTAATGTATAGAATAATGTTTATCAACAAGCAAAATACAACAAAAATTAGTAAAAGTATAATGGGATGTAATATTTGATTCAGAGTTCCTGTTGCTGTTGGTGACCATTTGAATAAGGCATCCCACCACTGATGTTCTCCATCCTTCTTCACTCTTTCTAGTATATGATGTATCTTCTCTGTATCACGACGGACAGTAGTCAGCCTTCTTTGTCCATTGTTCCAAATTCATTTTTACAGTTGATTCAGTCATCACGTTGCAACAGTTTTCTCACCAATGTGAGATTAATTCCAGTAGAAGTTGGTTGTAGCTCATGATATTGCATATAATCAAAAGACAAATCTTTGTGAGTAGTTATGGATACGGAAAAATTAAAATCACAATTAGTAATCATAGAAAAGTTACACATGCATAAACTAGAGTAATTGGTTATACTGTGAACAGTACTATCTATCAGTAAAGATTTGCACAATGTTCATATACATATATATTCTTTCCCATAACATGTAATTATAGTTTTGGAAGTTTCATTCGGATGTATTTCAAAGTGGCATATGTTTTGTTCTGTGAGCAAACAGATATCTTGAGCTTTCAGATTATTACTCTCACAAAAGTAACCTTGTTGTTTTCGCACAATATATGCATATACATCTATTGTTTGTCACCTTTTTCCTTTTGATGGGCCCACACCCTATGCTCTAAGGGATAGAGTACGGTCTCATTATCATTTAGTCCTAAGGTAATAATTGGATATATAGTGTATACCCGCACGTTATGTATAGTGAGAAGGAAGGCAACAATCTTATAATTTTCTAAATGATAAGTAAAGTTGACTAATTGCCACCATGATTGAAACTCTGTCGCAAACTCTGATGCATTGTCCCAAATCACTTTGTGAATTTTAGTGGGTAGGGTTCTTTCATTGCCTTCCTTTATAACTGCTGTTATGGTAGATTGCATCCACAACTGAGAAGCATGTCTGGTGCAGGATGTACCATAGTTACCATATTGATTAACATGAATAAAGCAAGTGAGGGTTTCTACCACATCCGTGAGGCTTGTTTGTGCATAAGCCAAATTTGGTCCATGCTGACAATGATTGCTCCTTTGAGAAGGATAATCAATGCTCCGATGGTTAACCTGATCTCCAGGGGAGGTGTGCTGGTATCATTCACAGAATCACAGAATCACAGAATGGTAGGGGTTGGAAGGGACCTCTGTGGGTCATCTAGTCCAACCCCCCTGCCGAAGCAGGGTCACCTACAGCAGGCTGCACAGGACCTTGTCCAG
>Ga0065711_1049968_pt1 | contig 11046 bp, 3 predicted proteins | sample Hoacrofraction12_FD_59098 | JGI IMG/M metagenome (GOLD analysis project Ga0065711, IMG submission 59098) | Hoatzin crop microbial communities from Cojedes, Venezuela - Epithelial fraction 12 v2 (version 2) | ecosystem: Host-associated > Birds > Digestive system > Esophagus > Crop | place... | reverse complement strand
GGACAAGGTCCTGTGCAGCTTGCTGTAGGTGACCCTGCTTTGGCAGGAGGGTTGGACTAGATGACCCACAGAGGTCCCTTCCAACCCCTACCATTCTGTGATTCTGTGATTCTGTAATAAGAATCAAGCCAAAAGAGAAGAATTAAACAACACATAGTCGCTACAGCATAGGAAATCTGCCCAGTTCTTGAATTTCAGTATCAGTTTTGCTAACTACAATACTTTGTTTTTTGGTCTTGTGTTTTTGTTTGAAAGAAACAAAGGCCTTTTAGAGCTTTCACTTAGTGTGATGGTTTTACAGATCACTTTAATCACTTCAGAAGTTGTCCGTTTATATAAGCTACTAATTGTTCTACCCTTAAGAGGTAACACTGCTCTCCGAGGTGTGCCTTTAAGGGATCCTGCTAAAGATGTGAATATTTCCACTAAACACCAACGTAGAAGAAGTAATTAGATCAACAATGGTAAAGATGGGGGTCTGTCACTAGGCAGAAGCAAGGGAAGAAATGAGGGTGCTGATATGAAGAACAGCTAGGAATGAGCAACGTAGGCAGCAGGAACAGTGGCAGAGAGAGACAAGATGAATGTTGTGGCCAATGCACAGTATGAGGAAAGGCAAGGAGAGTGATCTGCAGATAAAAGGAAAGTCAGAAGAGTGAAGGGCAATTTGGATAGAACAGACATCCTAGAGTCCAAAAATGTCTCAGAGAAGTATTACTAAGACTGGAGAATGATATGTTTTCTACTGCATTTATTATTATTACTGATTGCAAATTATCTGGGGAAGGTCTGTAGTTCATGAAATTTCCATAAAATTTAGTATAACATAGTTGATAATGCTCTGCAATGTAATGTGGTGTAGCTTGGAAATGTAGCATGTATTGACGAAACAACATACCTTTGCTAAAATGCCTTCTGTAAGGGCAATTTTCTAGTTCTTGCTCAGTAACGAGTTGAGGCAACCCTAGCAGATCCTTTTTCAGGTATGTCTCTGTCAGTCCAGGTTTCTCTGCATTCTGCTCTGTTGCAGAATAACAACGTACCCACTGAGAACTTGAATTGTTTTTCCTTTGTGTGTGATTATTAAACAATAAGGCAAGTAGAATGCTAGATGCGTGAAGTTTTGAATAAAACTATTCAGTTATGGTTCTGTAATTTTTGGCATCTAGCAACATGACTGAGCTTTTATATCACTGTTTATGCTGAACGCACTGTGCCCCAGCATGGTGCTAATGTGATGAATGGGACTATGTGCACTATACAGTACTACCTAATAGAAATATGAAATTTTGAGGTTCATATATATATATAATTGTTACATATTACATAACAATATAGTATCTAGTAGTTTGCTCTTGGTTTTGTTGTTAGTTTTTATTCTTAAGGGAAAAAGCGAAGCTTATTTAGAATACGAGGTCAGTTCAGGCTGAATTTCCGAACGATACAAAGCTAAAGGGGTTGTAAACAACCAAAGGCCCAGGGTTAGCAAACACGGCTGGTTCCAGGGAAGTCAGCAGGCTGGCAGGAGTCCATGAGTTACCTAACAGAAAAATAATCCAAAGCGGGGATGCCCAGTGGAGTAGAGCTGCTTGGAAAAATGTTACTTTATGAAAGCAAATTGGGAAGTGGTTAGTAAACTGCAATTTACTGTCCTATGCTAAAGGTAGTGCTCTCACAAAACAACCAATAGTATTATGAATTTTGTGCAACCTGGGGTATCAAAGATGTTTATTTTCTCACAATTTTAGCAGTAAAGTTTTCATTTTGGTCTCTTACTTTTTACTATACCAAATACAAAGAAAGTCTTAATCTGATCTAACATAACCAGTCTTTAAAAATGCAACGTTTTGCCTCTTCTTTACAACTTTAATTTTTCCTTAATAGCAAAGAGCAGCAATAAATGCGTAGCCAAGCAACAATTAATTTCCCAACTCATTCATAGATTCCAGCAGAAAAATGGTCGTGAACCTGATTTTCACCTTGTGTGAAGATCACAAAGGTATCCATCAAAACTCTTTTAAAGGCTGCCTCCACATTATCAAGGAAGTGCAAGAAGCCTGTAGCAAAAGAATAGAACACGAAACAATTTCTAACGCCAGCTCTTCTGCTGATGAAAATTGTCTTAAATTAGTGACAACGTACATTCAAAGTGATCTGTAATATGGCAGGTATTGGTAGTGTATATGGTGAGACCTTTATTTCTTGATTGCTGAGAAGGGATTGTAGTCTGATTATCTAAATGTAACAATAACCAACAAAACTATTCAGAGATATTCTAGCCTTTGTGGTGTGGACAATAATTTCAAGTTTTCCTATAGACTCTAGAGCCTAAGGAGAGCCTCTGGCTGCCCTCTGTGGAACTAGGATGGCCACCCCTTAATCATGCTGCCAGTCTTTCCTCTACCTTGCTTTCAACGCTGGTGCTCCACAGATTCACTTTGGAACAATCCTGTGTCCAGACAGAAAGGGCAATGATATCTGGTTGTAAAGCAGAAGAAAAACTTTCTCGTATGTAACTCAATTCTGGCTATGTGTAAAAAATTTATGGTGTCAGGGAAAATGCTGATTTCAATCACCAACCAGTTAGATTTACACTAGTAAGTAGCATTGGAGGTTAATGCCACAGGGCATATTCAGGGACTCCTCTGGTTACTATTACATTCAAGCTCACTTCCAAGTCTGTTACAGTTGATACATGAAACTTACAGCAATTATGTTAAAGCTTGACTGATAAAACTGAAAATATAATGAAAAGAAATATAAACTGTTTTTTTTTTTAATTTTGAAACCTGTTTCAGACTAATTCTCTCCTTTAACCTTTATTTCCATATTAAAATCCCGAATATTGCAATTTTTAGCGAGTTTTTCTATTTTTCAATATTCAGATCCTAAGATATTGGCAGGAACCTTTCCAGCCAGGAAAGATTTGGCCTTCTTTTTAATGTGTGCTGCTTCATCATGCTACAGAAACTCATTCTCAGCTAGGGTAGATTCAGACTTAGTAGCAGGGTAATCAAATGAAAAAGTTACACCACTTTTGTTCAACTTACTTTCAAACAACCGAAACAGATTTTCCGAAATTATATTGCAATCATCCCAAGGTTTAGACTAGTTGCTAATACAGTGATGAACAAGCTGCAACCACGCTGCAGCACCCCCTGGTGTGAACTAGGACCTCTGAGAGAGACATTGCCTCATACTTTATTTAAACAAAACCTTCTGTAGCTGAAAGCAACACCGTCAGCTGTTCGGGTCGGAATAGACACAAGCATTTTAACCACACTTAGCCTGGATAAGGTATTTGAGCTAGCTTCCAGTCAACAAACACAAGACTGCATTCTCAGCTGGTGTAAACCAAATTCAATGGAGCTACATCAGTTATACCAGGTGGGAATTTAGCCTAAGCTTTTGTTTTCTCTTAAATCAAAGTTTGACCAAAGACAAACCCAAAACCTTATCACACGGACTTGGAGCTTGTTGAAATTCTGTGTAGGTGTTGTCTATTGTGACCACTATATTGTCTAAATACAAGACAGAGCAAAATGCCTTTCTGTTTATTGACTGTACCTGTCAGCAATGTAGCTGCACAGATACAAGGCTAGTGAGCTTTTTTGTCTATAGGCAAAATATTGGATATCTTGCAATAAAGATCACACAGGAAAATAAAAGGGAAACTAACATTACGTGATCCTCTAACACAGTCGATGATCTTTAAAAGACTAAGGATAAAGAAGTCATGCTTGTTTTCATTAGGCATCAGAAAATGATAAGTTTTGCAGATGGTATTAAATAGACGTTATTCTGTGAAGATAATAATTTATGAACAGAAAAGAGTATAACTGTCTTATTAAAACCTCAAAGAAAAAAAATTACTTGGAGAGGGAGGACATTTCATTGTGACCAACATACTGCTCAGCAAAAGCCAGAATCAAATACACAAAATCCCGCTAGAAATCACTGCAACCATTTACTGAAGTGCGCTGATATGCAGACTTGCTGCTATCTGGTTGGTACTGGCAAGAGATTACTGTCAAGCCATCTCATCATCATTGACATAGGCCAGCTGAGTAGAGTAGAAAAACAGCAACCAGGAGTGTAGTAACATATTTTGGAGCAAAGTGGTTTAGTAACCAAAGGCACAAACTAAAAATGAGTTTAAATCACACTTAATTCATCTGCCAACTTTGACAAGGCCTTTACAACAAGTGTCTGGCCAAGCAGTGGCAGCGGTTTGAAGGTCTTCTCCTTGTACCTGTGAGTGGAGTTTCTGACCTTGGGACCATGTGTCAACAGTTAGTGGTCACTTACAGAACTGTGAAAAAGTTTCTGTCACGCCAGAGAAATGGTGAAAAAGTGTTACAGCTTATTTTTAGACTACAATGATCAAGGAAAGAAGCAGAGAAGAAGCAGCATGACCATTCCCTGTTCTGAGGATAATGCAACCTGTGTACCCTTCCATCCTCAGCACTGCCAGCTGAGAGACATTTGAATTATGATAATAATTTTATTTATCTTTCAAGAGTGTTACAAGGTTCAAATTATTGCGCAGCGACAAATTATCACTCCTGATATTTTTATGAAAATATGTGCTTTTAACCATAGTACTGTCACAAAGTGAAAATTTCTGTCAGTAATTTTTGGAGCAAAATGACACTTTAAGAGCATCTTCATCTATTTTCACCTTTCAGAAATCAGGCCATTTTGCAATTTTGATTTGCTTTCTTTCAGCTGTTCCTCATAGACACATGTGCAGGCTTGTGTTTGTGTACATGCACACATGTTTATCTGGATCCATAAGAAACTCTGGAAACTGTTAATTAGAGAAAGTAGCAGCACATGCTATGCCGTGAAAACCTGAACTGGCATTTACCAGTATTATTTAGGGAGCAGTTTTGAAAACAAAAATAACTTCAGAAACAGAATGAGAACATGTGATCTTAAGATCCTGCACTCAGGTTAATTCAGTTCCAGTAGGAAGAAGCTCACATGTCACTTTTAGTCCCTCCAACAGTAAAAATAGCCAGTTCCTGTATAAATCATAATTCAGTAGCTTTAAATAAGCTACACACAGAAGATAAAACTTTATCTTGTGAAATTTGTGATAACATTTGAACGTTCTTTCTCTAGCACACCATTAGATCTCTGTTGAAAGGTTTAAGAGACTCATATGTGGGTCTTCTTGTTTTTACTAAGAGATTCAAGATATCTCATGATTCAAGGTCCCTTGTCATATGAGTATCAGCATAATCTTTACTACCTCTCCTTCCAAAACAGTCCTCCAGCACAGCACAGGTTCTGCAGTGCACAGTGCTTTGAAATCACCATGCTGAATTTCTCTCTTGCCCACTGTTCCTCTTGGGATAAGTTAAGCAAGTAACCATATAACATTAATCAAGTATTTGTCTCCTAAATTATTCTCAAATCCCATCCTCTGCAGAGCAAGTCTGGGTGCCATTAGCTCTGCTGCAAGATCTCAGGAAAACCTGTGATCTTTTTACATCAGAAGACTTCACTGACTTCTTTTTTATAACAGTTGGGGTTTTGAATTGTATGACTGTCGTTGGGCGAGGACATCTACCCTGCTGGCTCCCCTGCCTGCTTTGGGTATAGAAACTATGGATCAAGTGCTCACAAGTATCTAGTTCAAGAGCCAGTGGCACACTTATGATCCAGCCACTATGTCTCACGGATTGCTATCGCTAGACAGACTGGTGTGCAGAATGAAGCCAAAGGATACTTCTGTAGCTGCAATTTGAGAAAGCGGGAGCCCTGCAGTCCTGTAAAGGTGGGGACCTTTACAGTTTGAGGACCTCAGGCAGCCCCTGGACCTATGGCTTTGCTTGCACACTCGCTTTCCTTGTAGCCTGTGTTTCAGCTGTCTCTTCTGCAACAAAGATAATTGGCTTTCTGCAGTTATGCCAAACGAAGAATGGCTGACGTACCTACTAGGTTTAATATGACCTGGTTTTCTCTCCCCGGCAAAGCAGTACATTTCACCTTCTCACACACTTCAGCTCACAAGAGGCAATATTGCCACAGTATTTGCAGTATTCCCTAGGAATTCCCTGTAGACCATAAATAGCACAGCAACTCTAGCTGCTTATCAAAGCAAAAGTGGTGACGTTGGGAAGTCGACACCTATAACAGAGAACAGCATATTGTGGTCTGTAAGCAGTGAGCCATATGTCACCAGCACTCAACACATAGGTGTACAACCCCTAAAGCGCAAGCTCTAACAGAACGAGCTAAAAGTAGAGTGTGAGGACAGCCTGTTGCAGCTGCTTGCACGCTCCTGCAATGCTTGCTGTTGCAGACCTAACCAAGCAGCCACGTGCGCTGGACCATGGAAAGAATGTGTGATGCCTGGGACAGAGAGGTGTCACTCTGTGTGACTCCCGCACAGATGGTGTTTGACAGTGCTTAACAGAGCCATCTCCCTAGCTGACCCCTGAGCACAAAGGCGTTCTCAATAAATACTGTACCCAACCGGCTATTCAGAGTGTACCTTTTGATTGTCTAAGGTGGTTATTTGATGCTAAACAGCAGATCTGCAGGCCATATTGGAGTCTTGTACAGGGACCCCTAAGCTACCGCTAAGTGGGTTCATTAATTCAGTGAAAGGAACATTTCCGCATTGAAATGCAGCACGATTATGTTATCAAGGTCTTACACCCAAACATATCAGCCTGGGCAGACTGCCATGGTCATAAAAACATGGAAAATAAAACCAGAAAGGACCTCAAGAGGTCATCCAGCTCATCTCTGTGCCCAAAGGGAGGACCAGCTCTGTCCAAATAATTCCTGATGTATATTTTTCTAGTCTGTTCCTATGAGTCTTCAGTGGCGGACATTCCATAACTTCTCTGAGCAATCTACTACATTATTTAACTATTATTAAATGTTAAATATGTTCCTAATATCTTGAATATTGCTTCACTTTAAGCCTATTATTTCTTGTCCTAGACATGGTAGACTTGGAAGTGTTTATTTTCCAGTTTATTCCTTGATTTTGTAGACTTTTAAGTATTTGGATATGACTCTCAGTTTACCCATGTTAAGCATCACCAGTTTCTTCAACTTCTTCTGTGCCAGAGTCTTTTAGTCAATAATCTGGTCATCATTACCACTTTCTTCTCCTTGTTCTCACACTATTTCCGGTTTCAGAGAGAGTTTACTGTAGACATGCCCTTAAGGGTTCTATTAGGGAACATGTCATGGACATATTTTCTCTGTTTTTCACAAGATAAGCCAAGGGGAGCTTGTGAGTACTTGTCAAAAGTTTCCAACTGGAGTTTGTAACACTTATGATGCACTGTGACTGAGGTGTCTGTAGTTTATTTGACTAAAGCAATTTAAATGACCTATGTAGGAGAATGATAGCTGCCACAGGGGCAAAGTTGAGACTAGCCACCTAAGCACCTGCACAGATCTTCAGGAACATTTCATAGTAAACAGCCCACATTATTATATCTGCCGTCCTCCCAGAACACCAGTTTTAAAGCTCACTTGGCCATGACTGTGCAAGTGTCTTCTGTCTACACTAGGTCCATTCAGTGGTGTTAAACAGTTACACAACTGTGCAAATTCTCTTTTGGTGAATAGATGCTTGACTTTTTTAAAAAATAATTTTCTTCAGCCATGTTCACAGCTATTTTGAAGCTACCTTTTGATCATTGGAAATTATCCTTTTTCCATAAGTTTGTGGAAAGGCAACAGTTAAGCAACTATGATTCTTTGTCCTGAAAACACCTCAAACAACATCAAATCAGAAGAGATATTATGTGATTTATAAGCCTGAGCTGGCCAAGCAAGATAACTCAGATATGGACTATTCACAGTAAATCCCCAATTCCAAAGAATGACAAAAAGTTTTTTTTTAAAAAAAGAAGGTACTCCTTAGCTTCTTTCTTATTTGATCAATGTACACATTCAGGACATATCCCAGGAAGGCATGCAGCCTGGACTGAGTCCCATACCCTTGGGGCTGGAGCTAGTCTCAGAGAAATGTCCACTCGTATGTCAGAACCACACTCATGCATGTGAGAATCACATTGGATTTACTGCCTAAAAGATCAATCTTTGTGAGCATGGAAGTGGATGCTATAATTAGTTACAAATGAATTTGCTTCATTAGAAATATTAATTAGAACAATGGATCAGAATTGTGTTATATGTCAAGGTCAAATTCCAAGATCTACCTGAGGCAATGGCTATAATTTATGTAGCAGCAATACAACAATGTAGACTTACCAAAAAAATTTCATGTTATCCTAACAATGTAGCCCTAATCACATGTATAACATTAGGGTGTGAGAATAATACATTTTGTTCTTAGACAAAATTCTTCCAATTTCTTTCTTATCTCAGCTTATCTCCTCTCCATTAAAGCCATATCCAAACACTTTGTGCCACATTGTTGTTTATATTATAGTTAAATCCTCTTAACAATTTCTTAAAGGGAATGTACTTGTTCTGTTCAGTATGTGCTCAGATGATTGCTCTCAGAATGAATTAAAAGTCAGACATTGTTACACAATCATCTAAATATTTGTGATTATATTCACACTTCTGATATTTGTTTCACTTATCATTGCTATATCTTCACCATTGTTCTCTGAATGCATATGAACAGTTCCTGACAAGATCACCTGCATCAACAGCATCTTTACAATGCTCTTGTTTTTCAGAAAATAAATACACTTCAAATAAGCATGTAGTTAAAGGTGAAAGCTTTAACTCTTGTCCTGTGTTTTCAGAACTATAAAGCATCTGTGAAATCATCTGATTTCAGTTAGCGATATGACTAATCTGTATTTAAAAATATGTTTGTCAGGCACTGCAGATGTTTTAGTCAGACACACATATGGAAGAAAAAAAATTTTATTTTTTTCATTCCTCAGGATAATGCCATAATCAACAGCACTATCAGAGAAATGGGCTTATGGCAAAAAAAATTTCTTACTAGGGAAATAGCAAGTGTAGGTCGGTGACTTTTGTGGAAGGCTGGAGAGACAATAGCCTCCAGTGAGCAGCGTTCAGAGAGGGGCAAGTGAGTCCAGGCATGCTGTATGTCTGCAGGCACACGGCTCCTCAGCCCACACTGACTTTGCACCTAAATCATGATATAAGAAGTGATCTGCTGTCTAGGGAGCCTCTCCAAGTGGTCTGCCAGCTCTGCATAGGATTAACATAGTTCTGTGATCGGCTTAAATGTTGAAACTCTGGAATGGTGGTTAACTCAGTAAAGTGCTCCTGGGATCAGCTTGAAGTAAGGACATCAGCAGAAAAATTAAAATTCCATTATTCAATATGTCGTTCATTCTCAAGTTGTGGTCTGAAACCATGCTGGTTTGTGAGAGAGCCTGTAGAGTGCAGTTAAATAGCAAAATTTACAAATGGGTTGATTAAAAGTGCGATAGTAGAGCTACACATTGGCTTGTGAGAAATTAGAAGGTTTGGTCTAACAAGTGGAAATTATTGTCATAAGAATACAAAAAACTTCTTCAGAAAAACATTTTTTTATCTGTAACATGCACGTAAAACAAGAAATGTAATAGCTTTCCAAAATTTCTCCAAAGATTGGAAGCTTTTGTTTTGCTATAACAATAGCATGGGAACGAACATTTGTTTTCTTTCTATTTCTAGAGCCACCCTAGTGCTTGGGTGGGAATGGAACAAAACCCATGTGAGAGATCTGCAGTTAGTTTCGTTTCTGGGCTGACATGAGTTCAAATTATGGTAGTTTGGATTTGAACCAAACAAATTATCACCTATATCTGAACAAACCTCACTTCCTTTACACCAGAATGCACACCCTGTACGAACATGATGAAGAGGTCTCACCATACTACAGAAAAATAAGCAGACAGAGAATTTACTAGGCACTTCTTTTACAGCTAAAATGAATATCCACAGAAGGAAAAATAATCTCTATACTTCAAACAAAGCACTTATACACAGTGCAGTTGAAAAGAGATAAAGGATTTAAAAGAGGTAAAGGATCTAACTAGCCCTAAGATGTTTTAAAAAATTGTGCAAGGCAAAGAATGGGAGGTCAGTGTTAGAAGCTGCTAATTGCCCTACTGGGGCCAAAGACCTACCTTGCCCACCACTCTTACTGTGGCCACTGAGGCTGTTCCAATAACAGTGGATAAAAGAAGCCAGGGCATGGTTTTTGGCCTTGTAGACAAACAGCATAGCAGAACTTCTGTCAGAACAGCTAAATTCTTTGAACCTGGGTTTCTGCTCTGGCTCTGTTTAGGTTCTTAGAATAAAAACAGCCTAACAGACTGTTAAGGGCAGAATACAGAAAATAGATAAAGTCAAATGATACTTTTTCTGATGTAGCACCCCAACCTCTGCAGTTCAGCACCCTTGGGACTTCCTGAGCCAGAAGTTCTAGCCACAATTGAATAAATGAAGATGAACTCTCCTCCATGTCTTTTTCAGCTTGATTGTGTGAAAATGTACCTCTTTTTATTTGTTTCAAGCCTGGTACCTAACAAATGCATTGATTGCCTTCCTAATTCTTATGCTATAAGAAACACTGAATAATTCTTTTTTTCTTATTTTTCCAAACATTTATATTTTTACTGCTTCATCATTTCCCCTTAACTATCTTTTCAAGTCCTATCTACTTAATCTTTGCTTGTATAGAAATTGTTCTGTAGCACAGTTCATCCTTGTCACCCTTCTCTGTGCTCTCTAGTTCCATTACAGACTTTTAGAAATGGATTATGCAGAACAACATTTATTGTTCACATATGGGCATACAATGGATTTGCACATCCATCCGAATTTTTTAATTCCTCATTATTTTCCCACGAATTCCTAATTTAATTGTCAGTTTTTTCTTGCAGAAGACACAGCAACTGAACATTTCACTGATCACAGAATCACAGAATCACAGAATCACAGAATCACAGAATGTTAGGAGTTGGAAGGGACCTCTGGGGATCATCTAGTCCAACCCTCCTGCCGAAGCAGGGTCACCTACAGCAGGCTGCACAGGACCTTGTCCAGGAGGGTCTTGAATATCTCCAGAGA
>Ga0065711_1049967_pt1 | contig 11046 bp, 6 predicted proteins | sample Hoacrofraction12_FD_59098 | JGI IMG/M metagenome (GOLD analysis project Ga0065711, IMG submission 59098) | Hoatzin crop microbial communities from Cojedes, Venezuela - Epithelial fraction 12 v2 (version 2) | ecosystem: Host-associated > Birds > Digestive system > Esophagus > Crop | place... | reverse complement strand
TTTCAGGTTCTATTTTCTCTTTTTTTTTTTTTTTTTTTCTAATGACCATTACATTTCTTTTTTACAACCTAGAGTTCGTCCACCCCTCCAGTCATATTCTTAAAAGGTGTTTAATTCTCCAACCTGTGGGATACTATTTATCTTTTATATGTGTTCACTTTTTCTCAGTTTTCTGTGATTGCCCATTTAGTAATCTTGTCCTTCCTCACAGGTCTCCTTTTATTTCTCTTCTCCCTCCTATCGCAGACAGCTCATCTTTTCCTCTCAGTTCCACTTTCAAGCCTCTTACTGTCTCTCCTCCTAGCTTCCATTACCAAATTCTTCTGTTTCTTCATTCTCCCACTCCAAACTCTCTCACTTGTACCTTAGCAAAGTCTTGGGGAGCCTTGAGCAAGAAGTCTTGTCTTTTCATACCTGTGTCATTTTGCAGGTAAAAGAGACAAGAATTTTTCTCACCCTCGTGGACCTGTCGTCTTCCCTTCTTGCTTCTGCAGCCCAATATAATGAATGCTATTACTCTTTTCAGGTTCCACAGTGCAAGAACTGACCTACATTACATCCAGAAACTTTCCAAAAAACAATGGCCAGACTGTTGCAAGGTCCACCCAGGTCTCATCCCTCAGAATGGCACATTGCAAACAAGATGCAGTGTGCCAGTACAGAATCTCAGAAATCCAGGTCAGAGCGCATGATAGCTGAGAGTCAGAGGCTGCTGGATGAAATAGAAAAGACAACTCGGAAAACCCAAAGTGATGTCAGCAAGAAAATAGGTAAGCCTATGTGTTCTGCAAGTGTCAAGATGTGTTATTTGAGCTATATGTTAAAGATGGACTTAGAAAATTGATGGATAGTGAATAGGAATATATGTCAATGTCATGCTCTCTGATCTCATGGAAAAATTCAAAATATTTTAAAACTTATTTTAGGGCAGATTCTTTATTTTATAACAAATAAAGTACTTCTCCAAAAACACTCAGAGAGCTATACCAACCACACCTCCTCACACAGGATTGCAAAACTGTCCACACATCAGCCTACAGCACTACATGCCCTCCACTACGGAATAAGTCTATTTTTAGCTATATCTAAGATCTGATCCACAGTGTTCTGGCATGTAAGATAGACTTGTATTAATAACTGTTTGCAATTATCATTCTGCAGAACAAAGACTGGAAGAAATAAAATTCTGGAAACAAGAATTAGATAACAAACTTGAACAAATTGTTCATGAGACAGAGGTACTGTTGACTTTCAAGACTAGGCTGGAAAAATCTTTGGAGAGCTGCAGAGAGCCACTCATCATTGCCCAAAAGTGTCTCCTGAACAGGTGAGATGATTAAGAAATGCATTCAGAGAGAAAAAAAATCTAGTTAATGAACCTTTGACAAATAACAAAAAAGGCTGCAAACTTAGGGCCTGCCTCTCTGCAGTGGAGTCCCAGTCTGATTTAGGTGTTATAACGCCGGGGAACCAAGGCCATAGAGGAAAAACTTCCCGCATGGCAAGAAAAAGCCTTCAGTTTGGAAAGCTGGGCTTCATCATCTTCTGTTAACTGCAGGCATTTGAACAATGTGGCTGATGGCTTTTCCCTTTTCTGTTTAGGCAGAGGCGAGCTGGGATCGACTTGGTGCATGATGAAGTAGAACAGGAACTGGTGAAGGAAGTTGAAGTCCTCCAGGGGGTTACTGCTTTGCTTGGACGTACATTGGAACAAACCAATGAGCAAATCAGGTGCAGAAGCAAAGAGCATAACTGAACACTGATGATCTGAAAAGTAGGACAGCCATAATCCTGAGAAGTTGTAAGGTCAGGCTGAGCACAGGTCTAAAGCTACCTTCAGTGCTACACAGTTACAGGAGGTCAGTCCTAATTCATACTATTCGATCAGTAATGGTGAGGTTTGTTAGAACTCAAAGTAGTTGCACATGGTCTTCTCATGATCCAGTCCTGTGCCTTTAATTCCAGGGGGAATTGTGCCATCAATTTATATGCAGGCAGCTTCATGCTCTAGATTTGGGGACTTTGCAACTAACAGTTCATACATGAAGAGTTCCATAATAGCGTTTGTATTACCTAATGTATGTATGCATGCATGTTAGGGACACCTGTGAGTGCCTATGCTTTGGCTTAGAGTCGGGTTGTTTCTCCTCCTAGACTAAACCGTTCAGCAAAATACAACCTGGAAGTGGATCTGAAGGACAAGTTCACAGCTTTGATGATTGATGATTACTGCGCTAGCTTGACAAACAACACTCCTGATATCAGATATGCTGATAATGCAGTGAAAATAGAAGGAAAGTAAGTGTTTAATTTAGTTCAGTGAACGTAGGATAATTATATACAGCTAGTATGAGCTGTTCCAGTAATAGCATGATTAAAGTAATCAGACTATATATGTCCATAATCTGTCTGTTGTAGATTGTTTTTTATACTTCTGTTCATTACTTTAGTATCTGTGTAATATGTCTATGAAATAAGCCACAATAATTCCCAGTTCCAGTGAAATGCAGTTTACTGAAAGGTTTTGAGGCTCACAGTTAGCTAAGGAAAAATTTCACACCTTGCTTAAACCCAGAATAGATTTATTAATCTAACTTCCTCTCCCAGAGTATCCTAGTGGGGAGAACACTGGACTGGGACACATGAGGTGTGGAGTCAGTTTCTGACTCGATCATTAGCCTGTCAAATGCACCTCTTCTGTGTGGGTTAGTTAGTGTGAATGGTTTAGGTGGAGAAATAGCTACCACAGAAGAATGGGCTGAGAAGAGGAAACATACTGAGAAAGCAGTTTGTGCGAGACAGTCTCCCAAGGACACTATTGGCTCTGTGAGAACTGACAAGCTTGGAACACCAAGAGACTGACAGCTATTGCTGCTAGTATGTTAGCGTATATCAACAACAGGTGGTATAACTCAGACCACACCCAGAATGGTGTTGGCTGCTATATTCGAATGACAATTATAGCTTTTTATGTCCACCTAATGAAACAAGGAACCTGCTGAAGAACTTTCAAACACCTGTCTGCAAGCCACTGGTGCACAAATATGTGCCTCTAATTCTGGGGATACACATTGGGGACTGGCTTCCCAACTGTTGCTCCACCAGGAACAATAAATGACTATCTTGTAGGTGGTAAACTGTGTGAGGGAAGAAGTGAATGTTTTGTGTGAATTAACCTGCTATTAATAGTAACAGCTGAATTATATTAGTAATAACAGCTTAATTAATAAAGGTGTTTTAAGAAATAGTGGTTATTACCTGTGTTTCCCCCGTAACAGCTTAATGCTTTATCAGGGAAAGGGAAGTTATAACAAAGTTGCTCTCTGACTTTAGCAAATTCATTTCCATCCTATCTTTGTCTACTTTGTTCAGAAATGTTTGTGACGGAGAGAGCCTTTATTTTGTATCTGTAGAATTCCCAGCACAACTGGCAGTCACTGGGACATACAGTTAACAGGACTGCTTTGTTCTCGGTTTTGTGGAGTAATCACAGAGGGTCTCATGGTGCCAGTTGATGACCTTTTATTTTGAATCTCTTTCAGTTTTGTTACCCCTGAAGACTGGATAGGTTTTTCAAACATAAATGTTGAAAAGGCTGACAAGCAGAGAAACAATTCTTTGGCACTGAGGGCGCTGATTGATGGCATCCTCTCACAGACAGCGAATGACATGCGCAAGCAATGTGAGATAGTGAATGTCGCATTTAGAAATAAGGTGAAGGAAGTCAAGGATGCCAAGCACAAGCTAGAGACGCTCCTTGCAATGGTAAGTGGTAGGGGACAGTCAGCACAAAAGTGGAAACAATAGGCTTGGGTTATCTACTAGTTGTCTCAGTCCAGTCACTTGAGCTACTTTGCTTTAAGAATTTTACCTTTGCAATATTGGCAATCCCTGCCACATTTTCCTTCCTTTTCCTCCTTCCCCCCCCAAAAGTCATCTTAGATTTTATTTTCTCAGCTCTGTGTGCACCATTACAGAGGTGAGTTTCTGGAAGCACTCACTCAATGTAAGTGTTGCTGTAGACTTCACTAAAGTCAGGATTTCCCTTGTGATTTTTAGTTACATGGGCATCCTGTAGAATTTTGACGGTTGTTATGTAATACCCTAATAACTTATGAAATCAGGGTTAATGTGCTCGAAATTTGATACATGAAAACTGAGTGCTAATGTTAAAAGTTAATTGCTGAGCGTAAATCTCCAGTTTCACTCACAACAGTGCCACCTGCTTTCCAATGAAGGAATCCTAATCCTGGCTGACCTTTGGAAAATAACCCTTTGATGAAATAACATCTTAACATAATGAGTGTTACTGTGGTTGTTATTACTATAACTATTAAAGATGATGTTGATGATTTCACCCATTGTAAGAGACAGTGTGCAGCACTTCCTCCTGTTGGATTTGTTAAGGTAATGGATGAGACTGTCTCACAGGAGAAGAACATTGCAGCCTTAAAGAAAGCAATTGGTGATAAAGAAGGACCTGTTAAAGTGGCTCAAACCCGCTTGGAAGCAAGAAACCATCGCCCCAATGTGGAATTGTGTTATGACACAGTGCAATACAGGCTGATTAGTGAAGTTCAAGAGATTACAAAAAATATTCAAAGGTAAGTGGAAATGATGAAAGAGGGGAAAATATGTGGTACAGATTAGTGAGTTAATTTAAGGAGTCAAAGTAACCTTGCATCCCAGCTATTCTCCCTGAAAGATTAGGAATTGCTTTTCCCTTAAAGGCAGGACCCTTTAAGGGAAGCTGCATGGATGTTTTCTCTCCATGAATCCCCTTCCATCTTTTTTCCCCTTAGAATTCCTATCCCATATGAAATAAAAACTATCCATGTGTTTTAAACTAATGTCTGTATTTTCCCTGTTAGATTAAAGGACTCACTGGCACAGGCTGAGACAGAGCTGAAAGGTCTGAGCCGCCGACAACTGTCCTTGGAGGAGGAGATCCAGATCAAGGAGAATACACTGTACATTGATGAAGTGCTCTGCATGCAAATGAGAGAGTCTGTTTACATTAACAACTTCTGAAGCCATCATACTGGGAGATTGCAGGTGCTCCAAAGAGCCAGCTCCTGCTGAAATTTTATTGACAAACCTTTATTCGTTTGGCTCAATGTTATCCTGGTTTTAGTTGTGCAAGGTAATTAAAACAGACCTAGTACTTAACGGCTATCTGTTTCACAGCTATTTATGCTTTAGAAAGCCTGATCAAATCTCCCACTTGGCAATAAAATTCCAGAATAAGAAGAAATGTCCCTTCTTCCATGTTATTTATCTTGTGTGCAACCAGTTATATATTTTACCATTGAAAGGTCTAGAAGCTGTGGAAACTAGAGCAGGAGTTTCCTCATAAGTCACTTGTTGGAAAGCTGGGCAAGTGGGAGGGGTGACTCTGAGGGCTAGCCATGGTATGTTCTGTTCTTTAACTCTGCTGTTAAGAACTAGGCACAGGGTGTATATCAAACTTAATGGGAGGCAGGGACTAGTGATGCACTGCATAGTGCTTCTGACTGCATTTGAGTCAAGATCAAGCAAAGGCTGACCTTTGGGCTAATCACTTCCTCACCCCATGTCCCGGTTTCCTTATTTGTAAAATGAAAACAGTGAGATGGGCTTCATTGGTAAGGTGTTTGAAGCCTTACAGTGAGAAGTGCTGAAAAAAGTGGAAGGCATTATTTTTACTAGAGATGCCTGTAAGGGTGGAAAAGGGCTCACTGTTTCCTTTGGTTTTGGTGAGGGGAAAACAACGCAAGGGCAAGAATAAATGATGCGGGAGACATAGGAGGCCAGTTCCCAAGTCCAACATTTTAATGCATGGAGTGTAAAATTGTCCCTTGCCTCTCTCTTGCTGTAATGGCATCTCCCTTTCAGAGGTGCTGCTATCAAGATTCAAATCCCCTTACTAATGCCCTTCAAAGGATCTGTTTATTGCTTGCAGATAGCACTGGATGTTCTTCTCTCTCCCCGTGTTTTACACCATAGGGTAGGTGATGACAAAATAATTAAGCTCCGAGTCAATCAGGTATTTGAACTTCCTGTAAATACTGCACAACAGCCGATCCTCCTCGCTGGTCTCTTGTTGGGCTGTGTAAATCCTGACCTGTATGCATGAATGACAGTCATGTCTGTCAGATATATGGAGCAGGCTCAGCCCGTTAAAGGTCACGACAAGAACAAGTCAAGAAGCCTCTGTGACTAATGAGGAATCTAGAGAAGCAACATTCCTTGGTTTTGAGTAAAATCTTGAGGTTTTACTGTTTTGACTCCAAACTGACTGAAAACATCATCTGTGAAAGATTTTTTGGGAAGAGCAAGGTTCCTTTTACCCCCAGAACTCGTGCATCCCTGGGATTTACACAGATCTGGAAGGATCTACTTAATTCAGAATCCAGCACACAAAGTAGTATGACAGCATGCTTTACACCCACTACAGTTGTCGTCTGGCCCCAGTTCAACACAGCATCCCTAAAAAGTGAGATGTGTTTCTGTCTTTCTGCAGTTCAGTGGGATTCAACCCACGTGCTTCAGTTTAAGCACAGATGTAAGCACTGGGCCTGGGAGCTGAGTGAGAATCCGTAGCTTGAACTAGAAGTAACAGAGGGAACCCCAGTCTAGGAAGGACTTGTGTGGAATTGTTGAAGCTTGTTTAATTAAACTTTTATAGTATTTCATACGTGCCTAAGTAGGGTGGAAAGCCCCATTTCTGTGAGTGGTTCTCAGGCTTGTTACAATGCTAAAACATATTATAGGGAAGGTAATTATGTTAACATTTCCATAAGTGACCTTTCTATGGGCATGGGGACCTCACCTTTCTCTGGATATTGGCGAGAGGAAGGGAACAGGAGTTTTGAAGCACAAAGTCTTACCTTTATGGTAGTCAAAATGCATTTCCTTTCTGCACGGTTTTGTAGCAGCCTCTCCATAAAGGTGACACTTAGAAATGCCCAGACTTTCAGAAATAACAACCTCTTGCATGATAAGATGAGCTGTAGCAGCTCATCATCCAGTGGCTCATGGTCATTGTTGAATTCAAGTGTTAGTTTCTTGAAAAAGAATGAAAGCTGTTAGTACTACTGAACAGAACTTGTGAGCACAATAACTAGAAATCAATAAACAAGAGTTTCTCAATTTTACCAACAGAAGTGACTGTCAGCAGATCAATTTTGTACTTGGACGTTAGCAGAGAATCAGCTTTGCATTATGACAACAGTGTATGCTACAGTAATCTTCACTCTCCCGTTAAGATGGGGCAGTCCCTTGTGCATTACATACCATTCTGAGACAGACAACTTCTATTACTATTAGAAGAGGCTACACCCACAGCTTATGCCATGATCTTATTTGACATATTGGAAATTATCCCAAATACGAGAGTACATCCAAATACAATTTCTAGAAGGCTATACAGATCTCTGGTGTTTATTGGAAACTCTGCAGTGCAACAGAACCTAAAGAAAGCTGTCAGCAACTGTCTTGGTATAAGGCCATGTGCTTCCCTCAGGCATGCAAAGACCTGATGCTCTTTTACATGGCTCAGCTGTTGTACACCTTTGGTGACACATCCTCGGTGACACTAAAGTGCTTTGACATGGGCACCAGTTAATTTACATGTGCTGCAAGAGATGTGTGCATTGCCAAAATGGAGCAAACCTATCAGCGTAGGCTGATGCACGCTACAGCTCTGTAAGCAAACAAGGTGTACAGACTATTTTCCTCATATGCAGATCTCCCTGCAAAAGGGTGGGGTTCAGAAAAATCTGAAAGGACAAGAAAGTTATAAGTTACTAAACATGAAGGTGTCTAACCAGAATAAGCCTAAAGCTTTCTTACAAAAATCACATTTTCCTGCCTGAAAGGTCCTTTTTGCTCACAGCTAACATGACAACCATCAATTTTTTGGATGTGTTAGCTTTTTCTGAGGGCAGCCCGACAGTGAAGACTAGCAGAACGGGGTTTGTAACTGGACAAGGAAAATTACCTGAACTAGACTATAGCTGGCACACTGGAATGGCTCACTTCTAAAAATTATCCTCTGAACATAAAACTGAAGCGATCAGGAATTCCTGTTGCTGACTGTTGTTATGCAGAAGGCCTATATAATTACTTTGCTTAGCTTTGTGATACTGCAGTAAGAGGTCACTATTGTTTCCCTTACCTGCAGAACATGGCAGTAGGCTGGGAGAAGGTTTGTGAGGGTAGGCCTCATTGTCCAGTCTGGGTCACTGAAATAGCAGCTCCGTAGACTGATGCTCCTGACTGGGATCTCCACTAGCAGGATCCTGGCTAGGTGATCATGCTTCATGACTCTTTCAAAGAAGAAGTTCACGTTCAGTTTTGGGGCTTTCTTGACTAAGTTTGCCCACGACGTTCCCCAGACCACTTGCCCGTGAGGGTCATGGATATGACATTTGATATTCAAGGTGTGCAGGGAATGAGCGTTGTGCTCGCGCAGGATGTACAGCAGTTCATCAGATACGCAGTTATAATTGAAAGTCAGGATGACCAGGCTGTGGAACTTGGACATAGTTTGGTGGAACAAGGTGCTGCTGTAGACAGGTAGGTGGAGACTGAAGAAATCCTCAATATTGATTTCAGATATAAAGCTTTTACTTGTCAAGCAGCTGAGGGAATTCAGAAGCTCACAGCCTTCTTCCAAGGTTGCTCTTGCGCCTTTTATGTTGAGATAATCAAGGTGTTTGCTCATTCTTTTCAGGAAGGTAGCTAAGTTTTTGATAAACTTAGCCCTGACCACGTTTTTCCAGATCAAGCGGTCGAGTTCCAGGGATTTGATGCTCAGGGATACTAGGCGACTGTTACATTTACACAGGTGTGAAAGAAGACCTCTCATAGTCACTTGAAATTTTTGAGTAAAGGCAGTATTGTAAGGATTTGGTAACTTGATCTCAAGGTGCTCCAAATACTTGCCAAATTTCTTGACATACCACAATGAACTTTGAAACTCCAGTGTGTGTGCCCTTGATGGTCGGCCATAGAATGTGATGGTTCTGCTTCTCCAGAGGGATCCCGAGTACATGGCCCAACTCCATTTTTTACAGACCAAGGCAGCCTGAGATCTGTCCCTGTCACCTAACCAACGGAAGACATGCCTCAGACAGACATCAGGCAGATGAGCCCAGGAGCTCTGCTCAGGTTCACTGTTGTCTTCCATTGAGAAGACAGTTCTTCTCTTCTGGGTGTTGAGCCAAACCTAGATGAAGAAAGCTGTGGGTAGGTTTCTTGCCATTCCCAACAGAACAGGCTTCCAAGCAAATGGATCAAAGTTTGCTTCTTCACATTTAAAACCAACAAGCCTTTCTCTGCCTCTGTACTCAAGCTGTCAGGGTCAAACAAGCTCTTGGGTTTAAACTATAGTCTAACCTAAATCAAAAGAAAAACCCCCAAGAGTGAAGAACAATCACAGTACCAGCACAGGACACAGCTTTTAACTTTTTTGCCTTCAGTCTAGCTAAACAGTGAAATGGTATCAGCTGCTGCTAGAGCAGCCACAGCCTCTAGAAACCTTTGCTTAGCATCAGCTGCAATCGAATGGTTTGTGGCCTGGTGTCTCTTGTCTAGAAGTATCCAGTGCTTTGGGCTGTACACATTTGAACAGTACTGTCAGCAAAAAACTAGTGCAAATTTCTTATCCTTCTGGGGTACTTCTCCATGACAATCATCTGAGGTAGTACCCTGCCATAGATTAAGGTACAGTGCCTATTGAGAGTAATAAGCAATATAAGCTGTTCCACCACTTGGATCAAGCAGGATGTTCAGTCTTTGTGCTCCAATGGACAGGGAGAAGGCTGGCAAGTCAGAAGACCACCTAGGTAGTGATAAAACACGTAAGTAAACAACCACAATGCACGAAGTTACCTGTTCCACTCTCAAGGCTGGACTGTTTAAGTATTCAGCTCCCTGCACACTTTTCCAGTTCTCATAGTCTCCCTCCAGAGTTCAAGATGTTTTCCCTACCTCTGACTCCTCCCTCTGCAAAGTTCAGCCATTGCCATGGAGCAAAGAGCTAACGTTTGTGATGTCATAACAACAGAATTTATGCAAGGGCAAACAGTGAACAAAGCTGACTTGAGCCAAGTCAGTCATTTGGGCTAAGGTGAAGACAGTAAAAAGGAAAAGTAGACTTGTTTAGTAGTCTCTTAGGAAGTGAGAAATACAGGCCACACTCTACAAGCCAGGTGCAGGCGATATGTCATGTCTTGTCACTTTTCACTGACCAGATAAATGGATCAAGTGGCTGAGCAATAAACAGCCAAGAAGGGAAGTGATGCATTCTCCGTCTTTTCAGCTACGAATTGCAAACTTTAGCTGTGAAATGCAAACTACATCCCACTGGCCCATTAGGTCCTTGGTTTCATAAGGCCTTTTAAAGACCAGGCTATTAGTCGGCTCTGTGAATGGCCAAAGCGCATAGAAAGTGAGTATTTTGTTAGCACCTTTGCAGCAAGGCAAAAATTCAGAATGTATTTACTTCCTACCTCTATAGTACACGTGTCTACTATGTCCACTTGGTATATCACTCCTTAGCTCTTGGGGATGAAACTGGAAAAAAAATCTAGTGATACTTTATGGTCTACTCCAAAATCAAGGCTTATTGGCTGACAGGACTACAAGAACAAAAGTACGTGATGCCAATCTCCAGTCTACCTTTCCTCCTCTGCCTGTGCTGTTCTGTTTGGTAACAATTTGAAATGGATGGCAACAACAGGGGCACCATAAGCAGACGAACAAAACATGCAGATCTCCAAAAGTCTGTTTACAACTACAAAGGCTCAGATATTTCTATTTTAATTTCATAAATTGGCATGAAAGAACAGACTGACTGCCCGGTTCAGCTTCAGCCTGCTGCTTCCCTTTTGGCCTACAGTTCTTCTGTCACACATTATCTCTCTGTCTGTATATGCTGTCTGTTCAATGAGCACTATGTGTATTCTTAGGGATTCCCCCTCCCATTCAAAATGCCAGTCCCAATCCCCAGCTCTGAAGATAACCTTTAGAAACTGAGCATATGGATCTGATTACCACCTG
>Ga0065711_1049935_pt1 | contig 11046 bp, 3 predicted proteins | sample Hoacrofraction12_FD_59098 | JGI IMG/M metagenome (GOLD analysis project Ga0065711, IMG submission 59098) | Hoatzin crop microbial communities from Cojedes, Venezuela - Epithelial fraction 12 v2 (version 2) | ecosystem: Host-associated > Birds > Digestive system > Esophagus > Crop | place... | reverse complement strand
TCTCGAGCCACTCTCCGCCCAGCCTGTACTTGTGTTTTGGATTGCCCTGACCCATGTGGAGGTCCTTGCACTTGGCCTTGTTGAACTTCATGCAGTTAACGCAGGCCCACCTCTCCAGCCTGTCCAGGTCCCTCTGAATGGCATCCCTTCCCTCCAGTGTGTTAACCACACCACACAGTTTGGTGTCGTCAGCAAACTTGCTGAGGGTGCATTCAGTCCCACTGTCCATGTTGCCAACAAAGATATTAAACAGCACCGGCTGCAGTACTGACCCCTGAGGAACACCACTCATCATTGGTCTCCACCTGGATATCGAGTCATTCACTGCAACTCTCTGAGTGTGTCCATCGAGCCAGTTCCTTATCCAACAAGTGGTCCATCTGTCAAATCCACGTCCTTCTAATTTAGAGACAAGCACACTAAACTCTGTAGTTTTTCTCATCATTCATCTTCATTTTTATTCTTCCAAGGAAAGAATTATTCTTCCTATTATTTTATTCTTCCTTCTGTCAGCTCTTGTGCCACTCATTCACAGTAACACTTTGGAATAGGTCTTCTCTTCCCAGTCGTCCATCCCTTTATGTTATTAATGTGCTTCCTATATTAAAGCTTATATATGATGCCCATATTTCACGCAATTTCTTTCTAATAAATATAACTTTTTCTCATGGCTGTAAATGAGAAGAGCGCCTTTTTTTTTTTTTTTCAATGAGGTTTTGGCTCTGTTACAGTGGAGGTTCCCTTAGAATCATTTATTCCAGCTATGAACAGCTTAAAAGTGTATTCTGCTTATAATTGTTCAGTTTCTCTGGTGAGACAAACCCCAGCACATTAGATGACAATCTTTGCAAATGGAAAGCAAGAAGCTAATTAAGAAGCAAAACTGTGCTAGTTTTCTTTGCTGGCATTTGAAAGTGGAATATTAATCAAGTATTAATCATGTCTGGAGGAGCCAGACTAAACAGTCCTTGCTGAAATAAGAAATATGGTCTCATGTTAGTGATATCAAATCTTTAAGATCGCATTATTTCTGAAACAAACTATTTCTCCCTTGCAGATATCAGAATCTGAAATACCAAGGGGCTGTTGTTAGGAGATATTTTCTTCTAGTCCCTATCCTGGCTCCTGTGTCCAGTGCAGGAAAGATGTCATCCTCTGTATATCTCTTACTGTTAGCATTTTTATAAAGACATCAATGCTTCCTTGCAGTTTAGCTACCTCTTCTGGCAGACAACTGTTAAGATACACATTTTCTTGCAGGTTGCCATGACTGCTTGCAATGGTGTTCCATCACTGTACTTAAGGGAAAACATCTGTTGACAGTTGACACCAGCTACATGTCTGTCTTCCTGTAGGACTTAGTTGCAGAATCAACATAGGCTGTGTCAACATGCATCTTTTGTGATTTGTTGTCTCTCTATCCAGTAGCATCTCTTCTATTGTTGTCTGTCTTTGCCAATTGCTTCGAACCTGTGGTAGAAAGCTGCAGGATTTTGATAATCACATTGCTCGTCATTCATTCCAGGACTTCACAGTTTGATTTCTTCAGCTAGAAGCAGCACTCTGGTAACAACCCCTGCAATCCTCCAGCATGCCTGAAACCATGGACATACCTTATTGGGACACAGAAGCCTGGCTAAGATGCTCCAAATCACCTTCTGTTCATGCGTTATGGAAAAGAACTGTGGCACTCTAGGAAAGGATGCATGGCCAGGTCCAGGAATCTCCCAAGCTGATTTTCAGGATGGCCAAATTCTGGGTCTTCATGCAAGTTAATAGGGGTATATAAAGGATTCCCTTAAAAAGCAGTAATAGGTTTGTGAGTTCTTCCATTCGAAGCCGCTGCAGGGTTTTATCTAAGGATGACTTTGCCCACAGGAATTTGTGCTTATTTTTGATTAAAAAGGGAAAGTCAGGAAGGACACTTATATATAAACTGAAACAAACGGTAAGAAAATCAAAGATAGATTTATCATCTTTGGAGAAAACAGAAGCTCAGAGACATTAATTTCAATGACATCTTATTTACAACACAAATCCTGTAGTGAGACTCTTCCTTTTTCCCCTCGTAATTTTAAATCTCTCATTTTCAATATGTTTTAAAAAAGCCCCAGAAATGTAACATATAGAAAGACAGAAGATGAGAAAAAGCACACACATTATGCTAACTATACACTACACAGATATTAAAAGACATCTGCTGCCTTTAGGGACTTGGCATCTTAAGTTTCTGAGCTGACCAGCCCAGCCACTGATGAAACCAAATATCGCTATGCACTGCTGCTATTAAAAATATATAACTAGTAAGGTAGTCTTTCACACAATTTTCTCCCCATTTTAAGTGAAATCCATGTACAGGCAATCCTTCTTATTATGGAAGACAAAATTTATAATCACACAAAACGTTGATTCATACATCTTCAATTAGTATGTTTACAAGGATACCCAGCTCTATTAGTATCGTAGAATCATAGGTTGGAAAAGACCTCTAAGATCATCAAGTCCAACCATCCACCCAGTAACACTATGCCTACTAACCCATATTCCCAAAGTGCCACATGTATATGTTTTTTAAACACCTCCAGGGATGGGGACTCCACCACCTCCCTGGGGAGCCTATTCCAATGCCTGACCAGTAAAGAAATTTTTCCTAATATCTAATCTAAACCTCCCTTGACGCAACTAGAGGCCATTGCCTCTTGTCCTATTGCTAGTTACTTGAGAGAAGAGACCAACACCTGCCTCACTACAGCCTCCTTTCAGGTAGTTGTAGAGAGTAATAAGGTTCCTCCTCAGCATCCTCTTCTCCAGACCCAGCTCCCTCAGCTGGTTCTTGTAAGACTTATTCTCTAGACCCCTCACCAGTCTCATTGCCCTTCTGTGCAACTCAATGTCCTTACTGTAGTGATGGGCCCAAAACTGAACACAGTACTCCAGGTGCAGCCTCACCAGTGCTGAGTACAGGGGCACGTTCACCTCTCTACTCCTGCTGGCCAAAAGTGCCTCTGGAATCTCCTTGTAAAAGAAGGAATAGGTTTGTGTTAGATTAAAAAAAAATAAAAATCCAAGTGCAAGAACACAGCCTCCTCCATGAAAACATATAAAAGTTACTTCCTTTCAATGACACTAAATTCACTGATTTAAAGGTGAACATGAGACTACACTAGGGTTTTCGGAAGTGTGGAGCCTATATGCCAAATAAGATTAGGAAATAGCAGTCGGGCTTAGGGTTTTTCTATACTAACTAAGAACTTCTGAACCAGCCTTTTGAAAACTTCCTCTCCCAGAACATTTGCTCTTGCTCCCTCCAACATGTGATCCTCTCAGTCATTCAGCAAACATTAAGTGCAATGAGCTTTCTGTAACACATACCATGTGTGTCTTTTTCTGCGTAGTTTTAAGCCCTGAATGATTCCTAGCATCCTCCTCTGTTTGAACTTTTAACCTTCTAAAATGTATTACTTTTGTTCAAGGGATTAAACACAAGTGTAAGAATTTTACTGACACACTTGTTCCTGTGTCAAAAACTTTATTTGAAGATTAAAGACAGTGGATGTGCCCAGTACTCTAGATTTCAAATGTTCAGTTTTGATTATTTCATGATTCCCAGAGAGTTCACTAAGAAAAAAGTTTCTGGGTGTAAAGTCTCATCAACACTTCTAGATTTCTTTTAGGGTAAGCATTTCAATGTCTTTTGTTTTCTGCTATTTTTGTCTGTGCTTACTGAACACATATGAAAAGCATCACTGATACCATTCAGAAAGCTAAATAAAGGTATACTTGTTAGTGGGATAAAAAAGCCATAATCACCAGATATCTCTAATGTATTTTAATTTTCTTCAGCATTGTGCTGCTGTCTTGCTTTCATTATGTTTTCTGTCTATCATATCTTTGCGTCATATCTTATGCTTGTTGCAAGAGCATCACTTCATCTTAATTTAATTTGCAATTTGTAGTCATTTTACGGTAATCAATGCCTGTTTTGAAAAGCTTTCTCTTTACCAAAGTATATTATTTCCACCATTTGATGTACTGTTCTTTTATCTTTTACACCTGTTCTATTTATCATTCTATTGTTTCCCCTGTTATCTGTAATATGTCATGTTTTATGGCTGTTCAGATGACAGTTTTGAATTTAATAAGAGATCTGTCTTCCTACCAAATGTGGTTGGGCAGTCATAGCAAACTGACAGCAAAACTTTGTAGTTCATGGTCCAGTGAAGTTAAGGTTTTTATCGGAAACAGTAATAAAGCACAAGACAAAGCTGCAAAGTGCAGTTCTTTTTTTGTATTTTGAATTTTCCTTGCTAGTGGTTTTAAATGCTAATCAAACTTCAAACCCAGGATGGCTTTCACTGGCAGAACAGCCACATCTAGCACATGTTTTCAAAAGTGCTTAAGGCTTTTTATAAGGCTTCTTTTTTCCTGTGGTTTTGGGGATTTGGGGGGGGGGATGGTGTATTTTTGTTTTTGTTTTTTTTTTTTTCCTAGTAGCAGTAGCTGTAATTTTCTATAACGTCTAGAAAAATTCTTTTTCTTTTACCTGGAAATGTGAATGCAAGCTTTTGTACCTTCTTCCAGTGATTTGCAAGTAAGTCTATGCCTAATGAAGGACAGCTGCCTTGAAAGTCTATGCCTCTCAATTTCAAGAATCCAAAAGATACAGAGAGCATCTTTAACAGCTGCTGAGACACAGAGACCCTCAGGCTGTTTCACAGTACAGGGGCTGCAGTAGTGAAATCAGCTAAAGTATTTCTCTTCTCCTCACTCCAAGCCGTTCTTGCTCCCTGCTGCAGCATGTCATCTCCTCCAGAAGGCTGACACTACCATTTTACAAAACCATATTGTGAATGAGATCAGTGAATAATCCAGGTTAAATATAATCCTTTTCTTTGCAGATGCCCAGACAAGGTTTTATGGCTTGTTTTTAAATCAAATTCTTCACATCAATGCACCCAAACCCCTTAGTGTACAATGATCGGGACACTCTGTGAGACTCATTAACTGTCTGGGAGTGGTTGAAGTTATTTGCAAATTGCTCAGGCACAAAACTAGCCACATAAGTGTATGTTTAAATCCCTACAAGAGCTCTAGTGAACAGAAATTTTCAAAACATACAGCAACACAACTATGCATGTCAGAATACAACTAAGTCAGACTTGTCAAACAAAATTTTCCCTGTGATAGTCTTCCAAAGACTGTGGGATGACATCCAGTTACTAATACTAACTTTAGTCTAATGATTCCTTTCTGCACAAGGATTATTTCTCTCTTTCTTCTTCCATGTCTACAGGGTAACTCAGGTCCAGTACACACAGCACGTTCAAGACAGCATATCTCAGTGGGACTGGGATAAATGCAAAGTGGGACTTCTCAGATGCTTAGCCTTTGAAATAACACTTAAAGTACTCAGAAGGTGATTAATTTGAATACAGTTAACATGCTAAGGACCTTAAGTCTACTGCAAGACTTGACAGGTCTGCAAATAAGTGAAAGTGCTATTTCAAGCTTTCTAGGTTTACATATATTATACAAGGGAAACATATAATGTGAAGAGTGCAATATGGAGTAGTCCTACATTTTATAATTTATTTCATTCTCAGTAAAGGTCTCGTTTAAAGGGCCTGGCAGTGCCTCAAAAGGACAGCCCAAAAATTGCTATGAGGACTGACTAATGACAGTTTGAGGAATCTGTTACAAGACAGATCTTAATCACCCAGCAATCTTCTTCAGTATTGCGTAATGTTGATGCCCTGGCAGCCAGTCTGGGGACATCAAGTTACCAAATATAACAGGGCAAACTAGGATGTCAAGTGTTACGGATTAAGTGCTGCATGGGAGAAAGAAACCCAAGTTACAGCTCCAGCAGCTTCTTGCACTTTAGATCCAAAAATAACACTGAATTGAAGAGCAATAATTGCAGGGCTACAGGCACCAAAGGAACGTCACCAGCCTGTGCTAAAGACAGTTAAAAGAAGAAAAGAGTTTATGGTCTTTGACGCATGACCTGATACTCAGAAGCATGCCTTCAGCCTCCACTTAAGGTAGGAACAGGTATATTTATTGATATCCATTAAGTATTAGTCCAACAGTAAGTGCTAGCTTTAGTTTGAACTTCAGCTCCGAGACAGGTATGTGCCCATACTCAAAGCAAACATTTCATAGCATCTGTAAAGCTGATCACAACTTCAGTGACTTTTTCTGCACAGGAACAGGGTGAAGTATTGTGGTTTCAGTTCTGAAAAACACCTGCCTGTGCAGTTGTTGCTTTAGAATCTGTATATCATCAGCCACCTCCATTCCTGTGTTGAGTGACAAATACCTTATGTAAAAATCAGATCACAGGAAAATCTTTGGATTGAAAATGGTTACAAGAAATGTGCCCCTCTAAGTATGATGAGTGGCTAAAAGACAAATCCAAGTCATATTAATTCAAGTAAATCACACACACACAAAAATATAGTAATAAGCAAGCAAATCAATTTATCCAGCTCGCAGTTCCTGACTATCCCACTGCCACACTGAATCCTCAACCCACAGGCAGGCATCCCAACAGCCCCTGAGCTGGGAATCCAAGAAAGCCAGTCTGAGCTATCTACGTCAGTCAAGAGGAAACTACTACATCAGATGTAGTATTGCAGGAATACTAACTAGCAAAATGCCTACTAAATAGTTACTAAATTAATAAAGAAAAAAAATTTCCAGAATATGAGCAAAAAACTAAAATACATAAATGTTTGATAACATTTGCACACAGAAAAATACATGGATTCTTCTCTTTCCATCTTCCACACCTACCCGGCCCAAACCATGACCATTTCAGGCTATCCTGAGCACATAAATTGGATTGTTCACCTACTGTTTCTCTATTACTGAATTAAAACAGCATTGCAAAACTCTGAAAGTCTTGGAATCGAGTTAGAATCGAATTACTATCAGCACATGGTGCAGCTGATATGCTAGAGGGAAGGGATGCCATCCAGGAGGACCTTCACAGGTTTCAGGAGGGGGCCCATGCGAAACACATGAAGTTCAACAAGGCCAAGTACAAGGTCCTTCACCTGGGTTGGGGAAATCCCTAATATCAGTACAGACTAGGGGGAGCATGTGTTGAGAGCAGCCCTGCAGAGAAGGGAATATTGATGGACAAAATTTGAACATGAGCCAGCAATGTGCACTTGCAGCCCAGAAAACCAATTGTACTGTGGGCTGCATCAAAAGAGCGAGGACAGCGGGTCATGGGAGGGAACCCTCCCCCTCTACTTCACTCTCTTTGGACCACACCTGGAGTACGGTGTCCAGCTTTGGGGTTACCAACACAAGATATGGCCCTGTTAGAGTGGGTCCAGAGTTACTCCAAATGCACATTAACTATCACAAATTGTATTGGGACATTTTAGAGAGGTGCAATGAATAATCGATGACTTCCTTATACAAGAGAAGATGCTCCAGGGAGGGCAACCACCTAAACCAAAGGTCATTATTTATTTACCAAGATGCAAGTGATCCATGACATTACTTAATTTTACTTAATTTGGAGGAAGCAATCAACTTGTATTCCCACAGTGTATGTGCACTTTGGTGATTCATTAATTTTCCTACATATATGCACACAAGAACGACACTTCTGGCAACCTTTAATTTCTGCTGTGCTTCCAAATTGATTCAAGTGTATTTTTAAACTTTAAAAACTAAAGCAAATGCAAAAATATTGGACCACATTATGAAATTACCCACAGGGGAAAACAAACAAACAAATCTATGAAAATAATAAGTTAAGACTCACTGGTGCAACTACCTGAAGAGCAGTCCACTGTTGTGATACTTTGCACATCTATTTTTCTGCTGTTTGGGTTGGGTTTTTTTAAGATGAGTAAGTTAATAAGTATGAAAGCTGTGTCCTTCTTTGGTTCTCTTTTTTCCTTCAAGTTATGTACAATCCACCACAGTTCCTTCATATTGATAACTTGAACTATCTAATTTTACACCCAAGCTGTCCACTCTCCCCATGCCATGTAGGAAACAATAACCTGATGAGGCACAGAAACTGTCTGAAAACTTGCAGAAAGACTGGATGTGCCTTGAAACTTATTTTTAATTGCATAAACTTTGTGTTCAGGAGGAGTGGTTGTAGAGCTACCTGAACGCTTGTTCATTTGTTTCTAATTAGCACAAAATGGCAGCAGAATCTCTGGTACATTGCTGCTCTTCTTTTGTTTATGCACTGGGTTTGGACCAAAACCCTGCTGATGAAGAAGCAGAGCAACCCCTTTCCCCAGCTGATTCAATCCACTTGTCCCATGGTAAGAATTTCCTCTAGTTTATTGCTTTATGTGGCTTTCCGTCTCCCTTGCCCACAGCTTCTTTTCCATTTCGCCCCAATTACTGTTTCATCTGTATTCTATTCCTACTTCATGTATCATGCAATTCCAACATGATTCAGCACAAGTAATTGTTCTGCCAGAGGCAACCTGCAAAGCATGGTAGCTACGTCCACCACATCTTGCTCTGAAGCATGACATACCACTACTGCATTAAAGATTACACTCCAAGCCTATTCAGAACATTGGAATGACTCCCACAGAACCTTAGATGTTCCAGATTATCTTCAGTAAATGATCTCTCTAATCAGGTTGCTTCTATAATTTAAAACCAGAAAGCCTACTTCCCTGATCTTTGATTTCCTGAAACCCTTGGAGTCTGAACTTCAGTGGTCTTCCAATGCATTTATATTGATACAAAAACATTCTCCCTATGCAAACCTGCTGCTGAAAGAACAACTTGCCTCAGGTTCCAGCTGCTTGTGCCAGTATTTTTCACATCTTCACATTTCATTTCACCATTGTACTGGTTCTCATGGTGTATGCTATGGTCCCGTATTTTAATCCTTTCCTCTGTCTTCTCTATTTTTAATTCTTTATGTAATATTTCATGAAAACTAATTTATAAAATCAAATTTTTGAAGGATTACTTCAGAAAAATAGTTTTTAGTCTAGGTGACAGCCATATGGACACGTCTAACTAGCTCTTCTAATGCCTGTCTCTAATGCCATATTGCTATGTACAACTATTATCATGTGTCTGTTCTTACACATACCTTCTCACCAGGTTTTGAGCCTGGAACTTGAAAACTCGAGCTATCAGCATTATAAAACAAAAATCACAGGATTTCCCACTGATACCTCTGCAACAGAAACATTACTGAGAAGAAAGGGAATTAAAGAGAACAGTTTAAAGCTGCTATGCTTGTCTGACCATTCCTACACCTCAAAGCAGAGTATTTTTTTCCCCCTATTTAAAGGAAAGTACTCAACTCAGAATTTTTTCTTTTTGGCAGTGAGAAGCCCTGGATGGGACCTGAGTGCAGAGGTTTTGCAGAATCCATATAGTCAGCCATACTAGGATTACACACATTTCTTGTCCTGTTCAAAGAGCAACCTGTATTTCTGCCCCAATACCAAAGGAACAAGCAACACGGGCAGCAGCAAACCAAAAAGTTCAACACACAGCACACTTTTAGTTACAGCTTTCCCGAATATGTATGCAGGAAATAGGACATATTCTTTCAGTCAGGCTGCACTGCTTCCACTAAACTATAGCTTCCCCAGGTGATAACATTTCTTCCAGTACAGAGAAGATAATGTAGCTACAAATATACAAAAAACACTGCTCCAGTCGGCTCACCTCTGCACATTTATCAGCAGCATTTATCAAGGACCAAGGAACAGAAGAGAAAAACAAGTGCAGAACTAATGTTTCAGTAAACACTGGAAAAAAAACAAGGCAAGAGAACATACATGCAGTGAAAAATGCTGACTGAGGAAGTATTACTTCAGCACGCCACCTCTTACTAGGAGTCCATAATCAGCAGGCCAGCTGGTCAGCCTCTTGCCAGGGACAGTATGATTACTACCACTTACAAAAGGGAAGGCTCCAACACATGATGCTGTTCATGCATTTCTGATCTAACACATGCAAGACTAATACATACTTATAGTGGGATCTGAACTAAAATCTCCTTAGAGAGGAACTGGAGCTTATTTCATTGACAAGCATTTAAGAGACAATAAAAGCTGATGTTATCCAGTCTATCCACACAGCAGTCAAAAGGCTGCCTCATAGTTTAACAGTACTGTTACGCTGTAGGATTGTGTATGTTCATGCAGTTCCAGTCAAACATGTCAACACCCTTTTTAAGAATCTTCTGACCTACATTTTCCCATATCAAGCAGTAGTAATACCTTTTTCAGCCTCTTCTTGCTGTTTTAGTAAGGAAAATTATTTTTTAAAGTACCATAATTAAGTGGAAGCAGAGAGCCACTGAACAAACAAACCATTAAATTGCATTGAAATCCACAGTCTTCAAAGGCAAAATATAATTCAGGTTTAAATTGCAGTGTTAATTGCACAGTACTGACATTCACCATGCATTATGGGTTTAATATCAGTTTTCTAACTTGAGTAACTTCAGGGAGGCAAATGCAACTTCTGGGACCCATGTTATGACATGGAAATGGACTCAATTACTAGCAGGAAAATAGCTGCTTTATAGATGGTTTAGGGCAAAATATACGAAGAGATCTTGCTAAGAGCTTGGGAACATAGAGCACCAAGTAAATCACAATGTAGTATTAAGATTATCCTCAGAACTATTCACAGATTGGTTTTAATTTTAATCATCTCAGCATAGTTTGGAAAGAACTGAACCTGCTGTTAACATTGCAGCAATTACCCGGAGATAAGAGAAGAAGCCTACAAAGACGACGACTTTCCCTTGGTCAAGGAGGACTGTGTGAGGGATCGCTTAAGTGATCTGGACGTCCACAAATCCATGGGCCCCAATGGAATGCACCCATGACTGCTGAGAGAGCTGGCGGATGTCATTGCTGAGCCACTCTCCATCATCTTTGAGAGTACCTGGAGGACAGGAGAGGTGCCCAAGGACTGGAGAAAGGCCAATGTCACTCCAATCTTCAAAAAGGGCAAGAAGGAGGACCCAGGGAACTACAGGCCGGTCAGCCTCACCTCCATCCCGGGAAAGGTGAT
>Ga0065711_1013545_pt1 | contig 11046 bp, 8 predicted proteins | sample Hoacrofraction12_FD_59098 | JGI IMG/M metagenome (GOLD analysis project Ga0065711, IMG submission 59098) | Hoatzin crop microbial communities from Cojedes, Venezuela - Epithelial fraction 12 v2 (version 2) | ecosystem: Host-associated > Birds > Digestive system > Esophagus > Crop | place... | reverse complement strand
CGTCCCGGGTGCGTCTGTTGCAGCAAACCCCTCTGGGGTGCTGTGGTGACCCCAAGCAGGTGCTGCACATGTGGGACACTTGGGTGCAGAGCAATGAGAGCAAAACTGGGTGCACAGAGCCGTGCTTGGCCGGCTGGACGCGTGCTGCTGGTGCCAGAGTTGGCTTTCTCCAAAGGGAGCCTCAAGTGTTTAGACCATGGTCTGCCTGAGACAGGGGCAGCCTGGGGAAAGGCAGCTCTTGGCCACTTTGAAGTGTGTCATGAAGCCTGTGTCTTGCTGGACTTTGGCAAGAGAGACCTTGATTTGACAGGAGCTTTTAAAAGTGGGAAACATGAAACAGCTGTGGTGGTTGTAAGCCAGCCAGAAATGGAGAGGAGGGCAAGGCCTGGGGGTGTTTTGCTTACAGACCTTGGCAGAGAGGAGGCTTCCCTTTTTTATATTTTAATTGGCATCAGGAAAACCTTTGAGACCTCGGAATCCCAAACACTGGTCAGGAGAGCTGGGTGGGTCTGAAAAAGTGCCTCTGCGCTGTGAAACCTTGGCAGCGGTGCTAAGTCAGGGAAGGGGCAAAGGAAACTGCAGGGCTTTGAGGGGGATGTGTGAGGAGCTGGTGAAAAAGGAGAGGGGGGGACTTCAGTACATGCTTGCCCAGACTTGCGAAGGCTTAAAAATACCCACAGCCCTACACTGGTTTCAGGGAGGGGCGTTGGAAGCACAGCTCGGTGTGATCCCTAGGCTGGAGTACCCTGCTGTGTCTCCCACCCAACGTGCTGCCTGGGGCAGCGCGTGGTGCTGGACCACACTGGGACCGGCACCTCGTGAGGGCCATTCACCAGCCGCCCTTGGGGTGAGATTAATCCCTCCTGTGAGGGCGGGTTCTCTCAGCTAAGTGTGAAGACAGCTGAGGGTAACTCACACAAACCTCGGTGTCCCACTCAGGTGCCCACAGTAGAGCAGGAAATTCCCACCTGCAATATCTGCTAGAGACCTGACCTGGACAGAAAGCCTGAGAGAGGGGCTTGTCCAGCCCAGGCTCTGCTTTCTGGCTATCAGCATCAAATGGTTTGGAGGAAGGTGTAAGAAATCTCCTATAATCTGCCTGGAAGGGAGGTTTGTCCTGGGTAGGATACACCGGGTGTTCTCCTTTGCATTAAATGAGTCTTCAGATAATTTAACAGTGGATGTTCTCGTCCTTCATGTACCGATGGAGTTGTTTTTGTGGCTCTAATGCTCTCGTGACCTCAACAATTTCTTCCGCGAGTGCGTTTCTCAGGTTAATTATGCATTAAGTTTGCATAAGGCTTTTCCTTTTTTAATCAGTTCTAAACCTGCTGCTTTCAGATGTGCTGAGCTCGCTGACACTCAGGCGCTGTCGGGGGGGCTTACGGGAGCGCTGCACCCACTTTTCTTCCCTGCCAGTTCTTTTGTACACCTTGGTATGTCGTCTTTATTTGCCACCTTGCTAAATAAGCATTCCTGAGACTTCTGGCTCTACTTTTTTCCTGTACAGGCTTCTCTGACATGCGCTATGGCAACATAACAGCAGAAAAGAAGGTGTTTAGTGGGGTGGTTGAGATCTATTGTAGTCGGCTCACTTTGCTTCTATGTGGGCTGGAGAAGAGCCTGCCTTCCTTTTCTGGAGCAGAGCCTGCCTGGGAGCTGCTGGGAGCTTTTTTTTCTTAAACATACTCAGTCTTTCCCAGGTGGCTTTTGGGAGTGTAAGCAAGTGGGAAGAAAGCATGCCTTGCACTTGATGGTGTCTCTCTTTCTTTTGGAGATGTCTCTTTCTCTTTTTTCTTTTCTTTTTGCTTTCCTCTGGATTTCTTCTTTCATTACTTAGCAATCTCTTTTGAGCTGGATGAGTTTTCCTTCTCTAAAGTCTAAGACCTTGAAAGTAGAGGGTTATGGTAAGATTGCATAGAAGCAAGTTGGATAATATGGTTCTTTCTTCAAGGCAAGCATTTCTGTTTGCAAAGTAACTTGGCAGTCTTGTGTATTTTGGATTTAGGCATCCTAGTGGATAAGCCAAAGCTAACAGATACTAATTAGTTGGAGGACTGGAACTGTAATGAGGACAGTCACTCACATCGGTTGGCACTTTTATTGAAATGTAAGTAATTAAAGAAAAAAGTGTGTTGAAAAAGTCAATGTTAAAAGATGTTCTGTAAATAACACACCGAGTGAGAGTTAGAGAGGAGGTTGAGGGAAAGTATAACAGCCAGGCTGCTGGTGCAGTGGCTGCTGTGATGCTCAGCTGTGGAGGGATTATCCCTGTAGCAGGGAAAAAGGAGTAAAGGAGAAATGTGGCTTTAAAATCATGGCAGATGAGAAGGACAGTGAGTTGGAAGAGCTTTGCCAGCATATTTTGAAATGCACAGGGGAGGTGTGTCTTGGGAGGATCCCAAAAAGCTGGTCCCAGAGGCAGTGATGTAGGACTCCAGTCTGCAATGTAGACTTAAGGTTGGAGAAATAGTGCAAGGTCCTGAGTGTGCAGCCTACTGTTTGAAGGGGATGCTGTAAAACACCTCCCACCTCACAGCCCCCTGAGCTCCTTCAGGAAGAGGTTTGTGTGGAGCAGAAGGTCTGAGTGAAGTCTGCTTGGCTAGGTTAAATGCTGGCATGGAGTAACCTGAGAGGCAGGGGTGCTTGGAGACCAAGGACCAAAACCGGAGGTGAATCTATGGAGTGGCTTGAACCATAGCCATACTTTTGGGTCATGGTCCCAGTAGTGTGTATGTGTGTGGTGGGAGGAGGGAGAAAACAGTCAGCTCCTGGTTTGAGATATCCAGCAAGGGCGTGTTGGAGATGCCCAGAACATCTCTGGAGCAGGGAGGGATGTTGCCTGTCCTTCTAGCCCAGAGAAGTCCCAAAGGGTCTGCAGTGGAATTTGTGACCCTGCTGTTGGTGAAACAAAGCCATGGTTATCTCGGGGGTGGCCATCTCCAGCCTCAAGAAAGAAAACCGACCCTGGAATTGCAGCCTGGCCATGGGAGGGAGGAAGCCATGTGGTGAGGAAAAGCTGCAGTGCTGAGCACATACCACTGTGTGAGGGCCCGGCACCCCACAGCTCACCCCACTCCAGCACCCCTGCTGCCACTGGCCAGGCCAGGTTTGGCAAAACGGGTTTCNCAAGGTCAGGGTCAGGCCAGCCTGGGCTGCTGAGTACCCACCCAAAATTCATCCTGCAGCAGGCTGAGCTACCCCAGGGGTTTGTGTGATGGGGACTGGAGCTCTTACCCGATATCCCAGCCCCGTGGGGAGTCTGGATGTGCCAGGTAGTGATGGGTACCACAGCCATTTATGGGTTTTTAACTGTTTGTTTCCCTTCTTCAGGACCCAGGTGTTTATAATGATGGCCAAGCCCTTCCTCTTCTCTGGGTATTGTATGGTGAAGGAGACTGTGGGTGGGGAATGCAAATCAAATCCTACCAATGTGCTTTGCCATCTTTTTTGTTTAAGAAGCTTAATATAGTAGCTAATCATTTGGGTAAACAATCTCAACATGCAAACTGAAAAGTAGCATCCCCCCAGCATCAGCTGCTTTGAGCTTCCCCATTAACCTCTCCAGAGCAAAAAAACCTTCCTGAGCAGCCATTTTGGAGTGTGCAAAATTGATTTCGTATTCGACCTCTGCAGTGGAATAAGATGGCGGTGCGGAGTCGCGGACACCTCTTCCGCTCCCTCGTCCTTTTTTTCGAGAGCTGCCCTTCCCCTGTGCGTCTCGGTGATGGAGGGCGAGTGGCTGCGGCGCCGGGGCTGCCCCCGCACTGGGTGCCGATGGGTCGGTCTCACCGCCTGGGCACGCGTGTCCCTCCCGGTGCCTTCTGGTGAGCAAAAACAATAAGAAACAAATTCACAGTGGCCCCTCCTCGGGTAATTTCCACAGCGCAAAGACCCCCTGCCTCCCACCCTCTTCGTGTGCTGCTTCTCTTAATTAATTAATACTGCATTCATCACCGCTTAATTCCCGTTTCCGTAGCACCCAAGGAGGGGGGCTGCTGGCAAAGGCGGGTGCTGAGACAGTCTAGATCTGCAGTCTTAGCGGAGGAGCTTAATTAGCCCCCGTGACAATGTGGGATCATTTCCCACAGCCCTGTAATGGGTGGTTTCAAACCGGCTTCTCGTGGCCAGCAAAAGCAGCCCTGTGTCCCCGTGCTGGTCCCCGCGCAGCTGGGTTGCGTGTGCCTGTGGGGAAAGGTGATCTGCTGCAACAGCTGCTGGAATTTCAAAAAAATCACAAACTGGTGTTTCTCTGAGCTTGGTGAGGGACAGGAGATGGAGCAGCTGGATTTGGTCTGCCCTGGGAATGGGCAGGCTGGATGCTGGGGCTAATCCACGTTGGGCTGTAATGGGTCCAGTACACCCCTCTCTGCTCGTAGCTGTTGCTATCAGCGTTGCCATGCTCCTGGTCTCCTTTTCTTTCCTTGTTTTTACCTTAAACACAACCTGTTGGCACTCGTGGTGCCTCTGCTGAAACCCTCTGTGCCACCCCCTGCCGCAGCCCTGATGGGGACCGTGGCTGGAGAGCCAGCCAGGGCGGCCGTGCAGCGCTGCTGGGGTGAAACAGCAACCACACCAACATGGATGATGGTGGTGCTCGGAGGAGGAGAATGCACCTTCCTGGAAAGAAAACCGATGCGCTCGTCAGCATCAGTTTTGTGGCATGTGATGGAGTTTAGATGGGTGCCTTTTTTAGGGTTTTTATCTCCCCGTCTTTGAACTCTTCTCCCCTCTACAAAAACCCCGAGGAGAAGGAAACCTCATGGACCCCCGCAGCTCGTTTCTTGCCGGGGTGGTGACCACAGGTATGTGTGCTCGTACCCGTGCAGATCCCATCTGCCTGGGCACCACATTTAAGAGAAGATGGAGAGACCCAGAGCGCGAGTGTGAGGAGGGAAGGGAAGATGGAGGGAGAACAAAAGCAGCAGATCCAACGTGGCGCCGGGCCGGGCTCCTTGCCAAGAGCGGCTGCGGCACGCAGCCCCGGTTGGGTGGTGGTTCACCCCCCGGCCGACATGGCTGGCGATGCTCCCTCCTGCCCCTGCCCTCTCCTCCCCGGCGCGGGCGGCCGGCGGGCCGGGGCGTGAAGGCGGCTCTCAGCTGGGATGCGGGATCCTGTCCTCTTCCCACTGCGAGACGGGACCGCGGCATCGGCGCTCCGGCAGCCTGACGCGCGCCTGTCCCGTGTGACTTGCATACGCAATGCAGCCATGCTTAACGAGCGTGAGTAATTATGCCAGGCGGAGGAGGGTTGGGGTGTGGGGAGCAGTCGGGGTTGGCTGTGTGGGGGTTTTTCCTTGATTTTTTTTTTTTCAAATTTCCATTTCTCTTCTCTCCCCCCACCCCTTTTCCCCCGCTGCCCAGCCTGCGGCAGTGACACTTGGCCACCCCCTTGGCGGTGGCTTTGGGAGGGCTGGGGACGCGGGGGTCAGTTGGCACAGCAACTGCTGTTCGGGGACAAAAGGAGGCTTTTTTGCAGCGACGGTCGCAGCTGCCAGCCAGCATAGCGAATCCGTGCCGCTTGGCACCACTCCAGCTTCCTCCAGGGCTGCAGAGGGATGGTATGTTGGAGGGTAAGACTAGCTAATTAATCTTCCGGCAGGGAACAATGTAATATCAGACAATTACAAAGACAGAATGAAATTACTATAGTGGGAAGGCTGGCATACGAATTTCTCAAAGGGCCCCTCCCTCAGCCCACTGCCGTGTTACTTTATATGCGGGGAAAGCAGCGACTGTACATGCGCTCTTCGGTTGTGTGGGGTTTTTTTTTCGTATGAACTGAATTCTGTGTTTGGAGGAGGGGCGGGGGGGATGTGGGCTCACTTGCAGGATAAGCTTTGAGGAGCGAAAGTGGGAAAGAAGGGTCCATGCAGAGATGCTCCCTGCCAACCAGCTGTGCCGAGAGGGCAGACCTGGCACGCTGCTGATGTTACGGGCTCACGGGCTTGGGGATATTTTCCAGGTTTTTTTACTGGTTGTACGGTGATGCCTGCTGGCTACAGCTTTTGGGAGGAGAATCTGACTGCTGGGCAGAGCGGGAGTGCTTTCCTTCAGCCTTTCTGCATGGAGAAGCCCTCAAAGATCTTTGGAGCTACTGAAAGTTATTGGGGAAACGCACCTACCCAGCTCAGCGGTGGTAATTGCCAATAATTAGTTGTAATCACTGCTACCTACAGTTGGGATGCTGTGATGAACAGGGCAGTGTGAGCCGCATGGTGCAGGCTCCCTGTCTGTTTATTTGCAGTGGGAAAAGAACTGGGAAAGTCTCATTTATCCTAGAGCACAGGAAAGCATCGGTGGGAGGCCAGCCTGTGCAGAATTAGCATAGGAATCCCCTCCTCCCTCCTCCTCCTCCTCCTCGCCAGGCATTAGGGATAAGCTAATGACTCTCCTCCCTCTGCATCTCCCTCCCAGGATGAAGCTTCATGTGGTGGGATCTCTAGAAGTGTCGTTAAGAAATGGTGTGAAAGCACTACCAGTGGAATTCTCTGTGCGGTGTTGTGTGTGTGCGTCTGCGCGTGGGGCTGGCGGAGGCATGGCCAGGAGCCGCTTTGAGCCAGGAGAGGATTTGGAGCAACTCCAGCTCGGTTGCTCTTTCTCCTAATGAGTTTGAGTAGGTTTTTGTTTGGTGCCTATGCAGATGAGATGAAGACACGATGTTTAAAAACCCCTGCGAGCCCCTCCTGCCTGCCTTGGCTGCTGTGCTGGACTGCCAGTTGTCACTGAAGTAATCGGAGAACTTAGGCTGAGTAAGTGGGTTTTTTAAGGGGGTAGCAATGCCAGGAGCTGGGGAAGCAGGCTGGGGGCCCTTTTCCAAGCTGCGCATTAGGAGGAGCTGCGCACAGCGTAGTCCTTGTCCTGCACCCTGAAAGGCATCCTGGTGGATGCTCATCCATGGGTATTTGTCTGAATATTTCTCAGGGCTTGCTGGATATCAGAAATGTTTCCTGTTGGCATGAAGGTCCCATCCCAGGATCCCATCCAAAGTCCCTTAATGTGGTGCATATTGATGTGTGTAGCTCCATATCTGGCTGCACGTGCTCGCTCTGCCCAAGCCTGGGCTCCCTGTGCTGGCTCCAAAGCCTTCTGCTGAAACCTGAAAACCAAAAATTTCCCTGTGCAGCCAAAACAGATGAATCCCAAAAGCCAAGTCTCTGCTCCCACCATCTGCTGCACCCACCCTGTGTTTGCTCTGAGAGTCCCCAAGCGCTGGGGTACACAGTGGCTGTTCCTTCCCTGGATGTGGAAAGGAAGGGTTGAGTTCTCTCCCTCTGGAGGATGCTGAGCTCAGCCTGGCCAGATAGTGATGGCTCTAGTTATGGATGCTGATGAGCAAGAGAGAATAAACTGAAATTATCCCAATCATTTCATACACAGCAATTCATTTGGACTCAAGCTTGAATATTGGTCTTAATCAGAAATGAAGTTCAGTCACTGTTCTGGATTGTGTCTGAAGTCCTGTCAAGGATGGCCTTGTCCTGCGCGGGTCTCCTGTTGAGGCTCAGCCTTGCTTTTGGCTCTGAGTACGTCAGGCCCAGCCCAGCAGTGCTGCTCCTGCATGGAAGAGACAATCTGAATGATTTCATATTCTATGATTGACACCAGAGCTGTTTCTGTAAATTAATGAGTGCATCTTCCTGACTATACTTCAAAGTTTTCACTTCATGAATATTTTATGGAGTTCCCTTTACACTGGAAAAAACCTGTAGTACTGGCATGTTACCTTTTAAAACCATACAATAAAAAAACCTAAGCCCTTTCGCTAGCAGTTGACTCAGTCACCCATTGGGTCCTGCTCATGTTAGTGCTGTGGGGCTGAGTTTGCCCATGACTGTGTTATGCAAACATTTCTGTGTGCTAAAGGGCTCATAATGGTCTGGGCACCCTTTGACCTGAAGACATGAGTCTCAATGCTGCTGAAATTCCCTCCTTACAACAGGGTGTGTCTGCCCTTGAGTCCTGCTAAGCCTCTCCAAGTCAACCTCTGGAGTTAGGAAATTTCATTTGTAATAAATCTGCATTACAGTACAAGTAAATCTGCTTCAGTGGCTATAAAAATTAATTCCTTATCCTAAACATTATTATATAGCTTTCAAAATGAATTGACTGTGGTTGGTAGCCTAGTATGTGCCATTATCGGTAATTAGTGTAACAAAATAACATTGCTGTAATATTTCCTGTCTACCCCTCCCCCAGTTGGGAGCCATTTCCTATTAGAGAATCAGAATTGCAAACACAATGCTTGTGTGCAAACTGCTTGCTTTGATTTTTCCTTTATTTAATATTTTGTGTGTGTCGGAAGTCTATCTGATCCTTGCTGGGTCTTGGTCTGTGGTTTTCTGGGGTCATTTGCTTCTGAAAAAGCTTTGGTGTGGCACAGGGCACTGTTAGAGCCTGATGCTGGAAGGTGCTGGTGGCTACCTGGAGATGCCCAATGCTCTTGGGTCTCCTTTGAGCTTTAATTTGTGTGCAGCGGCCGCTGAAGTCGCTTACCATCTCCCAGGATCTGGCCCTTGTGCCAGGCCTTGCAGACAATGTGCATCTCAATAGGTTTTTACAGAGATCCACCACACACCTGTTGTCTTCATCCAGAAGCTCGGCTTCTAGAAGACACCAATGATCTGTCCATGGAGCTGCTTGGGCATCTTGAAGTCTGCCAAGAGGCAGAGGGAAGCAGAGGTTCCCCTTTCTGAAGTAAAGGACCAGGCTGGGGCAACGATTTCTGGGCAGCTGAAGGTGTAAAGAGCAGAAAGATGCGCGCACATGTATGGCTGAGAGGACCTGGAAAACCTTCCTGGGCTTTTGCTACTGGGCAAAGCAAGTTTTCACACCTTATTCTTAGCTTGCTCAAGAAACCTGGACCGGGATTAAAAGGGGGATGGTAACGCAGGAGTAGCAAGTCGGAGTTTAGTTTGCATGCTTCCACCGCTGTGTGTGAGGTGGAAGGACACAATCGGGCAGCTTTGCTCCACAGCTGTGTCTTCAGCTTGTCTGAGGCCGTCCTGCATCGGGCTGCTCCTTCCCGCTGCGCGGCCAGGAGTCATCGAGCCCCGGTCCTCATCCTGATGTGCTGGAGTAGTCTCTCAGGAACACCTGTACTAAACCAACAATGCTGGCCAAAACAACTATGGGTATTTTATTCGTGGAGTTTCCCACTGAACTATTTTTTTTTCCACCATTGTACATCTTTTTTTTTTCCCTCCTGAATCTGCAGCCTTCAGTGTGGCCTTTTGAAATATTCCTCTGCAGCCCTGAAGGTTAGAAACTTGATTCTTAGGGAAAGAGAGTTCAGATTCTCCTGTAATTTTCTGACTCTGGGATCTAGGACTTTTGTATGAAATACCCAACTTAAAACTGAACAGCTCTGCAATAAGAACCCGGGACCAGAGAAAGGGTAAGCTGGGGGGGAGGTAAGACTTTTCGTGCTGTCCTCAGCATTGAGTTATTTCTTGAGTTTTGATGACATGACAGCTTCAGAAGTCTGCATATATGCCCTGGACTCAGTCACCCCATATATCACATAGCTGAAAAATACCAAAACTAAGCAGCAAAACGGAGTGGGAGATATCTTTGCCACCCTGGAAAACATGCAAGATTTAGATAGAGTACTAATAATAACATCAGTACTGTTCTTGGCCTGGATGGGGATGGTAAATCATAAATCCAAATTCCAGCAAGTTACAAAGTGAACAGACTGTGCCAGCTGAAACCTTTGACTTGGTCCAAACTGGTTTTGGTAGCTGAGCCCAGGGTTTTGTGTTTCTCCTGGAGTTGTATGAGTGCAATTAGCTGAAGCTTGAGGATACAGGCTTTCCTCCCCCAGCTTGGAGTGGATAAGTTGCATGTTGGAAGGTGATACAATCATGACTTCAGGATTTTCTCTGACTTTTTTTATTTCCATAGGTCAAAGGATATTGAAATGATTCAAAACAGGATTTCACTAGGAGTGAGCCTGATGTATTTTTCCCAGTGGAGAATCCCACACTGATATGGGTAATGCCACCGCAGTACTTTGAAGCCTCTGTCCCCGTCACGAGCAGTGCTTTAGGCGTTGTTGGTACTGACCAGGAAATCCAGGATATTTTCTTTTTAATTTCTTTATTGAAAGGTCTGTATCTTGGGGGTTTGTATGGAATGAAATGTTTTTAAACCCTTTGACCAGTTCCTCCTGTACTCTTGCTTTTGAAAAAAAGTGACTTTTCTGTGACACCAAACATATCTTTCTAACTAGAACTTGTTGGGTTTATTTGCTGCCCTTCTCATGTCACTGACACCCAAGTTTGCTGAAGTCTTTGTGCGTAGAATTCAAAATGTTCAGATTCTCATCAAAGTGGAAAATACCTGGTTTTCTTCGTATGCTTATTTCTGCATTTCCTCTCAGTTCTTCCTCCCAATACCAAACCTCTCCCACACCTCTGCTGCACTCGTTGCTCAGCTGTTTCAAAGGACCTCAGCGAAGTTATGTCAGCTTTATTCTTGGTGTGAGCCTAGAATTTCTTGTATCTTTTTAATGAACCATATAATTCTGGAGGAGAAAAATTAAGAAAACAAAAGCTGTAGCAAGTCAGTATGGTGAATGAGTCCTTAATGGCGCAAGGCTTTCTGGACAGGCTGGATCTATGGGCAGAGGCCAACTGTATGAGGTTCAACAAGGCCAAGTGCCGGGTCCTGCACTTGGGTCACAACAACCCCATGCAATGCTCCAGGCTTGGGGAGGAGTGGCTGGAGAGCTGCCCAGTGGAAAAAGATCTTGGGGTGTTGGTGGGCAGCCAGCTGACCATGAGCCAGCAGTGTGCCCAGATGGCCAAGAAGGCCAACAGCATCCTAGCTTGGATCAGGAATGGTGTGGCCAGCAGGAGCAGGGAGGGGATCATGCCCCTGTACTTGGCACTGGTGAGGCTGCACCTCGAGTGCTGTGTTCAGCTTTGGGCCCCTCACCACAAGAAGGATGGTGAGGGGCTGGAGCGTGTCCAGAGAAGGGCAGCGAGGCTGGGGAGGGGTCTGGAGAACAAGTCTGATGAGGAGCGGCTGAGGGAGCTGGGG
>Ga0065711_1049965_pt1 | contig 11047 bp, 11 predicted proteins | sample Hoacrofraction12_FD_59098 | JGI IMG/M metagenome (GOLD analysis project Ga0065711, IMG submission 59098) | Hoatzin crop microbial communities from Cojedes, Venezuela - Epithelial fraction 12 v2 (version 2) | ecosystem: Host-associated > Birds > Digestive system > Esophagus > Crop | place... | reverse complement strand
CCCCCCCCCCCCTCCATCCACCACAGCCGGTTCCCAAATTAGCTTCCTTCTCTGCGGGTTCCCGATAAGCAGCTGCTTCCCATGGCTCAGGTGAGGGGGCCGGTCCCCACCACCTCCCCAAACAGCAGCCCCAGCCCAGCACTGGCTCCTGCCCGCAGCCCGGGCACGGCAGTCCCTGGATCTGGGGGCTCTTCACCTTTTGGGGTCTTCTCTATGGCAGCCAGGGGCTGCAGGGGACCTGGCTGTGGGGGCTCCTGCAGCAGCACTACGACGGGCAGCACAGCACAGCAGGCACAGACCCCAGCTCGGTGCCCCCATCCCAGCTGCAGGCAGGGCCCCAGGCCCCCTCCTGCGGTTGTGGAGCAGACCCCGGTACTCGGTGGGCTCTGTTCCCCCCGGCCCCCACGGCCAGGCTGCCCGTCCTGTGGCACACAGAGCACAGGCAGCGGAGCTGATTTGCATAGTTCTGAACATTTAATATCTCAGTGTCTCTAGCGTTATATCCACATCCATTAAATTAAAAACAGGCTCAGGAGGCAGCTCCCGGCTGATTAAATTACAAGAAAAAATTACTGTGCACCAAAAAGTTATAGAAAAATAGTCCTGTGGCCCCCGGCCAGTGGCTCCGTCCGCAGTGGGCCGGTGCTGGCACTGGCCCAGGGCGGTGGGAGCCTGTGCCACGGCCCCGGTGTGTGGCGGCAGGCGGCGAAGGGGCTCGCAGCACCGGCCCCCAGCCCGCGGGGAAGGGGCAGCGAGGGCAGTGCCGGGCAGGGGCTCCGGCGGGGAGCAGAACGGATTGTCACCAAGTGGGGGCAAGGCACGTCGGGGGGCAGGGGCGCGGGGGCTGGGCTCTGCCTGGCACAGGCAGGGTGCAGGCAGAGCCAGGGCAGCGCAGGCACCGGCACTGCCCGACTGCCCCAGCCAGCAGCGCGCACAGCCCTGCCCGGGGCAAAACACGAGGGGGCCCAGTGCAGCCCCACAGTGCAGGGTCTGTGCGAGGGGTCCCTGCCCGCGCTGGGGGGGCTGAGCTTCGGGCGCAGGGGAAGGCGCTGCCCTGCCCACGCTCTCCGGTGCAGGGGGGCTCCTGCCCACGCTGCAGGCAGCGGCAGCTGCGGTGGGATGGGCAGGCAGCGAGCAAGCAGGCGGCAGGGGCTGAGGCCTGGCCATTATTGCTGTTGAAGGGCATGGGTGGAGGTGGACTGGCCCTTCGGAGGTGGCGGGCTGCCGGGACGCAGCGGGCCAAGCCAGCGCCGCGAGCAGAGGTCTGGCGGGTGCCCGGGGTGTCAGGGGCAGGGGGACGCCGTGCCACAGGCTGGGCTCAGTGCTGGGGGGCAGAGCATGTCTCAGCTCAGGGCAGAGCCACCCTGCCCCGGCCTGCCCAGCCTGAGCAACGACAACGCAGGGACCCCACTCGCTGCCCACCCTGGGGGACTCGCGTGACCCCCAGCAGCAACAGCCCGCCCAGGGCAGGGGACACAACCGCCAGTGCAGGGCCAGTGAGCGCCAGGGCCCCCACGGCTATCAGACACCCCAGCGCGGGGCACAGGATGGATGCAGGGCCAAGAGAGATGGTGCAAGATGGACGGTGCCGAGCTGGGGATGGTGCCAGCAGGGCTGTGCCCGGCAGCCCAGCCTGGGACCAAGGGATGGTGCCGGAGGTGGGGAGCCCCGGGCTGCTGCGGTGCGGGAGGGGGACGGGGGCAGAGTCCGGGGCCCCTCGGCCTCACCTGCCCCAGCCCTGCGGTGCTGGGCAGGGAGGAGGGAGGGGCAGGAGGGCTCATCAAAGGGCACTTTGGTCTCTGATGAAGGCAGTCCTCTCGCCGTGGGCCTCGTACTCCTCACCGTCCGACTCGGAAGGGCCCTCCTCCTGCCAGATGTCAGAGGGGAGCCCCTTGTAGGAGATGATCCCGCTGTCCAGGGCATAGACCTTCACGCCCCGCAGGCTGAAGCCTGAGCGTGCCTGCAGCACCAGGAAGACGGTGACGAAGATGACGACAATGAGGACACAGCTGAGGCTGGCGATGAGGACAGGCAGGTTGGCTGTTGAGGGCGCCTCAGCCAGCCCCTCGCCATCGGCCAGGGCAGGGGACGCGCGGCTGCTCTGCGTCTGGTGGGAGCAGGAGAGGTCCAGGCTGCTGAAGTGGGAGTGCGCGGGGCAGGTCAGGCACTGGTTGGGGCCGGGCCCCACGCAGGTGGCACAGGAGGGGTGGCAGGGCAGGCAGAGGTGGGGCGCGATGGGCTCCACGCTGTTCTCCAGGTTGTTGTATGTGCTCTGGACGCCGGGCGCGAAGCCGGGAGGGCAGCGCTTCAGGCAGCTCTTCTGGTGCAGGTAGTACCCCTCCTCGCAGACTGTGGAAAGGCAGGGTCAGCGCAGCCAAGGGCCCCCCTGAGCCCCACCCCCCGTCCCTTCCCCACCAGCCCCACACTCACCCACGCAGGTCTGGCTGGGGGTCAGGGTCTTGCAGCCGCTGCTCTCCAGCTGGTTGGAGAGGCTGGGGGAGTCGGTGGCTGTCCCATACAGCACGAGCGTGAACTTGGTCAGTGTGCCTGCAGTGACAGGGGGTGAGGACCACCGACACGCCCATGGGACCACCCGTGCTCGGGACAGGCACGAGGGGCTTGGCACTGCTCCCCGCCCCGCGCTGTCAGGACAGCAGAGCCGTGCCCACCCTCTTCTCAGGAAAAGAGCCTGACGCGGGACTGTGCCCCTGCACAGGGCTGCCCGCCGGGCACTGCTGCGGCTCAGTACCGCGTACAGGGCTGCAGCTTGCTATGTCCTCGCTAGATAAAGAGGGGGGAGCCGGGCCAGCTGGCACGGGGCACAGCTGCTGCCCCAGACCCTTGCTGCCGCAGAGCGGCTGCGTCCCCTCCCCGCGTGCCCAGCTCCAGCCTCTCCCCAGCCGGGTCACGGCGAAGCATCCGCGGTGGCACTGGCCCCTCAGCTCAGGGATGCTGGGGGGACACCGGGTGCCTGTGCTGCTCCCACCCCAGCCCCGAGCTCAGAGGCGGCAGCGGCGGGGGCGAGGCCAGCCCAGCCCTACCGTAGTTGTTGGCATCGCTGGTGTTCTCGATCTCCAGCACCCACTCCCCGGAGGGGTCCTCGTCCCACGAGTGTGTCGTCATGAAGGCCCAGTCGTTGAAGCCGTCAGCTGAGAAGTCATGGGGCCTGGGCGAGGCAGGGCGAGAGGTGGGTGCCGGCGTCCTACACACCCACTTGTGCCAGCGCCGGGCACCCCACCGCGCCGCACCTACCTGGCAGCCAGGAGGGTGGAGCGGGTGCCCATGGGGCTGACGAGGTGGACGGCCAAGTCCCCCCGTCGGTTGTAGGACAAGGTCAGCCTGGCCTGTGCGTGCTCCAGCCGGCTGATATAGTTGGCTTTCCCCAGGCAGGCGTCCACCTTCCGCCGCACCTCCAGGCGCTTCCCGATGTCCCTGCCAAGGACCGGCAAGCATGAGCCCAGTCACAGCGCAGGGGCACGCGGCAGGGCGCCCCGGGCCCCGCTCCCCGCCACAGAGATTTCCATCTGCCCCAGCTCCCGGGCGCGGGTGGGTTTGCTCTGCCGAGCACAGGCTGCCCGCTGCGGCCTCCCCAGCCGCTGCGCTCTGCCAGCTCTGAATGGGCCCTTTCTTCGCCCGCCTTGGGGCCGGCTCCACCCTGGCTGCGCCGGGCAGGGACGGGACAGACACGGCCGTCCCCGTCCCACTCCTCGTGTGCGGCCGTCTGCCCCGCAGCCGCCTGCGGCAGCGGCCCTGGTGCCAGCGCAGGATGCCGGTCACAAGGAGTGCCGCTCTGGATGGGCAGGCTGGGTCCCAGGGGTCCATGGCAGGGCAGCAGGCAGTGCCCAGCCCCGGCTTCCTCCATGGCCAGGGAGGAACCACCACCCACCCCCAGAGCCCCGGGGAGCGCCCCGGCCGCACACGAGACTCGGCACACACTGCGCCGTGGCCAAGCGGGAGTAAAAGGAGCTTCTGTCCGACCCTGAAAAGCCCCTCTGTCTGGGTATGACTGGCGCTGGCTGCTCCCAAACCGCAGCGACGCAGCCTGCCCACAGCCCCCGGCCCAGCCCCAGCAGGCGTGGGCCGGCTCAGTGGTCAGCGCTGGCGCTGGACGGCTGACGGAGGCTTTCCTGGCTCTTCCCAGGCTCTCGCAGGAGGATGGCCTGGGGTCTCGGGGGTAGCTCAGCCCCAGCGATCGTCCCCACTCCCCACCCCGAGGCACCCAGGCTCCCGCACAGGGCCGTGGACGCCAGGCGATGCCCTGCTGGGCTCACCAGCCCTTACTTTGGCTCCGTGAGGACATCGATGACGCACTTCCTCTGCGGTCCCACTGTGGTCCAGTTCTTGGCCAGGCTCACCATGGCCCCGGCATCCAGCAGGCCGTAGCCGTAGGAATGGCTGACTGTCGACAGAGAGGGGGTCAGGGCTGCTCCCGGGTCCCGGCCAGGCCACGCATGCCCGGCCATGCTGCACAGCTCACTGGGAGCCCCGTGGCTGCCAGGGTGCTCTGCCCAGCACCCCCAGGCTAGCGGTGCTTGCAGCACTGGAAGCCCCTGGCCCATCCCCAGCACCCCAGTACCTTTGCGGCCGACGCCGTTGGTGACCCAGTCGTTGGCGTTGAGGTGAGCCGGCTTCGAAGTCTGCACCACCAGGTGCTGCATGTCCCGCCAGGTCAGGTTCTTGCTGCGGGGAGACACGAGGCTCAGGCACCAGCGCTCAGTTCCTCCCGGCGCCCCGCATCTCCCTGCCCGAGTGCTGCTGCCTCGTGGGGCCGTCTCAGCTGCCCCAGCCCAGCCCCACTCCGTGCCCGCCCTTACTTGGCTTCCAGGGCGAGGGCGATGATGCCAGCAGCCAGAGGCGCGGAGGCCGACGTCCCTGTGTGCGATTCGGTGCATTTCTGCCTGAGGTCAGTTGTCACCTGCAAGGAGGAGTGTCGGGGTGGGAGCTGCTGCGGGCACCGGCCACATCCAGGAGCCGGCTTGGGGCTTGCACCCCTGTGAGGGTTGCGGGAGCCGAGGCAGAGCCACCGCTCCTGGGGCAGCTCACGAGCTTCCCCCCTGCAGCCCTGAACTCACGGGGCCAAGCCCCGGGAGCGACGCAGAGGGCGGCAGCCTGGGGCCAGCCCCGCTCACAGCACCACAGCCCACTCAGACCCCGGCGGACATCCCCCCCCGTAAGCCCCCGCCCGCAGACACCGACAGCCCCGACTCACGATCTGCTTCTCGTTCTGGTTGCCGCTGCTGTAGGTGGTGGCGAGGGTGGAGGAGCAGGCCTCGCTGTACCAGGGCACGTTACCGTACTGCGTGGTGCTGCTGATGGACAGCGTGTAGATGCTGTTGGTGTAACCGTCACAGTTGCAGCTGTCGTGCTCGCGGCCCCCGTTCCCGGATGCCCAGACGAAGATGGAGCCCAGCCCCCCTCGGCCCTAGCAACAGAGGCAGGGTGAGGGCCAGCACTGGTGTCACGCGCGCTGCCATAGGTCGGGAAGCCCCAGGCCGGAGCTGGGGACGAGGGGACTGTGCAAGCCCCAGGGAGCCCATAGCCTGAGCAGGAAGGACTGAGCAGATGCAGCGGGGACAGCGGGATGCCACCAGCCAGCCCACTGCCTGGGCACCCGGCACCCCATCCCTCAGCACCACCATTCCCACGGAGGATGCCGAGGCTGCCCCGACAGGCAAGGCTCTGGGAAGCAGGGGGGCCTGCCGAAGCGGGGCTTCCAAGGACTGATGTCTTTTTCCGCTCTGCCTGCGTGGGATCTGCAGCTGCCCAGCAGCGCTGCGGGAGCTCGGCAGAGCAGTCCCGACCAGCCACGCAGCACCCAAAAGCCACAGCTCCACGCACAGCGTGTAGCAGAGCCAGCGTGGCACAGCGCGGTGGGCTCGCCAGCATGCTCTGCGCAGCCCACGCGTCTCTCCGTGCAGGGAATCCCAGGCAGAACACGGGCACAGCCGAACCAGCCAAGGCACCGGCTGCACTGACAGCACACGGAGACAGCGCGGGAGGACAGGCGGAAGACGTGAGGGCAAGTGGCTGGCACAAAACCAAGCAGGAACCAGCACAGGGCTTCAGAGAGCAGGGAGAGACCGTCCCGGCGCCGGGCTGCACAGGAGCCCTCCAGCAGGGAGGACGGGACTGCTCAGAAGGGTGAGATAAGCAGTCTGCATGGGAGGAGACCTGACTCAGAGCCATCGCGCAGGAAGAACAGGAAAAACCGACAGAGCCTGATCCTGGAGAAAGTCTGGAATACAGCTCATCATGGGAGCGCCGGGACAACGACCAGGGCAGGCAAAGCAAAGGAGATCTGGGGGAAGGGGCAGGAGCTCAGCCGGTGCTCCCCCGGCAAGCTCTCCTGCTCACCTGGCTGACCCCTCGGAAGAAAGCCTCCTCCGCCAGCCGGGCCGGGCCATCCACAGTCTTGCCGTCGTCCTCAGGGCCCCAGCTGGCACTGTAGATGTGGATGTGGTTGGGGTTGAGGCCCAGGGAATGGGCCTCCACAGCATCAGTCACCTCCCCATCCAGCATGCGCACGCCTAGGGCCAGAGAGCAGACGTCACGGGCGACCGACGGGGCAGGGCAGCCGCACGATGCAGGGCAGTGGTGCTGCTGGCAAGAGCCCTCCGTCGGCTGCTGCTGCTGCCCCGTGCCATGGGCCAGCACAGGGCTACCTTGGCCAGCAGCGCCGAGACCCCCGGCACAGCCCACTCCTCCGGCCGTGAGGCACCTGCGGAGTCCAGCGCAGGCTCTGCCCTCGATGCAGGGCAGGGTGGCACCCACCTCCGATCCTGGCGTTGTAAGCCACGCCAACACCGCAGATCCCGTTGTTTGCCACAGCAGCAACTTCCCCGGCGCAGCGTGTGCCGTGTCTGCAGCAGAAACAGGACCAAGCGTGCTCAGGTAGGGCACGAGGATCACAGGGCTGCCCAGGCTGCCTCCACCCTTCCCGAACCAGGCAGCCAACAAAGGCCCCGCAGGGCTTCTCCGTCCACCCTCGTGCTCTGGAGCAGGGGGGACCAACTGGCCTGCACTGGTGGGCAGCCCCCAAGGATGCTGCTCGTGTCAGAAAGGGAGGGAGGGAGTTTCTCCGCAGCGCAGAAGCGTACCCCCACAGTCCCTGAGGGCCGGTGCTGCCGCCGAGTCCCTGCTGCCCACCCTCTTCCTCACCTGTTGTCGTTCATCTGCGTGTAGCGGGGCTGCGGGTCTGGGTCCTGGTCATTGACATCAAAGCTCGCCCCTGGATCCTGGAAGACAGACCTGGCAGTTAGAGACCACCCACCGCACCCAGCGAGCCCCACCGCCACGGGGCAATGCCTGTACTCCATGGCCCCGAGGCTGGGCCGAGCAGGGGGGCAGGCTCCAGTCCCACCTCCACCGCTTTCCTCCATGTCCCGCCACAGCAGGCACAGCCTGGTGCCACGCACCCCCGGGGCCGCACCGAACGGACTCAGCTGCCCAGACAGGGTCCCGTGGCACATGGCCCTGCGGCATTGCCCCACACTTACGTAGTTGCCCTCCAGGTCAGGGTGGTTCTTCTCAATACCATCATCCAGGATGGAAACCACAATGCCCTTGCCCGTGTAGCCCTGCTCCCAGGCCTGACGCACATTCAGGTCCCGCTGGTTTGTGTTGTACTGCCGAGAGAAGCCCTGGCAATAGCAGCTGCACCCAGTTGCTGGCACTGCAGCAGGGTGTGCCTGGACCCCTCCCAGGCCCAGCTGGTGGGCGAGAAGCAGCCTTCCCCCCGCCCTGCTGTGGCATGGGGATGAGGAAACCCCAGGGGACCTGGGCACAGAGGGCTGGGCACCGAGAAGGGCCATCCAAAAGGAGACCGAGCCCCAGCTGTGCTTGGGCCCCATAAACATGGCTCCCTTCGCAGAGATCAGGCTTGCGCCCGAGCGTGATGACACGGACAGGCACGGGCACAGACTCGTTCCTGGGCCAGGCAAAGGGCTGCTCCCACCTAGTCCAGCCCCGGGTGCTCCCCAGCCCTGACAGCCACCCCTCAGGTGCCACATCTGCATCCCCAGAACCTGCTGTCGCGACCGCACAGCTCCCCTCCTCGCCCAGCAGTGAGCAGCCCCTGCCTGGCACTCACCAGGTACCACTGCTGTGGGAACTTGGGGTCTGTGGGCTCCATGAAAATGTCTCGCTTGGTCCTGCGCTTTGCCACCTGCTGCTCCAGCCACTGCACCTGGGGACGGGGAAGGCATGGGGCTCGCCTGCTGCCCTCTCGGCAGCTTCCTGGCCCGCAGCCAGCAGCCTGCCCAGAGGGGCTCTCCCTGGGGAGCTCACAGCCAGCCCTGGGCTGGCAGAACAGCTCACCCCACCAGCTGCCGCAGCACCCAGACCATCCCCCCGGCCTCCCCTGCCCAGCCGCGCCGTGCCGGGGCAGCAGCACCGTCAGCCCCACGAGAGGCTGCGCTCCAGTGGAGCGGGCAGGTCAGAGCGCAGAGCTCTGCTGAGCAGCGGGCTGCCCAGAGCTGCCAGCGCCGCAACGCGCCGCATGCCCCGCTGTGCCCAGCCTGCCAGGGGCCTGGGCCGGAGCCAGGGCACGGAGGGCCTGGCAGCCCCGGCACACCGCCGTGCTGGGACCTGGCGCTGCCGGCAGCGCCCTGCACACCTTGCCCCTGTACAACGACGGAGAGCCCAGCAGGGAGCCGAGGCCACCCCGCGCCCTGGGACCGCGGCAGCCCACAGGACGGCGACGCCTGCTCTGCCACCCCTGCCCTTGCCAGCCACATGCTGGGCTCCCACCGGCACTGCCAGCGGACGGCTCACGGCAGCTCAGCCCCATCCTGTGCCTCGTGCTGGCTCACACGCCAGCGTCAAGTACCCAGGACCAATGCCAGGACCCTGCAGACAGTAGGCAGGGCCCCCCCGCTGCACGTACCTGCGGCTCCCTGGACAAACGGCTGTGCGAGGGCTGGTGGGGCGAGAGGGAACGCTTCACCACACCGCTGTGCCGAAAGTGGTAATAGTCACCAAAGATCTGTAGTGGAGAAAGGAGTGGGACGGACATGAGCCCAGTCTCCCCAGTTCCCCATTCCCCCACCCGCAATCCCGAGCCCAGGTAGGCTGGTCCCCCCACTCTGGTGTGGCTGTGGGGCTTGTGTCCAGGTACCCAGGGCAGGACCTCCTGCGAGAGGCTGCAGCGACTGGTGACGAGGCAGCTGGGGAGACCCTGGGGCCACAGCGATGCAGCCTCTGCCCAGCTCACCCTCCTGCGGGTCCCTGCACGGCAGTAGGTCTGAACTGTCCGACAGCGGCTGCGCCGGCAGGCAGGCCCCAGGCAAGCAGTGGCAGAGCGCGACAGCCCTTTGGAGCCAGCCTGGAAGAGGCACCAACCTCGGGAGACAAACTGCCGCTCCTCTCCCAGAGCCACCCAGCACCCTCTGCTACTGGGAAAGGGGGACCGGGGGGGTCCAGGCCCCACTCCCCAGGCGGCCCCAGCCAGGGCAGGCAGGTCTGAGCCAGCCCCTGCTCCTCCAGACAGGGCACCTGCAGAGCCCTTCACCCCGAGGGCCCCCGGCCAGCGACCCACCACAGCACCCACCCAGTGCTGGCCTCCACTGCGGGGCACGGCCAGCTCCAGCGGAGCAAAGCAAGGGGGCACGCCAGGGTCCGACCCCAGGCAGGGGCAGCCGCTGGCCGAGGAGCTGTGCTGCACCGGCCACGGCTCAGTCCCCACGCGCGCGGGGACAATCCCAGCCTGGGCTGGGGCAGGACGGGGCTCCAGCACAGCCCGGCTGGGCCAGGAGGCCGTGCAGCCGCCCAGTCAGTTATTTTTAAACCCCGAACCTCCTCCAGCACTGTCATTTCCTTGTCCCCTCCTGCACATCCCAGAGGCTGGTGGGACCACGGCAGCCCCTCCCCTGCCACCCACGGCCCCCAGCCCAGCAGCCACCCCAGACTCGGGAGAAGGGGGCCGAGCGCCCACCCTGCCCCGCAGGCAGGACCCGGCGGCCTGGGCTGCACCATCACCCGCAGGGCTGGGCTGCAAGGGCTGCGGGAGCACGACGGAGAGGACATCTGCCCTCCACCGCCCCAGGCTGCCGCAGAACAGTTTGGCTGCAGTTAACAAACCCCACCAAGCTTCGCAGAGCTCTGCAGATGGGCCGCCACTCCGGCCGGCCACACAGCCGGCTGGAGCCGAGCCGGGGACGAAAGGTACACCCGTCTGAGCAGCACCCTCAGCCTGGGGCAGCAAATCTGGGCTGCAGCTCTCCAAGTCATGCACTTCACCCCAAAGCCCCTGTGTGCTCCATGGGGCAAGGACAATGCACCCCAGCACCTGGAGACGGGCCTGTACCACCCCCGGTCGGGGTAAACCGCGTGCCGGCAGGCCAAGCCCCTGCCTGCCGAAGGGGAACTGCTCCGCTCCGGAGGGATCCCCCCATGGCACAGCCCCCCCACACCCACTGCTCCGTGGGCAGGAAAGGGAATGGACTCAGCTGGTGGCAGCCCAGCAGCAGCAGCACAGGACAGCAGGAGCCGAACACCGGGGTCAGGACTTGCATCCACAGCTCCGTCACGAGGGGAGTCTGGTGCTCGCAGCACACCAGCACACACCAGCACACACAGCTGGCTGGGCCCCAGTGAAGGGGCAGGTGAAGGCCCCGGCTGCCAGCTCAGGACCCTGCTCCTCTCTGCATGTGTCCCCCAGATCTTGGACCGTGGTGGGGAGCAAGCTCGCAGCAGGGGACAATGCAGTGTGCAAATCAACCCCACACTGTGCCAGCTGGTGTTATCCAGGGAAGCTGCAGACCACACCAGCTGCCCGAGACATGGTGCTCGTGACGGGGGGCTGCGTTTCCTGGTGCCAGTGGCAGCTGGGCTCTGCTCCGGCCCTGGGCTGGTGGAGGAACGGCCAGGACCTGGCCTGCAGCTCTGCACCTCCTCCCTGCGCACACAGCCAGCTGCAGAGCTGCAGCCCTGCCTGCCAGGGCAGCACCGCACCTCCAGAGTCACTGGGGACAGACCAGGCCAGCTCCCCACAGCACACTGCACCCCCCCACTGCACACTGCACCCCCCGCAGCACACTGCACCCCCCCG
>Ga0065711_1049964_pt1 | contig 11047 bp, 8 predicted proteins | sample Hoacrofraction12_FD_59098 | JGI IMG/M metagenome (GOLD analysis project Ga0065711, IMG submission 59098) | Hoatzin crop microbial communities from Cojedes, Venezuela - Epithelial fraction 12 v2 (version 2) | ecosystem: Host-associated > Birds > Digestive system > Esophagus > Crop | place... | reverse complement strand
GGTGGTTGAAGTCCCCCATGAGAACCAGGGCCTGTGACTGTGAGGCTGCTTGCAGCTGCCTGTAGAAGGCCTCATCAACTTCCTCCTGCTGATCAGGTGGCCTGTAGTACACACCCACAGTTATGTCACCAGTATGAACCTGTCCCTTAATTCTAACCCATAACCTCTCAACTCATTCCTCATCTGCCCCCAGGCAAAGCTCAATGCATTCCAGTTGCTGCCTCACATACAGAGCAACTCCACCACCTCTACTTGTTGACCTGTCTTTCCTAAAGAGTCTGTAGCCATCCATGACAGCAAGCCAGTTGTCCCACCACGTTTCTGTGATGGTGACCAAGTCGTAGCCGTCCTGCTGTATAATGGCTTCCAGCTCCTCCTGTTTATTGCCCATGCTACGTGCGTTGGCATAGACACACTTGAGCTGGGCTGTCAGTCTCACCCCTGACCCTGGCACGCCAAGCCTGGGCTCATCCCTAATGAGGTGGGCTATGACCCCTTTCCCCTTCAAACCTAGTTTAAAGCCCTCTCAGTGAGCCAAAATTTGACTGATGGCACCAGTCCCTGAGCCATCTGTATTTGACAGTGTCAAATTCTTTGCTCCAGGTAATGACATCAGTTGCTCCTCCCTTGTCCACCAACAGAGTCGTTGTAGAAGGCCACCAAACTCTTCAGGCACGATTTGTCCTTAGTGAAGCCATGTTGGCTGTCGCTTTTCATCTCCTCATTTTCCATGTGCCTGAGCGCAGTTTCCAGGAGCATCTGCTCCATGATGTTGTGTATCTCTTTATCTATGCAGTACACACTATCAGAGAATCACTTCCTGTGTAGCGCCGTTCTTTCAAACTTGCCAAGCACCTTTCCTGTTTCTTATACATCTTTTAAAATGTTGGTTTCTAGAACCACTCTCTATGCTGAAAAATATTCCATATAAGCGTAACTGATGTTATTTTGTAATGGACCACAATTCTTTTGCTCTCTCAAAGGTCATGCTGTTAGAATATTGTTGAAACCAAAGGCAAAAAACTTTATTTGACCAGCAGAGAATACCGCTGATGACTACTACTCTTTTTCTGAAGGACTTCCAAAAGGCAGGTAGTCCTCCAAACAACAAGCAGAAATATCACCTGTTGAAAAAGTAAGCCAAAATCAGACTGCTCAGGTATTTGGCGAGAAGAGCAGTGCCAGAAATAGAATGCAGATAAAGAGACCATTGAAAATTCATTCACTAAGGGATGCTAGAAAAGTTGTTGCCCAATAACTGAAAAAATAGTTTTAAATTTGGTTACCTTAAGCTGCAAACAGCTGTGTCTTCTCTACAATTAAAGCTGCTTTAATTTGATTTAGCTTACTTTGCGCTTACTTTGCTCCCAAATCAACTTTAAACTACTTATGTTCAGTTAAAATGTGAATAAAATAGTTTGTCCATAGAGAAGTTTAATTCCACAGAGTGGTTTATCAACAGAGAAGTCTAATGGTTTATCCACACAGAAGTCTAGTTCACTGCAAAATTTAGTTTAGACTTAGAAAATCTGTTATTTACTTCCTACATGGAAGAAATTCTGATCTCAAACAGATTCAGATTGTGATCACTCTGTTTTGTTGCTACCAGAAAGGACTTCAGAATGAGTTAGAGGTGTACAAATTAAAGCAGCTAGTATGCGGGATCCAGTGAAAACAGCCATTATGGTTCCTGTCCAGCCAGCCAGGAAGCAGCAGATCACCAGGAGAGTACATGTTAATTTGGGTAAATGACATTCTATCTTGACAGAACAGTCTGTGAAAGCTCTGCTAGAGAAGGACTCTACAAGCACATGTAAACAAGCCTGTTCTACTCAGACCTATATTTTACCTCACTGGGGGAAACAGAATGAGTTTGTGTCCACTAGTGATGAGGATCTAGAACAAGTCAGTGTGGAAAAGACTAGACAGAGAGGTGACACAGGATTGCTGAAAAGGTTTCTGATTATTATGCAATTCTGGTACAGAATATCTGGAGAGCCCTTTATTTAGAGAGGAAAAAACTTGCCAGTGTAACTGTGCTATGGAGTCCCTGAGGGGAGTACTCTGGTTTACACATAGTGTAGCTTTATACATTTCTAGAGAACGACTTTGAGCTCCCACGCTACTGTCACATATCATTCGAGAGGCTTTTGAGGGAAAGTTATCACATTGTGTTTGGTAAGATCAGGCCATAATTACAAAGTTGCTCCTCTGAAGTATCACTGAATGACAGAAGGGTTGAAGTTGGAAGTGACCCCTGGAGGCCATCTTGTCCCACCACTCTGCTCAAGCAGGGCCACCAAGAGCCAGTGGCCCAGGACCACATCCAGACAGCTTTTGAATACCTCCAAGGATGGAGACTCTAGAGCCTCTATGGGCAACCTGTGCTAGTCACCCTCGGTCACCCTTACAGTAAAAATGAGGTTCCTGATGAAACCTCTTGTGTTTCAGTTTTTGCCCATTGTTCCTGGCTCTGTCACTGGACACCGTGTTCCTTGCACCCTCCCTTCAGATACTTGTATGCTTTGATAAGATCCCCCCAACCCTTTTCTTCTCTAGGCAAAACAGTCCCAGCTCTCTCAGTCCTTCCTCATAGGAGAGATGCTCCAGTCCCTTAATCATCTTTGTGGCCCCTCATTAAACTCTCTTCAGTATGTCCATATCTCTCTTGTACTGGGGAGCCCAGAACTGGATATGGTACTCCAGGTGTGGCCTCACCAATGCTGAGTAGAGGGGAGGGACCACCTCCCTCAACCTGCTGGCAACATTCCTCCTAGTGTAGCCCAGGATACCATTAGCCTTCTTTATTGCAAGGTCAAATTGCTGTCTCATGGTCAGGTGGCTCCCATTATACACTGGTGCTTAGGGATGTTCCTCTCCAGGTGCAGAACTTGGCAGTTCCCCTTGTTGAACCTCATGAGGTTCCAGAGGTCAGCCCGTTTCTTCAGATTGTTGAGGTCTCTCAGGATGGTAGCATGGCCTTCTGGTGTAGCAGCCTTGCCTCCCAGTTTTGTGTCCTCAGCACACCTGTTGGGAGTACAATCTGCCCCAAAACCTGGATCATTTTGTATTTCTGCCTTTTTACAAACTTAAACATTTGTACGATTTTTAGAACTTTTTCAAACTGTAACCTAAATTTTGATGTCCAAAGTTCAGTTTAGAAAGTCACTTTAGGCTATGCAAAAATGTGTCTGATACGTGGCTAAAGGAAAGATATAAAACAGGTGCTAGAGAGCTTGTACTTGCCTTAATTTTCAACAGTACATGTACACCTTTATAAACAGTGAAAAAAAAAATCAAGTCACTTTTACATCACTGCTAAATACTGACTCAGCTACTTAATTACAAGCACTCAAGGTTGACAGTTTCGGCTTGGAGGCTTATCTGAATTAGATTGATTACTCTCTTGGCGATGCAAAATAGGCTCACTTTATAGAAAATAGGTGCAAATATCTCAGAAGAACATTTTCTTCCGTTAGAATTTTGATGTTCGTAATTAAGTTCTGGCTCAGGAGAGAAAAACAGAATGAAACAATTTAAAATAAATGTAAAGGATTTGTTTTGCATCATCATCATTTGGGTTTCAGTCTTGGTAAAACACTAGACTGACTAATTTTCACTGCTTAGGCACACACACACTGTATACATAAATATATTAAACCTCAGATGTAAACACAACGTGTCTGCCAGTATATAGATCTTGACAGACCTGTCAAGCCTTAAGCACTGTGCATAAAACTTGAGGCATCTTGCCTGACTTTCCCCTGCTTATGATGCTTTCAACTCACACTTCTGGGAAGACACTGCCTGCCTCCTGCTCCAAGAGCATGCATGCTGGGCACAGCTCCTCACATCACCTATGGACAGCTGGCTCTTTGGCTGCAGTTATCTGCCATGACACTGGGCACCTCATGTGCTGGGTTAAAAAGGTGTGTAGAGATGGTTAGAGATCTGTGTCACTGACACCAATTCTTCTGTCCCCAAGACAACACACCAGTAGCCCTGAAGAGCTCTACAGAATCTAACTTTGTTGAGAAATATTGATTAGCTAGTACAATTAAAAAAACTTTCGGAAGTATATAATAACATATAATCTATCTCTCTGTCCCTCCATCAGTCTAAACTAATCATCTGCTGTTGCGGATGGAACTACTAACTGGAACTACTGTTCACAACATTTTGCAGAATGCAGTTGAAGGTTGATTTAAATGATGTCTTGATGAAAACAGAGAAGAGACCAACGAAAACCTTCAGAAATCTAGCACAGATTAAAACTGTTTGCCTTTTTAATCATTTTTGATACAGTTTCTATGCCAACAGCTTCTTTATAAATTAGGGATATGATATTCTGTGTTGTGTAATTAGTCATCAAGCATATTTGTTGGTGGACAGTTATGTGGAGGTCCGGTATCAGTGGAGCTCTAGTAGGTGCAGGGCCTGGCTCAGTCCAGGTTTAGGTCTTTACTTTGGGTCTGTTGGAATGTAAAGTGTAACTAAATAAGAATGACAATTTTTACTTTCCCTATTCACTTAATTTTGCAGAAGTTTAAATGAAACTAGGAGAATCAGTCCCTGTAATGTGTAATGTGTAATTTACATGATCTCCAGTGAAGGATATTTTCATGTAGGAATTTAGTTCAGCTAAAAACTTATGAAGTAATTCCTGTTGAGACATGGTAGAATTCCAGTTACCCACCTGAAAAAACATATCATTTTATGATTTCTGCAGTGTTTCTGTGCTGCAAGAGTTTTTTCTATTAGTGAAAGCGCAGATAGAAAGTCTGTTTAATTGGCAGGAAATAAGATAACCCACCCTTTTCAAAAGAACTAATCAAGTACTACAAGGAAAATAAATGTAAATAAAATATTGATTAAGAACTAAAAGGATTTTAATTATATTACTTTCAGAAATAATTTAATTTAATCTAAACAGACAACTGGGAAGAGATACTTTGCCTTGGCATTTTTCAAACTGCTAATTCAAATTTCTAGGAGGAAATTCAAGTTTAGTGTCTGGATTTTAAAGATAAATAATGTTTGCTTTTTTTCATTAAGATTTTATGAAGGTTTATCTAGTGCCAAAATGTAACATTACATGTGCATTCTTTTAAAAATAATCAGATAACATGGATACTCTACGTAATACACTATGGGTATAAAGCAGTTTTTAATTAAGAAAATTTGAACACTGAAGTGTGATTTTGGTTACATCCATCACCTGTTTTGGTGTAGAATTATATCTACCTTGTTTATAGAATTGTTTGAAGGTAACTGGTTGGTAAGATAAAAGCAATTATTGAAAAAAATTACAGAAATATAGACAGAAACCCTGTTAAAGACCGTAATAACCTGCAGCACAGGCTCATGAATTGCTAGATACTAGATATAAAGCACAGCAATGCTCTAAGTCCTGCACCTTGTCATAGACTCATAGAATGCTTTGGGTTGGAAGGGACCTTTGGAGGTCATCTAGCCCAACCCCCCTGCAGTGAGCAGGGACAGCTTCAACTAGACCAGGTTGCTCAGAGTGCCGTCAAACCTGACCTTGAATGGTTCCAGGGATGGGGCCTCCACTACCTCTCTGGGCAATCATTTCCAGTGTTTCACCACCTTTATTGTAAAAAATTTCTTCCTTACATCTAGTCTAAATCTGCCCTCTCTTAGTTTAAAGCCATTGCTCCTTGTCCTATCGCAACAAGCCCTACTGAAAATATTTTCCCCATCTTTCTTGTAGGCCCCCTTCAGGTACTGGAAGGCTGCTGTAAGGTCTGCCTGGAGCCTTCTCTTCTCCAGGCTGAACAGCCCCAACTCCCTCAGCCTTTCCTCACAGGAGAGGTCCTCCAGCCCTCAGATCATCTTCGTGGGCCTCCTCTGGACCTGCTCCAACACATCCATGTACTTTTTGTGCTGGGGGTTCCAGAGCTGGGTGCAGGACTCCAGGTGGAGTCTCACCAGAGCGGAGCAGAGGGGCAGAATGACCTCCCTCAACCTGCTGGCCACGCTTCTCTTCATGCAGCCCAGGATACAGTTGGCCTTCTGGGCTGCGAGCACACATTGCTGGCTCATGTCATACTTTTCATCCACTAGTACCCCCAAGTCCTTCTCGACACAGCTGCTCTCAGTTCCCTCATCCCCCAGCCTGTATTGATAGCGGGGATTGCCCCAAACCAAATGCAGGACCTTGCACTTGGCCTTGTTGAACTTCATGAAGTTCACACAGGCCCATTTCTCGAGCTTGTCCAGGTCCCTTTAGATGGCATCCCATCCTTCTGGTCTGTCAACTGCACCACTTAGCTTGGTGTCATCTGCAAACCTGCTGAGGGTGCACTTCAACTCGCCAAGTCATTGATGAAAAAGTTAAACAGCACCGGTCCCAGTACGGACCCCTGAGGGACACCACTCGTCACCAGCGACCACTTGAACATCGAGCTGTTGACCACTACCCTCTGGCTGCAACCTTTCAACCAGTTCCTTAGCCACTGAACAGTCCACCCATCAAATCCACATTTCTCCCATTTAGAGAGAAGGATGTTGTGAGGGACTGTGTCAAAGGCTTTACAGAAGTCCAGATAGATCACCTCTACAGCTCTTCGCTTGTCCACTGATCTAGTCACGCCATCATAGAAAGCCACTAGGATGGTCAGGCAGGGCTTGCCCTTGGTGAAGCCATGCTGTCTCAAATCACCTCCCTGTCCTCCATGTGCCTTAGCATGGCTTCTAGGAGAATTTGCTCCACGATCTTCCCAGGCACAGAGGTGAGACTGACAGGTCGGTGGCTGACGGTAGTTCCCAGAGTCCTCCTTCCTACCTGTTTTGGTTTGGCCTGGATAAATGCCAAAACCACTCTATCACTCTCTCTCCTCAGCTGGACAGGGGAGAGAAGGTATGATGAAAGGCTTGTGGGTTGAGATAAGGACAGGGAGAGATCACTCATCAATTACTGTCATGGACAAAACAGCCTGAATTTGGGGAGAAAAGGGAGTTTAATTTATCACCAATCAAATCAGAGTAGGGCAATGAGAAATAAAACTAGATCTTAAAACACCTCCCCTCCTCCCTTCTTCCTGGGCTCAACTTCACTCCCGTTTCTCTACCTCCTCCCCCCCGAGCAGCTCAGGGGGACGGTGAATGGGGGTTGTGGTCAGTTCATCATACATTGTCTCTGCCGCTCCTTCCTCCTCAGGGGGAGTACTCCTCACACTCTTCCCCTGCTCCACCATGAGGTCCCTCTCACAGGACACAGTTCTCCACAAACTTCTCCAACATGAGTCCTTCCCACGGGCTGCAGCTCTTCACGAACTGCCCCAGTGTGGGTCCTTTCTGTGGGTTGCAGTCCTTCAGGAACAGGCTGCTCCAGTGTGGGTCACCCACAGGGTCACAAGCCCTGCCAGCAAACCTGCTCTGGCATGGGCTCCTCTCTCCCCAGGTCCACAGGTCCTGGCAGGAACCTGCTCCAGCTCGGGATCCCCATGGGGTCACACCCTTCTTCAGACATCTACCTGCTCTGGCATGGGGTCCCTTCCACGGGCTACAGACGGATACCTGTGGCACCGTGGCCCTCTATGAGCTGCAGGGAGAAATCCTGCCTCACCATGGTCTTCATCATGAGTTGCAAGGGAAAACTCTCATCTCCGGCATCTCGAGCACCTTCCCCCCCTGCCCCCACCTTCTTCACTGACCTTGGTGTCTGCAGAGCTGTTTCTCTCACATTGTCTCACTCCTCTCTCTCGACTGCCTTTTCCTGCAGGTTTGTTTTCCCTTCTTAAATATGCTATCACAGAGGTGCTACCACTGTCACTGACTGGCTTGGCCTTGGCCAGCGGTGGGTCTGTCTTGGGGCCAGCTGGCATTGGCTCTATCAGACACAGGTGAAGCTTCTAGCAGCTTCTCACAGAATCCAACCCTATAGCCCCTCCCCACTACAAAAACCTTGCCACACAAACCCACAACACTACCCTTTTTAAAAGTGGGCACAATGTTTCCCTTCTTCCAGTCACCAGGGACTTTGCCTGACTGCCATGACCTTTCAAATATCGCGGAGAGTACCTTTTTATGAAAAGCTTTGGTCTGGGCTCACTTTCCAAGACACCAGAAACACATTTCTGAGGAAACCAGGCTTCACTACTGTGTTGCTTCTGCAACTCATACAATTCTCCACACATTTTACTTCTGCAAGAGTGAGCTTTAAAAACAAAACCTTTTTTCTCTGTGTAGGCACGAAAGATGCAAATTTGGTGGGTCAGAATCTGAAGGCTACCTCCTCAGCTGCACTTGCTATAATTTAATGCTTCCTTTGTGCTTTGAATTGGCTGTATTTAAGCTCTTCTGTGTACATATAGAATGATGTCTCAGGATGAAAGATAATACAAAACCAAAGACTGCAATGGCAATCATAATGCCTGAAAGAAAAAGGGAAGTAGGAGAGATGCACTAATAATCACTATTAATCACTCAGACTGGTTACACCTACATGAAAAATGTGTGCTTCTGTATTTACACAAATGCACAAGTGGGCAAAGACTGTGGAGACACGGGGAGCGCATCGTTTGTTGTGTACATTGACTGCATTTGAGGCTACAATGCAAGTAAATGAGAATGAGACTTTGAAACATGATGTGTAAGCTAAACAGAGTGTTTGAACTGCTGGATGTCCAGTGATGTATGGAAAGTCAGAGCTGAAATGCAAGTTATATATTGTTTTCATTTCTTGACTCTGTCTGTAAAGCAAACCTTTCGCCATCCAGGAAAGAAGAAGAGACAGAGTGTTGATAGGCAAACCGTACTTGCCTTTCTTTGGTGGGCCCCAATCTACACTTTTAACCTTTGCCTGCCTCCATCTAAGCTTTACACATACATATACAAAACCTGGACACATAATAATATGTAAGATATTGCTCATACTTCATGATGTGGAGTTTTAGTAGGAAAAGTTTTATTCCTGTAAGTCATATCCATTAATGCAAAGTGAATATTGCTGTAAACTGATTTTAGCCCACTTCAGCATCTTGCTTTCCATGACAATCAAAGGCAGTTGGGCACTTAAATATTTCTCTTGGTCTGGATAACAGTGTATCAGTTTCCCCTCTAATCTTAAAAGTTTTTTTGGTCACTTACAATTACTTTTTTTCTCAAATACTTCAGTTTCTCAATTGTAAGAACAGGAAAATCATGTTCTACTAGGTGTTGTGAGGGTGAATAAATCTGAAATTGTGAGATGCTTAGATACTGCAGTTAATCAGGGCACATGAGTAGGTCAGACAGATGGTGATTACCACAACTGAGGACCATAGTATCTCAAGGAAGGCTCAGTAGTGAATGTTACAGTGCAATTCTCATTGTTTCCTTTGAACCTGATCAACAATAGCATGAAGAACCTATAGAGGGGCTGAAACATATATTCCCTACTCAAACAAATGAACTTCAAACACAAATATCATACCCCCAGTGACAGTCTAAAGGTAAAACCGTCATACAGTTGATTTTTGATCTGTCTGAATGGAAAATAAAAGTGATCTAAATATATTAGTATATTTAATTCTAAAGCAAGACTGCTTGGGATCAAAAACGTGCCTCTAAGGGATAATAAAATAAAAAACCCACAATGTTATCAGTCAGTGTGCAAAGTTCATGGAACACCATAATTTATAAAAAACATTGCATTTATTAGATAACTCCATTTGTTTTATAGTTTTGAATAAACTTCATTTCTTCGTTAGTTCCTGATTCTGTCCCTCAATTAATAGAGGTTGATGAATATGTATGTTTGCAATTTCCTTTGAAATCTGCACAGAAAGCAGGAGTGAACCCTAAATTCAAATAAATCACTGCAAAGACTCAATGCCTGACAAGGATGTCTTGCCTGTATGTGCCCAGTTGCTTGCACATGTATCTACTTATTCATGTGGCTGACAAGGTATCATCTTAACAGCACAAAAAAGACAGCCTTTAAACGGTGACCCAGATGTGGAATTTCCATAGAGGCATTTCATTTCATGAACTTCTTTTTAAGGTGAAGAGAGCATGGCTGCCAAAAAGAAAAAGGAGGAAAAAAAATGTGGATGACATCAGTGGAGGAATATATATCCCATATTACCTGAGGTTTGCAGTAAGATTTTAGTTCTTTCAATCCTACGAGGAAAGTTTTCGTCAGCATAGACTTTTTTGTTAAAAACATTTTCCCTCACCATTTCTACTGTTTGGTTGTTTTCTCTCTATAAGTAGGTTAATGATTGATTCTGTTGTGTCAACGCACCAAAAACAAATCAGACTCGTGAGGGAAAGTACAATAAGCACTTAAATGAGGCAGATTTTTATCGAAAAGCATTATTTTCCTGTTTCTGTGCAACATGTGCTTTTTCCTTTTCTCTGTCAACAGCTTTGTCTCTCTTTCAGCTTAGCTGTACTGTTGAGGTGACTTCAGTTTAGGGAGAGACATTACTATCACATGCAGTAGCCACTTAGCCACGAGCTATCCCACTATGTATTTTCATTCACAATTCTGAGCCAAGGAGGTGAGTTACACCTCTAATAAAACATGCAGCCTTCAAATTCTTTTAACTGGGACTGGAAGAAGTATAATTACCAAGTGTACACCTGGAAATACCAACAGCAGCATTTGGATGTGGATGTTGTCTACCTAGACTTCAGCAAGGCTTTTGACACTGTCTCCCATGATATCCTCCTAGGGAAGCTGAGGAAGTATGGGCTGAATGAGTGGTCGGTGAAGTGGATTGAGAACTGGCTGAATGGCAGAACTCAGAGGGCTGTCATCAGCGGCACTGAGTCTAGTTGGAGGACGGTAACTAGTGGTGTCCCCCAGGGTTCAGTACTCAGCCCAGTCTTGTTTAACTTCTTCATCAACAACCTGGATGAAGAGTTAGAATGTACCCTCAGCAAATTTGCTGATGACACCAAACTGGGAGGAGTGGTAGACACACCGGAAGGCTGTGCTGCCATTCAGCGTGACCTGGATAGGCTGGAAAGTTGGGCAGAGAGGAACCTGATGAGGTTCAACAAGGGCAAGTGCAGGGTCCTGCACCTGGGGAGG
>Ga0065711_1049963_pt1 | contig 11047 bp, 4 predicted proteins | sample Hoacrofraction12_FD_59098 | JGI IMG/M metagenome (GOLD analysis project Ga0065711, IMG submission 59098) | Hoatzin crop microbial communities from Cojedes, Venezuela - Epithelial fraction 12 v2 (version 2) | ecosystem: Host-associated > Birds > Digestive system > Esophagus > Crop | place... | reverse complement strand
GCGGAGAGGGACCTGGGTGTCCTGGTGGACGACAGGTTAACCATGAGCCAGCAGTGTGCCCTGGCTGCCAAGAAAGCCAATGGAATCCTGGGGTGCATCAAGAAGAGTGTGGCCAGCAGGACGAGGGAGGGTCTCCTTCCCCTCTACACTGCCCTGGTGAGGCCCCATCTGGAGTACTGTGTCCAGTTCTGGGCTCCCCAGTTCAAGAAAGATGAAGAGCTACTGCAGAGAGTCCAGGGGAGGGCTACAAGGATGATGAGGGGACAGGAACCTCTCCCCTACGAGGAGAGCTTGAGGGAACTTTGCTTGTTCAGCCTGAAGAAGAGAAGGCTGCGAGGGGACCTAATAAATGCTTATAAATATCTGAAGGGTGGGTGTCAGGAGGATGGGGCCAAGCTCTTTTCAGTGGTGCCCAGTGAGAGGACAAGGGGCAACGGGCACACACTGAGGCACAGGAAGTTCCGTCTGAACATGAGGAAGAACTTCTTCCCTCTGAGGGTGACGGAGCCCTGGAACAGGCTGGCCAGGGAGGTTGTGGAGTCTCCTTCTCTGGAGATATCCAATACCCGCCTGGACAAGGTCCTGTGCAGACTGCTGTAGGTGACCCTGCTTCGGCAGGAGGGTTGGACTAGATGACCCACAGAGGTCCCTTCGAACCCCTACTATTCTGTGATTCTGTGATTCTGTGATTCTGTGATTCTGTTTTCAGTCAGTCATTTGGAAAAAATGAAACATTTTTTTTATTTCACAAAGCATAAAATATTAGACTTTTTGAACTAATTAATGCTTTTTTTCTTCGCTTTCTCTGTTTCGTTAAAGTTATTGTGGGGTTATAGTAAAGAAATATGAAGAAATATTCACAGTAAGAAAGAAGATGCAATACTTTAAGCTGGTATTGCTGCTGACTGTTTTGATATAAAACTGTAGCTTGTACTTCACAGGTTCCTCCCAAGTGTGGTAACATTTTCTTCCTCGTTTTCCTACTTTCTTACTGTTGGTTTTCTTCTCGTTTCACATAGAAACATGAACATGTGCAATCATTCAAACTTCTAACCTCAGTATTCATTTTCAGTCTCAAGGATATCATATAGCTCATAGAATTAAACTTCTCATCTGCACTCTTTTGCAGTTCTGTGGACAGTTTTGGATCAAAGAACAAGGAGTAATTGACCAAAAATGAAACAATTTGTTTATTTCTTTTATTTGACCTGTTTCCTTTGGCTATAAGCATAGCAGCTTATTTTAAGAAAACAGTGAAAGGTCTGCAGGCCAAAAGGCCTATACATGATAGCAAATACATTTTATAGCATAACAATACTTGAGCATTTGAGTGGATTACAGCCAACTACATCTGATGTGCTAAAGGACAATTGTATTTATCTTTAAATTAAAAATAGAATCTCAGAGAGTTCAGCTAAATTCCACCATATCCTTTCTGAAGCCTACCTTTTGGCAGATTTTAGATTTTTTTGGAGTCCTTTTTACCTTATCAAGCCAGTCAGGTGTTAAACTCATGTCGGTGAAACATTATTCTTTGGACTATTCCCTTCCAATTAGGGGAATCCCTCATCCTTAACAAATGACTTTCTTATCTGTATTGCTTTCATGTTGTCACAACTAAGTCCCAAAGCAAGACAATAATATTTAATAAGTCATGTGAGACTGAGAAAAAAAATAAATAGAAAATATAGTAAGCAGAGTCAGGTTTTCAACTGTTGTGTACATAAGCATAGCTCTTCTAGTTCTCTATACCAAGCTGAAGTTTTTCTGAATGGAGATATAGTAGCAAGAATTTATATCAGTAGAAAATACAGCTTTTTTTTTTATTTTTATTTTTATTAAAATGATGTCCATGGAATTCAAGGGTTTTTTTTCCTAAAAAAAAAGCACCACCTTAAGTTGTTTTATAAATTACTCCTCTACTGTTTGACTAATATTTCTATAGTAATTTGAAAAAATTAGATTTTTATAAGCACAATTAAGAAAGAACATTTGGTTAGTATAGCTCTCTAGAGGCTAAAACTGCACACTGATCTGTACAGAGTATTCTTTAATTTGTGTCTTATTTCTGTGTAGCAGAACGTGGACAATTACGTTTCTAAGGTTACAATGAAATTTAAAAGAAAATTGAAGATGTATCACTGGAAAAAGTGAGCTAAAATTCTCAAAAATACTGTATAATATCTGTATGTAGGAAATAGATTAAAAATATAGCTAGTCAGTTGTGTGGATGCAAAGTTATAGCCTGTGTGCTTCTCCATTATACAGTAAATACAAATCTTTTATTAATGGTTGTGTTTTGCATTAGGAACATAAGGTCTGGAAAAGGTATAACTTCCTACATTTTACTGAAGTATTTCTTACCATTCCATGAACTAAACATTTGAGGGAACCTGATAGAGTGGAACTGAGATAGAACGTATGTTACCTTTAAATGGATGGCATTTGACTCTAAGAATTCAAAATCTAATGGAGATTAGGTTACCAGTTAGCGTAGTGGTTCAAAGTGAAATGGACTGAAATCAAACAGGAAAATAGAAAAATCCTCTTGCAACTAGAATTCTACATCTTTGTCCATGAGCACTGTGTTAAAAAAATGCAGTACCTGTAATTTGGTAAGTACAATACAAAACTTTGGCAAAGAAGATTTACAACTACCTCTTGCTTTTCTGTCTAAAGTATTGCTTCCATCTTCTGTATATGGTAGTTCGGTAATACTCTACAGGGTCACTTTTTGCATTTAGTTAGTGTTAGACAGAGTTCAGAGTATGCAGAGGACACAGGGCCATTCTGGAAAATCTTAGATCATATAGATATAAAAGAGGCATGTTATCTTGTTGAATTTAGATTGCATCCTATAGAAAGCATTCATTATTTTTCTTTCCACTGAAAACAAATAGAAGTCCCTCCTAGGATTAGAAGGAGAACAGGTTCAAAATTAGAGTAACCTGAAACAAATTCTATGAACTCTGCAAATAGGTTACACACCAAGTAAAACTGGCTTCTCTTGTGTGCTGTCCTGCTGGTTGAATGAGAATTGTTAAAGCTCTTAGGTTTGGCTCAACAAATTTGAAAACCTTTAAAAATTATTTTCTAGAAGGTCAGTAAAAATAGATTAAAAGACAGCTGTTTTCGATTACAAAGTTTCCTGTAGAAACACACAGTATTTACAAACTCTGTGAAGTAAAACCATCTCTGTAACACTTCTTTCTGTCAATAGATGTACCTTTTTCCATTTTTTTTTAATTTTTTTAGATTTAGACTTATTATTATAAGCTATGTACACTTGGAACTACAGAAGTTAGTGTTCTTATTTATTCTTTTAAGACTATCATTCTAAGATGCCTTAGAATTTCTAGAAGCAAACATTTATTTTAATTTTACCTTGAAGTATCCGTTAATTTCCAAGAATTTGGCTCAATAACTTAATTTAAATTGACTTGCCAGGAAACAAGAAAGAATCCATTTTCACTAGTTTTGTTTGAAGTTGTTTAGAAGCCCCAAAGAAATCAATTGTTGTGTAGATTCACTTTAAATGTCAGCAAATGTGTAATGAAATAAAGTGAATTTTTGATGACATTAGGAGAGTCAGCATTTACACATTAGTTGTATTAGAAAATTGCCCAATAAACCCATTATATGTCACAGTCTGTCAGCATTTCTATTAGAAACACTGATGTTTCATATGTCAAAAAAGGTCTCTGATTCATGGAAATTTTTTTGTAAATAAATTTTGAAATCTTTTTCGAATTTTCAGGTCTACAAAAAGAAAAATGCATAGGACTTTTCCACATTCCTTTAGCTAATACTGAATTATTTTATTTTTCACAATGAGCACTTGTTGGCATACAGCTTATGCACGGTGTAATAGTGTTTGTGTTTTTAAAAAAGTTAGTAGAATGTGATATTCTGAGTGAGAATATGGAATGGTGGATGTGTAATATATGCAGAGACTATGCAAAGAGTACCTCAGTGAGGTTTATTATGAATTTTTAAATACAATCAAAATGGAATTAAAGTATCTTCTTTCTTTTTCAACTGTTATTCATACACCTGTCTCTGTTTCTGTTTCTGAGGATTTCTTTACAAAGTTCTCAAAAGCAAAGCTTCTTGCCCATTTTTCTGTCTGTTTTATAAGCTACTGGACCTACAAGGAGCTTGTCCAAAAAAGACAAAAAGTGCCCTGTCTTTTTTCGAGCACTTTCATGCATACGTGTCCTCCTTAACACTCTACTACCTAGGACAGGTATCAGATACCTAAAACTAGGAAAACCCCACAACTTTAACGAAAATATGAAGTAATACTTGTAATCAAAATGCTAGAATTTCTCTCTTAGAGTACTCGCAAAGCTGAAAATACTTCAGGCCAAAGAAGGCAGGAAGTTAAATCATTGGACTGCTTTAGGCAGGACAGTTTGACAGGACTAGCTGCAGTACCTTCAACAATATTTAGGATGTGCTCTCTGGTCAGCTTTACATTTTTTTGGAAACAAAATTCACACACATCAGGATGCACAGAGTATCCACTGTCAGTTTCCCCATGAATAGAGATAAATTTACTTCTCTGTTAATCTTTATTAATTACATGTGGTATCAACTTCCAGCAGCAAAAAAATAGAAGGACTTTTTCATGTTGCTTGCCATGATCTGAATCCTTTCAGAGCCACTGCTTTCCGTGACATTGTTTCTCTTTAAATGAAATTGGGCACATTCCTTTTATCCACACCTATATAGTTGCATTTGTTTATTTTTTAACTAATTTTGTTTGCCTTACATAGATTCTTAAGTAATCATCTGAAATACCTTTCTATGTTGATTCTGCTTTTATTTATCCAGAGAGTAAAATTAGCTTTCAGTTGAGTTACAGGGTTGTGCTGCCCATGGCATTTCGGAAAAGGGCACCGGTTTCCAAACTTACAAGAACTGTGTGAAAAAAAATGCCTATTTCTCTACTGGAACAAAGACTGAAGCAAAGCTGTTCTTCTGTGGACATTAATCAAGGGAAGTTGACTGGGCCTGGTTCTATGAGAGATCTGGGGATTAATATCAACAGGTACATTAAAGCCTGCTTCAGTAGTCACAGCATGTCTTGATACATGGCATTCTATGTTATTTTATCACTGAAAATTGTATATGTAAAAGTAGGAATTCTTAATGCTGCAAAATCTAATTCAGAATTTAAGTTGAATTTATTGTTCTTTATTCCTGTGGCAACATACTCATGGAAAAATGAAATATTTATTGTAATTACCTACATATCTCCAATAACTGCAGTGTGTGAGAGCCAAAATCATGTTTTTATATATCTGCACTAAAACACGGAGGCATCAAGAACTACAGCCATAGAAAAGATAAAGGTATTGCAACTCACTTCTAAAGTTCCATCTCTCCAAAAGCACCTATAAGAAAAACATACCTTGCAAACTAGAGGAATGAAATTACAGAGGGGATCATCCAGCTGATTCAGGGTGGAGGGGTGTGTAGAATATCAGGCACCATTATTCAATATCCACGAGTTCTCGAGGACATGAGTGACCTTTTAAAGTCATAAGACCTGATTCTCAGGTGAGAAATCAGTGTCCACACTGACTTAGTCACCTGTGTCACTGTACAGATCGATCCCACTGTGTACCATGGAAAAACGTGTCGCCAGAGCTTTGTGGTAAGTGAAAATTTCATTGTATTATGGTAAAACATAGTCTTTTTGCTGTACTGTTCTGCAAATTTATACAATTACTTCCATTTTTCACAGAGTGAAGTCACCTGAAGAGAGCAGAAGCTTGTGTAGTACAAACCAGCAGTGGAAGGTTAGGCTACTTCCTCCTCAGCTGGATGGAACAAAATTTATACATCAGGGAGTGGCGGAGATGAAGCTATACTTGAGATGTATTCATAAGACAAGTGATTTAAATATTCACCTGTGCACAAAGGATCAGGTTATCACCTCCCTTCTGTATGTTCAAGAGAGATGTAGGAAGGTAAAAGAATGTGCTAACAGTGTTGATGAATCATGCCAGCTCTGCAGAGCGACTGCTTTGACAGGTAAAGCATGAGACAGGCTGATGGATCTTCTCACTTGCTCGTGCTCCCCTGTGTAACTCATTCCTAATACAAGGAGGAAAAACAGAAGCAAGCCCACTCACATCGATACTCCTAGGTGTATACCGTAAAATAGATCTTAACAATTTTTTTTCTTTACAGATGCTCTGCACTCCACAGAAGTCAAGGAAGAATCACTGATCTTTCCACATGTGCATGTCAGTCTATGTTCCTTGAAATTTTTCATTACCGTGTTTGTGATTGGGGTGAATAAAGGTTTTGATATGTATAAGCCAGGTAAAGGGAAAGTGGTTCGGGTACTCTAGCATGGGATTTGTTAGAGTTGCCTTAGCTTCCTGCTCCCATCACAACTTGTATGTTGAACAAACTGATCAATCATCAGGTCCTCGGTGGAATTTCAACGTAAGCATACAGAAGTACTAGCTCCACAATATGCAGGGGAGTTAGACTCTTCAAAGCAGATGTCATAAAAAACAGACTGCAAAATAGAACTGCCTTAGACAGTCTGTAAAAAATGCTGAGGAGAGGGATTACAGCATCTTAGATCCCAGGTGTCTCCAAATTTTGACTTATTCTTTCTATGTGAGATGGGCAAGCTTGAAACTTTTCGTAAATGATCTTTAATTTCAGAACTGAGAGGAAGATCCTATTCTTTTCCAGGGCCTCCATAAAGATCATCACCTTTCTATGCCGCAGCTGAAAGTTTAGAGTACTCCACCACCACCTGGGTCAGATGAGTCCTGTTTCCTTTTCTCTGTAAAAGGTTCAAAACCACATCTCCTGCTTCCCTATCAGTACCCCATGCATCAGATACTACTTCGTATAGGATTAATGGGAAATATTAAACATAAAGGATGTGATTCTCTGCCACTGTAGTTCACATCGCTATGAATAGCCTGAACAGCCCCTTCTTGGCTACATGAAACTGGATGTTTTAGAGCTATCAAAAATGAGTGTTGATCAGGTGGTGTGACAAGAAAATCAGAGAAGCCTGTGTGAAAGTGACTGCTTTCTGAACTCAAATACCTTAAGAATGGCTAATAATGCAGTCTTTCTGAATTACTGTTTACTAAATTTCTTTTTAAATAAATAGTATACTTTCAGAAAGCTCATTTTTTCCACTGCATAATTCCTAATAACTGAAACTCATTTGAAGAGTTTGTGATCCCTTCCTGTAATTTAGAAGCTGTTTCAGTAAAGAGAAAGTTTCTCCAACTTGATAACTGGAGACACAGAGCTCCATTACCTCTGAACTAAAAATCCTTATGGGATGCAAGTGATGAAGGGAAATATCAATCAGTTCCTCTTCTCCCCTCTTATTCTGCCCAAGCAGCGTACAGACTTTTGGGTAAGGTCAGCTGTGCAGGCTCTTGTGGAGCGTAGGATCTGCAACATTTCTTCCGTCTGACCTTAATCAGACATCAAGTAATAGGCAATCCTATCCATGTAAGAACACATGGCTCCTAATGTATAACACAGAAAACCTTTATCTTCCAAATTTATGGAATTCTTTTTGATAGCACACAGCTGTCAATGTCACTTTCTTTTCAGTGTCTTGGAAAACATGCAAAATGTTTACATTTCCTTAGCTTTATATTGATAATAGTTGCATAAAAAATAAACCTTTTTCCTTTAAATTGGAAAATTTTTATTTGAAAAAGAAAAGGAACAAAACAAATACTGTATTTACCTACTACTTCTGAAAAGAAGTGATTTTTTGAGATTTTAGCAAAACAGGAAAGATATGACTTACAGTGAGAAAAAGTAGTTATTTCCAGCTAATATTTTTAAAATCTGTGTAAGGAGACATGCAGTAATTATAAACATTTATAAAACGTAAGTTTCTGTTAGTATTTGAATATGATAACTATTTAAGAGTAACTGATCTTCACTGCCTTCGCTGAACATTGTAGCAGCTGCTTTTACACCTCCTTGTGTAGTGAAATGTCTCCTTAAATCAAAGCTCTTTAGTACTTCCGCTGTAGTCCATGAATAACCTCACAAAACATTGAAAATGGCCATATTTTTTTGGTTATTTTTGAATCAGTGTGAAAAAAGTCATCTTTCAGTTAGTCGGTCAGTAAGGTCCCTCATGATGATGCACTAGAGGTGAAAAAACCTGCTTTTGCATCATGAACTGAGAGATTAGCTAAAGATGCTGAACAGTCAATAAGCAATGCAGAGCAGTTCAGAAAATTATTATAGACAGAATCCTATGGGGCAAACAAGCATAACCTGCAAATTAATATTTGTTTTAATTAATGATTTCAAAGGTCTGTCTGGCTTTACAGTGCCTCATAAAGTTAGCTTAAGCCATGGTAAAGACTTAACCGTGTTATGAATTTTGCCGAAATCTGAAAAACTGCTAGAGTAGTAACTAAGAAATCTTGCTGCTGAAGCTGCTGCCTTTTTTAATATCCCACTCTTCCAGGAGGGTAAATATGCCATAATCATAGAACAGCTTGCATTTTAGCTTCTTCAAAAAAACATTGGCTAGAATTGTACATCTCCAAAATAAAAGCAGTACAACATCGATTTATAAAGGCAGGAACAATGTCTCAGATTAAATTCTAGTGAGTGATATATTTAATGTAGTGGTGCAAATTGTTTCAGATTCTTCCACACTACAGGCAGGTTTTGTTCTGATAGCGTTTTTAGTAAGTAGTGGAGGGACCTTTCTTGAAAGTGTTTATTACAGTGGTACAAATTTCTTCTGATGTGTTCCTCATTTTCCTGGCTGAAAAGACTTCTTCCCCATGACATAATATCTTTCAGACAGAGTTGAAATATTCCATTTACAAAAAGAAAATTCACCTAAGTTTAAATTTTGCTTTCAAGTCATATCTCTGGATGTTTATATTTTCTTATTCCGTCACATCAACAGCTTTTTGTCTTTTTGGGGGTAATAATACTGTCCCCAAAATTTAACATTAGGAAGCAGTCACTCTTTGGTCATTTTTGAGAGCCCAAGAGACTCTGAAGATACTTGAGACTGTTCTCTGTCAGAAATATGACTACGCTTTGACTTATATGGTAGGACCACAGTGATCCTTTCTTAAGTATAATACAGTGTAGACCCTTATCACTCTCACTGTGCGTTAACCTACAAGAGAAACCACAGAGTTTTACCATGTTTGCATTGTTGAAGTTTTTATTATCCATACACTTCTGTACACGTTGAAGTGCCATCATCAGTTGTGACATAGAACTGTGGACAGGTTAATCAGTTTTTGTATAATTAATGTAATCCTCTTGTATTTGATCTTCATTTTTACCTCTCGATTTCATGCAACCCAAACTAGTTCTCCTGGTTTGCAAATAGTACCTGTATGATCAATATCGATCTGTTTTTTCTTCTCCTGTTTAATAAGCTCTTGAATTCTCTGTTGTATTTTTCTGCCTTTTTATAGCTCTTCTAATTTTTTTGCTTTTTTCTTAACCTAGAAGATCTGCAGCTGTATGCAGAGGTACCTCTTCTGGCTCATATGTAAATGAAACTAATATTTTTGGAGACTTAGAAAAATTTAAACGTTTTGTCTATTTCCACAATCTTCTTGAGGCATCTAACGCTGATCCCCGCTGGATACAGTCTACAAGCTCAGGAAGACTTCTGATTGCACATAATATGGCTGCTCTCACAACAGCATCAGTTTTTAATACAGTGACAACACAATTCTATGTTTTCTGTATATCCTGACATTTCTCTTTATTACTCTTTTTCTTTTTCCACTGCATGATGTAGACATATGTTGCGATTGAACTGCTATGACATTATTGGTGTGTTTTCTTTTGTAAGCTTCATGTAGACTGGAACTTATCTATACGCATCAGCAATTCACATTAACCCTTCTAGTGTGTATTCTTGTGCAACTGCTGTCAACAAAATTCTGCAGTCAGGCTATCCAATTCCATCGCATATTGAAGTTCCTTTCTTATAGTCTCCCCCTAAATACTAGGTTAAAACATTGTCCTCTCAACTGTAAAGTGTTAATTTCATATTTAGTCAATACTATCTTGCATTTTTTGCTTCTATTTCTTTTTTTAGAAACAGTGGGGCCTGTTTCATAGTGAATTTTAGGAAATATATATTAGTAACATAAACAATGTGGTCACAAGAATGAAAGTTTTAGTGTATCATGTCTGCCTTGGATTTTGGCAAAGGTTTGTTACTGTCCTTAAAAAGCAAACGGGACATGCAGACATAGCCAGTTGTAAGTCCATTTGCAGCACAAAATCTTTCTACTTATTTTTGCCCTTCCCCGTAGAATACCATGGTCTGCTGACCTTTAGCTTAAACAGAGAAACTAGCAGACATTAGGCTTTCACTACTCACATGCAGAGGGACTTATTTGAGATTGTTAAAGAATGACCATATTTAGTTTCCACTATGTAACTTACTTTAGAACATTGAGTTAGAAAATGAAATTCCTTTACATATTCAGTAAGGGGAGGAGGAAAAATTCATGTTAGCTAGCACCTCTGGTTTGTTGTGGGGACAGAACTGGGAAAAAGTGTTATTAGAAATTGTAATATATATTTGAAATTTTTTAGACACTTCACAGAAATCTGGTCTCATATAAGCCATAAATTCTAAGGAAATATTCCATAAGGTAGAGTGGGTCCTTAATTATAATGGTGTAGGTAACTAAAATGAGGTTATTTATTTTCTCATCTAAAACTAGAGATTCTATAAATCCAAACAATTGCACTACAGAAAGAGTCATAAACAGAAAAAGTCCTAGATTGCCTTATCAAACTAGAAAATGCATAAGCAACCTGAAAAGAAGTATTTGTTTCATTTTCAAGACTTCAAGAACTTCTAAAATGCATAAAAAAATAAAACACAGGCTTTTAGAAGTGCATCAAGAAGAGTGTGGCCAGCAGGACAAGGGAGGTTCTCCTTCCCCTCTACACTGCCCTGGTGAGGCCTCATCTGGAGTACTGTGTCCAGTTCTGGGCTCCCCAGTTCAAGAAAGATGAAGAGCTA
>Ga0065711_1049962_pt1 | contig 11048 bp, 5 predicted proteins | sample Hoacrofraction12_FD_59098 | JGI IMG/M metagenome (GOLD analysis project Ga0065711, IMG submission 59098) | Hoatzin crop microbial communities from Cojedes, Venezuela - Epithelial fraction 12 v2 (version 2) | ecosystem: Host-associated > Birds > Digestive system > Esophagus > Crop | place... | reverse complement strand
CCGGCAGCGCCGCTCCGCCCCCGAGGCCGCCCTCGCCGGCCGCAGACAAACGGCCCCGTTTATTTTTCTCGTCGAATCGATGCGGAAGAAAAGGACGCGCTTTAGAAATGCGCGTTTGCGCGGGGAGGCGTAAGAAGGAGCCCTGCGCGTCTCCAAAGTTTTGCTGTACGCTGGAGCTTGCTTGGTAACCCCCCCGAAACATGTCTCGTTTTAAAAGGCGAGATAAAAATAAAAGCAAGATGGGTGTGTAAGTTATTTTAGTCGATTTTAATCAAGGTACAAACTTCAGTAAATACAGGACCTCCAGAAAATAATCTAGTCCCCACTGCCTGTGTCTGTCTGAGAAGTCGTCGACTTTTTGAAGATGCTGAATTTCGCAGTGGTCACCTGAAAAGGAGGAAAGAGTAACATTATTGAACAACTAGTCACTGATAAATGCTGACCATCAGGAAAGAGGAAAAAAAAAAAGAAATCTCATCCACGGATTTCCTCACAGTCCCTAACGCAGTGACACAAACGTGCCAGGGAAAACTTACCCGTCTCTCTCGCACTGGGACGCAACTGTCCATGCCAACGACTTGCTGGGCACAGACAGCGCAGGGGTCTCAGAACGCTGCACGTTTAAAAGAAGTGCAATATCAAAGCATATCAGGAGGGACTTTTAAAATGAAATTCCCGCCCTAACTCTAATTTTCGTTATTGTGATGGATTCGAGTTGTACATTTAGCATTTTCTTCACGTGGCATGTTACGTTCCTCCTTTGGCTACAAAAGTACAGCAGAAAGTAGAACTGAGATGCAAACGCCTGGTATTAAAACCAGGGTAGCTGGCGATGAGGTGCAGAGAAAGACAAAATAGTCAAAAGGGACCAAGGCTGCAGCTACGAGACCACCGAGTGCAGTGTGAATCCTGGGAGCATGAAAAGATGCCGAGGGGAGGAAAGGGACAGCATCTGTCTCTCGGGTTTTCTTTGTATCTTTTGAAGAGCTGAGAATTTTCTTTGACAGCAAAATCCCAGTGGCTAAATGGCATTTATTTTCCCTGTTATTTTTCCGTGACTCCACCCCTTAAGTAAGAAGCAAATTAGTCTCTATCACTTGTCCCAAGGTGAGGCAGAAGCACATAAACACATTTATGTGTTTTGGAAAAAATTCCTAAGGGTTAGTTGAAATATTACTTACCAAACAAGCTTTTAATTTCAGCTTCAGGAACGTAAAATGGTGGGCCTGAAAGAAAATGGGTGAAGCTAATCAGAGAGCAGACACAGCAAGGCAACAAACATTTACACTGCAGCAGGAGAGCCCGCCCCACCACTCAGAGCACCTGGGCTGCAGTCAGGCCCTGGTGCATAGCACTGTCTGCAGGAACCAGAAAACTCCACAGCCAAGAGCTTAAGGCACCTTGGTGGGCCCCCAGACAGCTTCAGGTGGTGCTGCTGCATCACCTCCAGCCTGCAGCCAGGGTAGCCACGTTGTAGAAGTCACAGTTGTGCCGTGGATACAACCACTCTCCGTGTGCCGTGTGAGTCTGGCCAACAATCTCTTTATACTACAATGGCATAATTAAAGCTAAAAGGTGAATAATGTGAGAGGGGGACAATGAATTAAACTATTGTTGCTTATGATAACAAGACCTGTTTTTTCAGGGATAATTATGCTGAAGAGTCCAAAAGCAGCAAGAAATCTATTTCTTTGGAGAGTTAATAATTAACAACAACAAAAACATCTTTTAAAATACCTCAGAATTCACTATGAAGTTATAAAATGAAAAAAATACTTTATGATTTTACAGAATGTCACCGCTTCCAAGCATATTCAGACCATGTTGTGGCTGGGAGAGAGGCATGAGATCGGCAACACGTTGGGTTGCAAGTACAGGGTCAACAGAGTGAAGCCTACAACGTTCTTGGGAGTGCTTCGAGCTCCCTGGGCCAGATGGGATGTTGCTCTAAGCACTCACTCACAGCCACACTTCCAGTTTCACTTCTTTGTTAATATACCATGTCTGTCCTCCACTTACCCTTAGATGTCTGAATGCTAAACAGAAAGCAAATTTAGACCAAGCTTGGTCAACATCTAAAATTTTTAACACACAGTTGCACTGGCGTGATCAGCTGATAAAGCTATGCTGGTGAAAAACCTGGGGAAGACACTGATGTATCTACAGCATCTACAAACAATTTGTATTAAAGCATGCAAAATCAAAACATGAACAGTGCAAAGTTCTCACCTTTGTGTTTGTTTGGATCATATAAAACCGTAACGAGGAGATAAGAAGAATTTTTCTCCATTAAGGTGATCATCAAACTGACATAGCTAAAAGGAGAAAGTTATACTTCATTATTTTGGAACTGTACAAACGTCCAAGCATAGCATTCCAAATATTCAGCAAAAGAGTTAACGCGTATTTCTATGCAGAGACAACTTGAAGTGAACTGCACAGAAACTAAGCAAAGCTTCGTCTGAATTTCGTGAGCATGAAATTCATGCCACACATGAAACACCTCAAATAAAGGTTACTCCTCGTAAACATGCATTTACGTTTTTGCATATTCTTCTCAAAAGTAACAGACAAAACACAGTATTCATCTGCCACAGTCTGAAATACAGTACAATATACAGTACTGTTCTTTCGAAATTATTCTGAATTCAAGATTAGGTATTTAATTAAAAAGCCTCGGAGTACGGTCAAACTACATTTCGGCTGGCTGTAGGCAAGAACAAAAAAATAATGGAATAAAGGGAAGTGAGGGGAAAAAGAACAAGGAGAGGAGAAGCGGATGGGGTGAGAAGGAAATAATAAAATTCAGATGAGACGTGCAGCTCTGCTTCTGCTGGGTTGCAACAAACCACATATTTTCCCACCAAGAGGCAGGGTGGCTTCCTGAAGGAAGCTCACAAAACTCGAGTACAGCACTCCGCGACTGCAGCTGACGCTGGTGGTAGAGAACAACTTGTGTAGGTTACTCCTTTAAATGAAACAGGACTCATTGACAAGTTGCAGGAAGAAAAACAGGTGTCACTGCATATATTAAAGACAATAACAAAGCAAATGTACTAACCGTTTTCTGTCGCATGGATTCACAGCTACCAGAGCTCCTCTGTCCCAAACCCCATCAAACTTGCCAACTATTGAGCTATAACGAGATGAGGAAAAGGCTTAAGAATACTAAAAATTCCCTTCTTCTTTATTTTACCTTCATCTTTTTTTTACCTTCATCTTTATTCAGATACTTCTGTGAAGCCACAAGGATTCTCCAGCTGGCTGTGCAGATTCCCCGCCACCTTTTTGTTACAGTCCAGCATTTTCATGATCCAAAGGCATATGGTCTCTAACCAAAGAAACCCTCCTGGAATATGGCCCTGCCGTGACAGCAAAGAGGTCCTGGAATTGCTCAGCATTTCCCCATCATTAGGGGTTGCTGAGACAAGGCAGGGAGGAAGGAAAGCAGCTTAAACACATTTGGGCTGCAAATCTGGGTTTTCGCCAGTCATACCCTGCCACGACCCTTGAGGCAGCACTAACTGCACTCAGCACGTCCATAGTTCTCGGCCACCCTCTAAAACCCACGCATGATTTCAAATGTGGGGTAAAGAAGCAATGAGACCATTGCTTTACTCTCCCTGAACTCAGCACACCAAGTAACTGTAGACACCTCAATTCCTGGCTACGTGCCCAGGACAGTTAGCTTCAGCTTGAAATTTGTTTAATGCTAGAAAAGCTGAGTTACACTGCTGCTTGCCTCAGTCTGCCACCACCACAGACATTATTTTTGCTCCTGGATGTGCTGGCAGATGGCTTCAGTGACCACCCAAAACTGCAAATGGCCAAGACTATTGGGAAGGGCCTTTATTGATGGGTGGTAAGAGCAGTCAGGGTGACACTAGAGGTGTGGATATTTCACGGGGAAGGAAGAACCTTGTTTCTGGTAATTATTTAAACAGTAGTTTAGAAGGTAAGGTAGTAATAACCTAAGTTGCATAATTTTAAATAAAGTCTGAAGGAAGTTTACTCAGTGAGAAAAATACAGTACGGAACTGTGCAATACCTTTCTGCCTACTGGGAGGGTGTCAGAGTCCAATTGCATCACCTCTTTCTTCACTTCTGTACTGGTTTTGGCTGGGGCAGAATTACATTTCTTCATAGCAGCTTGTACAGGGCTACGTTTTGGATTTGTGCAGAAAATAGTGTTGATAACACACTGAAGTTTTAGTTACTGCCGAGCAGTGCTTACACAGCACCAAGGCCTTTTCTGCTCCTCGCACCACCCCACCAACGAGTAGGCTGGAGGTGCACAAGACACTGGGAGGGGACACAGCTGGGACAGCTGACCCCAACTGACCAAAGGGACATATTCCAGTCCATAGGGCGTCATGCTCAGCAATAAAACCGGAGGGGAGCATGGCAGGGAGGCCACTGCCTGGGGAGTGGCTGGGCATCAGTCGGTTGGTGGCAGGCAATTGCTTTCATTTGCATCACTTGTCTTTCTTGGGTTTTATTTTCCTGTCTCTTTGGTTGGTGGGTTTTTCCTTACAATTTTTTTTCAATTTCTTTTAAATTATTAAACTGTTTTTATCTCAACCCCTAAGTTTCTTTCTCACGTTTACCTTTCTGATTGTCCCCGCTATCCCACCAAGGGGGAGTGGGCAAGCGGCTGTGCGGTGCTTAGTTGCCAGCTGGGATTGAACCAGGACAACTACTGCCTGCATGCTGCTCATTCCATTGCAATGGCATTGCTAAGTCACTGGCATCCAGCCTAGAAGCTGATCCTGTATTTCCCACTCTATTGTGATGGGACATGATGACACTTTTAAGTCATGACTTCTTTTAAAGTTAGCCAAGAATACGCATCTAATTTAAATAACCAGCCTCTTAAATGGAGATTTTTAGAGAGATAGTGAAACACGAAATGGGCACAAGGAGGACAAAGCAAAGTCTAGCAGGGCAGGTGACAAACTTCATCTTCTGAGGCTTGGAGGCTGTTCTCTCTGCATAGCTGAGTCTGCTGTCTGACCTCAGGCAAGCCCCTGCAGGTTTCTGCACTTGGTTTTCTTCTCAACTTTAATCTGGTCTAACTGGAACGATGGCAGTGCCTCCATACAGGCATTTCACGTATTTTACTCCCCATCAATTTCACCAGGGCCTACAGACATTGCAGGCTGCGGGCAGCCCCACGCTGTGGTCTTCCCCCAGTCCCAGTCTGCTGCTGAGTGCTGTGCTGTGCTCCCTGCACATCCGCACATCCAATTTCCTTCCGAGGAGAACCAGGCCATAAGGAAAAGGTCAAAAAAGGTACACAGCTGTCTTTCATCCTGATGTGGAGTCAGGATGATGCTAAGGTGTTAGGAAGTGCTCCTCTTGGGTGTACCTTTCACTGTATCACTACCCAATCTTTCAGCTCTACATTATCTCCTGTTGTGTGTTTATGTGGTATGTAGCATGAGAGATCACAGTCTAGGTACTACTACAACTAGCAAAAATTAACATGCAAAGCAGAAATTCACGTATCTGCAGAAATCCCACTGGATTTAAGCAGTAAAGTTGTGAATTTCTATCTCTGCATATGTTTAGTAGTTTCAGTTGATGCAATTTTTGGTTTTTTTTTTTTTAAGTCTTGCAGCCATAATTGTATTAGGAGGTACAACGGTTGTGTAATATAACTGGTTTACATACGTCTCAGAGTTCCCACAAAGAGCAGTAATTCCTGTTACTGTTTAACTAGCAACAATCTTTGAAATGTCTCATTCTGACAAAGGTCAGGAGCGGATCCGAGTTCTCCTCTAATGAATGCTAGGCTAATAGAGATCAAAAGGATTTCTTTGCAGGCCAGCCTCAGCAAGAGAGAAACAAGTTTAATTTCCATAATTACTCAGTAATTAATCAAATTGTCTGCACATAGAAACTAGAAGAGTGTGTACATTTTTCTAGGCACAGGTATCTGCTGACTGCTATAGGGAATGTAGTTCATACTTTGACCACAACTGCACCCAGTACAGAACCATGCACCCAGAACACCTATCAGCCAATTTATTTTGTGGATGACAAACTACAAACTGGACCCAGTAATATGCACGGAAGATGTCATTAATTACCTAGTTTTGGCTTATTTCATAGTATTATTCCATCATGTTATGACGGAAGTTACAGATTTTACCATGCTACTTGCTACAAAACTTTGAACTGCAATTTTTCAAAAACTGCTGACAAGAAGCTTAAGCAATTCCTAGGCAACTTGTCATCTCACAGCAAGGATTTATAGGGATATGTACAGCAAGCAGATACACTGCAGGGGCAAGGCAGGGAAGGAAACCAGGCGGTACCTACAAAGTCATGTTCATATACAGCCCATCTGTTCCAAGGTGCTCACTTAGCTGGGCTAGTTATATATACATTACTCAAACCAACTGGAGTCAGCTGCACCAGCAGAGGACTTAGCAATGATCTATTGTCTAAAAGACTGTGGACTCTAGTAACAAATATTCTTTTTTTCCAGTTTATGCAGATTGAAAAAAAAAAAAAAAGGATCATATAGTAAGCACTGTATTCTGGTGTCCTAAACTACCTGTTATGCCTATACACGTAGCAGCTCTGAAAAGCTAACGATTAAGACTTGACCTCCTTCTTGTTGACCAGCTATGAAACAAAACCTTGTTCCTGACAGTTGTTTGTAAGAAAAGCAAACACACACACACAAAACTTCACCAAAACCTTATACTCTAGGGAAAACCATGTCTAAGTACTTCAAGAGGAGGGAACTACAGTGCAGGACTCCAGGCACTTTCAGCTTCCCACAAGGTACATTACAAAACCAGAAACTATGCTGCTTTCTTGCATGCTCTCCAATCTCCAGCTACCCTGACACCAGTCTAGGTCTGAGGACATTTTCAGACAGACTTAAATATGCCTGTTGCCAACACCCCTGGGAAACCCCTGAGGACAAATAAATAAGCCAGATGCATGACTGTCCGAAGCACAGTCTTCTATGCTACAGGCTGAAGAGAGTCTTAAGTCCTCCCACAGTCTCTGTACAACTCGGTAATTTTCAAAACTCCCCTATCAGCTGATGCTTGAGCAGAAGGTCAGGTGCAAAGCCACCACAAAATCTGAAGCAAAGTTTGAGGCCACAGAGCACAATGGGTTGAAACATTTTTCAGGAGTCAGTAGCGCAGACTGTATTGAAGTATTTCGCATTCTCTGTGGTGTCTTTTAATTAAGAAATAAGGACATTTTAGCACTAAAAATTCTTCAGAAGACATTAGTAAGTCAAGCCATGTTTGTCAAGACACTTGCAGAGTCAGTGTTTGACAACATATGATGTGGTCGTGTAAACTGGAGTGACATAATGTACCTTAAGCCCATGGAGAAAAGCATGTTAAGTAAAGCATGGGACACATATAATCAACAGATACATAGGTAAGCTGTGCCTATTAATAGTTTGGGGAAAAAATCTTTAGTACTTAGTTAAAGGAAAAGCTGTCTAAGAAGACACCTCCCGTATATTCTCTTTTATTATGCTGCTCTGAGTACGGGATTGTGCTAGGGTTTTGCTTTGTAGAATCCATCAACAATATTACGGATAATTTGTTTTTACTGTAAAAGCAAGCAGAGTTTTCTATGATTTTCATAGGATGGCTTAGAACAAGAAGCCCATTTAAAGATATTTAGTTGGCATCTTTATCTAATGGTCAACAACAGAGTTAATTTTTGTTGGAGACTGGCTATTCATATTTCTCCTACAAGTTAATAAGAGTTTTCTTGAGAAGACCTGTTTCAAATCTTTATGGCTGATTCAAATAAAATAATATGACAGTATTAATACATCTTTGATTATAGAAAATTGTAGAACGCACTGTGTATTCCTACCTGGACAAATCATAAATACTGCAGCAGTAGAGAGAAATGCTCCCACAGGTACTCTACAATAAAAAGCAAAGGAAACAATACTTATGAACAAACTATCTTTAAATATAAGTGTATGTATATACTTTATATATTAAAATATACAGGCATGCTATTTTTAAATATACACTTAGGTGTAATGGCGAAAAACCATGAGAAACATTTTTAGTTTTTCTTTATTGAGGCACCTCTCCTGATCCCCTCCAGAGACATTCTGATTTGTCAAGGCATGCAACTGTCCAATTTTAAAATACATCTGCTTTACATCCAGGTGCTTCAATGTCACAAGAAAAGGAAGCCAAAGTAATAAGCTCAAAAGAACTTCTCAGTCCAAAGCTACACCTCAGAGCTTCCTTTCAGAGCTCTTCAGGAGAGGTGAACGATTACCAGTAAGACAGAGGCATAAAAAAGCAGAATGACTTGTTTGCTCAGTTCTGCCAGCATTGCACGATTAACCACACCAGATCATTTGATAACGCAGGAAACGTACCTGCAGCATTTTTGCTCCTGGAATCTCTGGGACTGTCTCCTCGCAATAAGGCAGACTGTGTTCTGCAAAAAAATCCCTCAGCGCTTGCTCGCTGACTTCCACGCCGACAACGCTGTGTCCCATGTCCGCCAGCCTGCACACAGCAGAGAGGTGCCACGTCTACGCGAGGCCCACAGGTCGGGCCATCACTAGATGCGTATCTCCCACGCAGCGTTCATTCGTTAGGAAAACCCCAGGTTTATGATGCACTGGTATGTCAAATCCTGACTTTCTGGAGTGTTCACACTTTACTGAACACCTCCCCTCCATGATGTGAGCTTACATTAGCACCACTCCGCATACAGTTGATGAGGACTTACAGGCTTTATTTAGATTCAGTGGATTATTAATTTCTTTCTACGAACTAGATGAAAACAAAGATGATTACACAGAGAAACTGTCCATTTCGGTTTACAGAAATACGTGCTGCAATGAACTGCAGCAGCTGAGGCACGCTGTCCACCCAGCTGCCTCTGCGGCTTGGCAGAAATGTTGCGCTCAGCAGGGTGCGGTAACCTCTTCAGGGCTGCAGCTCAGCGCAACAGCAACACGCGTCAGAGCCCGCAGTCAGACTAGTAAGTAGTTATCACAATAAAACCTGACAACTGGGACTAACTTGATTACTTGAGGATGCAGTTCAACCAGGGTTTTTTGATTTGTGTCCCTTCCCTCCAAGAAAAAATGCTGGCTTATACAGCCCCTAATTATAAATATAACCCACCCCAAAAAGTAAAATAATAAATGTGAAAAAGAGGAAGTTGGAGTTAGCCCAAATCATTTCAGTTCCCAGTGTGACATGCCACACGGTCACTTGAAAATGAGCTCTGGCACAACAGACCTCACTGCAGGCAATTTAAGCTGGCATTGCCACCAAAAGAAGGAGTGGTGAGGGCACAGCTTCAGTCACTCTGTCCGTCGCAGAGTCAGTATTCCCCAAGCTGAACTTGGGACCATCAGTTGGACTTTTAGGTTAATGCTTATCCATCCCATTTCTGATACTATACAAAACGCCAGCAAATGAAACCAAACGTCCTCCTCCTTCCAGCCTCCAGTGACGCTGCTTTCCTACCAGCAGAGATGCGGCACATTTCCATTGGCCAATATAAGGTTGGGAATTCCCCCTCTGCCTCCCTTCCCACATCAAATACAACTTTATACTCTTATATATAAGTCTGTGCTTTACCATTTCATCTCTACTGCTTTACCACAAAGTGGGAAAAATATCCTCAGTCCACTCCTGCCGTTTAAAAGAACATCCAGATGCTTCTGTAGGAGCCTGCGGAAGAAGAGACATATTTTACTTCACGCTGCGAGTGTTTGTGCTGCCATGTTAAAAGCCACGTGCTACACACTGTGCCAGGTAACACACAAACTCCATGACGGAACATAGGTTCTTAGTTCAACCCGCTTCACACCAGTAGAAACAAAAACATAAAGTAAAAACATTCACTTTGCATTTACTTAGAAAGAAAATTAATTTGTTAGAAAAGAACACATTTCTCTCTGTTCTGTTTTCTTTCTGTCTTTTCAAGTAAACAAACACACCAACCCACCTCTAAAGGCCACAACAGACAACAAACAGAAAGATTATTAAACTTCTGTATCAATCAAATCACTTGTACAGGTCCTAAATGTAACTTTCCTTGGTCACAAGGCTATATAATCACATTTTCTCTCTTAGGCCGTTGTCTTGCAGTGCACAGTATTTGCTCTGATGCCCTCTGCATATTGTTTTGGGCCCCAGAGTCATAACTTATGAACAGCAGTGCAGAGCTCCTGCATCAGAACATCTAAGATTCTTAATCTAAACTTTACAGCTTAAAAACTGATTTAAAAGTTCTAAATTCAGTGCCATCCTGGTTTTTTCTCTGCCCTTTTTTGACAAATGTAGGTCACAAAAATATTTATGTTTATTTTACTTTCAAACTGCTTAAAATAATTTTCCTCCATCGCTCCATTTTCTGTTACGAGTTTTTTGAACGAGTCAAATTCTTCATCTCACGGCATTTCTCGAAACCGCTTGGGAAGAAGAGTCAAGTCACGTACGGATGCCCTTGTTTCTTGTGAAACCCGGTGTTGCCCGTTTCCCACTTCTGCAGCCACTCGTCCTCAGTCACCACTCTGTCCCTCTGCGACCCGGGATCGGCGCCTTCCAGCCCCGCGGCTGCCTCTGCTGAGGGGTCCATCGTCCCCAGGGAGTGCCAGCAGCTGTGCAAAGAGAGAGAAAAATGACCCCCACCCACCGAACAGTTTGGAGCTGGCTCTTGCTTCCTAGAATCAAATAAAAAACAGCGCGGCTGAAGAGACCGTACCCTGGCGACTGCACCCACCGCGATAACGCGCGCTCTCGCTATCGACGGCTTCAGCTCGACTCTCCCCCCGCAGCGCAGCCTGCTCCAAGCGCCGGGGACCCCCCGCCCCGCACGGAGAGGGCCGGGGGCAACGCGGGGCGAGGCGGGCCGGCGCCCGGGGCCGGTAAGCCGGCAGGCAGACACCGGCGACTCTCCCTCCCTCCCCTCCTCCCTCCCGAGCAAGCCGCGGGCGGGTGGCGGGGGCGAGAAGCGGCTCGGGGCGAGGGGAAGCTGGCGGGGCTCGGCACCCCCCGGCCGCCCCTCGCCCG
>Ga0065711_1049961_pt1 | contig 11048 bp, 7 predicted proteins | sample Hoacrofraction12_FD_59098 | JGI IMG/M metagenome (GOLD analysis project Ga0065711, IMG submission 59098) | Hoatzin crop microbial communities from Cojedes, Venezuela - Epithelial fraction 12 v2 (version 2) | ecosystem: Host-associated > Birds > Digestive system > Esophagus > Crop | place... | reverse complement strand
CACCCCAGAATGCCATTGGCCTTCTTGGCAGCCAGGGCACACTGCTGGCTCATGGTTAACCTGTCGTCCACCAGGACACCCAGGTCCCTCTCCGCAGAGCTGCTCTCCAGCAGGTCCACCCCAAGCCTGTCCTGGTGCATGGGGTTGTTCCTTCCCAGGTGCAGGACCCTGCACTTGCCTTTGTTGAACCTCATCAGGTTCCTCTCTGCCCAACTTTCCAGCCTCTCCAGGAAAACCTTACTTGACCCATCTGTCTGGTCAGATAAACGTATTGCTATGTCAACAAAGGCCAATGTGGTAGCACGTATTTGCTACACAGGGTACTTACTTATCCTTTGTGATGGGTAAAAAGTTACTATGCACTGTAACAGTACATAATTTGGGGGAGTGGCTGCCGTGGCAGATGGTAGCCCTCCAGAAGATCCTGGAGAAACTCAGCTGGGTCAACAGAAGCCTTATGAAGTTCATAGAATGGTAAGTCTTGGAAGGGACCTTAAAGACCATCTGGTTCCAACCCCCCCTGCCATCAGCAGGGACATCTTCCACTAGACCAGGTGGCTGAGAGCCCCATAATCCCAGCACTGCAGGTAAAATAATCCCTTGCTTTAGTACAAGTGGGCAATTGGCTGCTTTGGGATCTTCAGAGTGGGCACTAGAAGAAGCTTCCTTGCTCAGCAGCAGCGGAAGAAGTTATCTCAAGGCCATGGAGTCTTAGTGTTTTGGAGGTTTACAAGACTCAGCTGGGTGAAACCACAGCTGACCTCAGGATAGTCCTGTGTTGAGAGGGCTGTTGCATCAGATAGAAACATTGGTCAAAAGAGACTGTATTGGTGGCTCTGTGGAGCTCCTGGAGACACATACCCAGGATCTGGGTGACGAAGGATTCTGCTCTTTACCACACACAGTCTCTAGGAATTTTCTGGGATGCAGCAGAAAAAGTGAATCGTAGCAGGCTGTAGTCTGTTCTGCTGTACGTCCATGATGCATACTTTCTTTCTGAGTGGTCTGTCCCTTCTGCTTAGTATAGGTCTGCTGGAAAACTCTGCCAGCAAACAGAGCCGAGGCTGGTTTGAGACAGCAGCTGGCTGGGAGCGTGCCGACTCAGCCAGTTTTTCTGGCGTTGAGAATTGAGGAAGGATTATGTTCTCTCCCGGCTTAGAGCTGCAGCTATGTGATGCATCCCCTGGAGATCTAAGCCAAAACCTTTCCGTGTTACCCTGATGCTCAGAGCAAAAGCTGTATGAGGTTGTGGTTCTTGGCTAACCGGAGGCTTAAGCTTTGTGTAGCCTCTATCACACTTCAAAGTCATTATTAAAGTGAAAAACTAACTGGACCGATAGAAAGACTGTCTGGTCTGCTGTTTGGGTTAAAGTTACATAAATGGCATGCCAATGCCCTATACGCTAAATTCCGTATTCTGATACGGTATCATGTGATGTTGTAGATGAAACTGGGAGGATACGTTTGCAATTAGCTCTTGGGAAGGAGGCTTTTAACTTCTTACAAGACCAGTGGTTTTCTTTCTAATTTGTTCTTTCGGTGGGCTCTTGCAGATGCAGCCTCAGTATTGTCTGATTGTTGTTTTCTGACCACAATATTCTTTGCATTTCTGGGGACCTGAGAGTGTAGTATCAGCATAAACAAAACTCTTTGTGGCTTAACATCAGTTCCACTTGTGAGTAGCCTTACTCTGTTGTCTTCAGTGGCTTTGCTGACAGTTAAAGGCTCAGGTGCATGCAAGATGGAGGAGTGCCATCTTCGCTGGTATGAGAACCTCAGGGTTTCTGCCTCTGCTCCCTCCGGCCTGCTTCTTTTCACAGCTTTCCATTTTTTAACTTCACATTTTGGAATGTGCAATTGACCTCAGTTTTAGGAGAATGAATGTATGTTCATATTCCTTCAAAGCCTGGGTACCAAATTGTTCTGTTTTCTGTCGTCTTGAAGTGGGCTAGCCAAGTGACAGTTTCTAGAAAGTCTCATCTACTGTGTCTTTTTCTTCACCATATGGTATAGATGCTAGAAAGAGAATGACCTCCTTGTTGGCAGTGGATCCTGCCGCCATGCCTGTTTGTGGTGCGGTAGATGGCTGTGCTGAGTGACACGCGGAGCTCTATTGACGTGCAGGCTTGGTGGTGTTAGGCTAGGCCTGCTCTGGAGACATTTGCCAGACTAGTAATGCAGGAATGTTATCTTGTCAAATCCCCCTTTCTTTCCCCGCTCTCCTCCTGGTGACAAGGCCACAGTCACCTTGGCAAAGTCTTTTCTTTGTCCTTAGATGCCTGCCCCTTCTCTTGCAGGGCATTGCAGCATCAAGGTCTTGTCACCACCTTCCACTCTGGGAACGCAGCTGGGCTGGTTTTAACCATGCAGTGAGAAGTCCTTAAAACATACAGGCTGTCTGCTGGTACAGTTTCTGCTTTATTCTCTACCTGTTGTAATGATGTGCTTCGTTCTATCCTTTCTGTCAAAATGTCTCTGGATTTGTAAAACAATATAAGCTGCTCGTGAAAGAGCCATAGAGAGAAGTACACTTGACCAAAGCACCGCTCGTGATTTCTGTAGTGCTCCTTTTCCCTCATTGCACTGCCTCTCCTCAGAGATTTCATAGCGTCTCTGCAAGCACCTCTTGTGTACGTTCTCCTATTTTAATCCCTGGTGTTTGGCCACCTCCACCGTTCAAACAATTCCACTCTGGTGTAAAGTCTTCTGCAGAAGATGCTCATATGAAATGCACAATTGCTGTGGCGCTCTGCCAACCTCTTAGAAGTAGGAGCCAACTGCTGAGGGTCAATCTCTTTGTTAAGAGTGTACTATAAAAGACTTTGAAGTTCTGTATCCAGATTCAGCCAGGAAGCTGAATGGCATAATGGCAGGCTAAATTTTACCAGTGCTCAGATGCCACCAGCCGATTCTCCTGCCACCAAATTGCAGCTGTGCTCTTGGGGCTGTCTTTAAGGACACGAACTGGATTCCGCTGTATTGCTTTGTAGGGTTTTCAACTGGGCAAACCCATTTCTTTGAGAGGAGGATGTGCGTATATGACAAGGTAATATTGCATTAAGTTTCTGAGAATGAATTAAGGGACATGAGGAGCTTTCACATAAGAGCTTGGTAGCATATGGTTCACATACCTGATGGAGAAAGGGGGTGCAAACTATTTCAAATCGCATGTTACTGCTTCCCAAGTTCAAGTCTGTTTTGCAGGGACGCAGAGGTAAATTCTTCCAGCAGAGTCCCAGTTAATCACTTTGCATCCCAAGCCCCCATAATTTTGTTGGTAGCTTTGTTCTTTACGCGTGAACGATAGTGCGGCGATGCACCCTTTCCCAAACATGCTCATTTGGTTGAATTAAGGACTACTCAGTTTTTCCATTGCTGCAGTAGGGCAGGGTTGGATTGGAGAAGGTGCCGTTTCTGGAACTAAGAAGCTTTACCCCAGCAGGGAATGATTCAGAAAATCCGGAAAAAGAGCCAAATGCTAGAGACCACTATAACATAATGCCTATATTTGGAAGCTCTAAGTCACCTTTGATTTTTATGAGCTGCTAAATTTTTGTTTTCAGTCTTGGTCTCCTCCCTTGTTGGACAGATTTGAATAATTCATTGCAAGTTAAATAACTTGCCCATGTCCAGTTTTAATGACTCAGAAGAAATCAGTGTTGCTGCAAACACAACACTCTTTGTCAGCCTCTCTCTTCCTGCAGAATTATAAGGAAACAGGCATCCTTTGAAAAATTAAAAAAACAAAAATCCTAAGACTGTGAACATTACACAGAGCATTTTCCCTAATTTCAAAGCCACTGGACATAAGGTGAATCAGTTTGAAGGGTCACATTCCTGCTGGCTAAATATAGTAAGAAAAGCTGTATGGAAGAAGGAAAATACATTTTATCATGATATAAATTAAACTAAAAGCCAGGTCCCCCCTTTCTTTACTAAGGGCAACTGGTTTTGGTTTGCTGTCTGTCAGAAGTGAGTTGAAACAACTTGCATGTTTTTTCTGAGTAATTATAACCATCATCAGATTATTTCCCCGCCGCCCTTTGCAATAGTATTCTCTTCTGCTGCCTGAATTATGTAGTGAAGTGTTTGGCACAGGAGTAATCAGCGAAGGAGTAGGTGGAAGTGGTGACAGAGAAGCCTCCTGGGTTGGCACCCCAGGTTTTGAATGATGTTGGAAGTTAAGCTGCATTGCCTCTGACTGGACCTGGTCCCCCTTAGTAGATACACACAGACAAGATTGCTGTATTTAATATAATTTAGTATAGGTATTTGATTTTCTTTGGTTTTATTCATTAGGCTACTACTCTGTAATCGTTATGTTACTGGCAGTCTCAGGCCTTCAGTGGTTTTATCTCACGCTTTTGGGAATTTGGGGGTTATTTTCAGCTGCCTAGTCTATTTTAATCTCTCTTTTAAAATTAAAAAAAAATCAACAAATAATGAGTTAGAACAGATTGATCCTTTTGAGCCATTTGTCTAATTAACCTTTGCCTCTCAAGAATCAGCTTTAGTTCTGTTCAATCAAGTGCAATGTATCTCAGCCCTTAATAACCAGCATTTCTTCTGAGGACCTTGGAAGTCTTCCATGATGCTTACTTTCCTAACTGCTGCCACTCTCTTGGCATTGCACCGGTTTTCAGAGAGAGAGGTGGAGAAGAATAGGAAAGAAGAACAAGAAGATGGCAAAAGAAAAGGCCGTGGGATGGCCAATAACTTAGCGAACAAAGCGTTCCTAGAAAGTGTGGTTAGCTCTGGGCTCTTGTCTTCAGGACTCTGCACCCCAGATTGAGATGGGATAGCAAATCTGTGTGGATATAATAATGAGTGAAAGGAGAGTATTAATATGCACATGCATGCTGCCTGCACCCAAAAGGATGCACTTCCTCTGGTTTAAAAGTTTGAGGGAATCTTCAGAAAGGGAGACCTTATGCAAGTGGAAAGGAGTAGACAATGTCCAGTCTCCTTCCCCCTTATCTGAAAAAGGAAAGAATTAGGCCAGAGACATGATTCTTTAAGTGGAGGAGGAGGTAAATAGGATGCTTCCCTGCTGCTCTTAATCTTCTGTTATGACGGAACCCCCCAGAATTCGCAGAAGGGTCCTGTCGAGGATCGGCGCCTCGCAACTCAAGAGACACCTTTTCTGGGGAGAAAAGAATGATCTTTTTTTAAGGTCGCAGAGAGTCTGGGAGTTTTGAGCAGCTACTCTTTTAACTTCACTGTGCATGGCCTGCCCTGCTTACTGACGTAGGAAATATCCATATGCACAGCAGCATGGATTTCATCCCTTTGGAAAGAGCTTGGAGTGGGTGTTCCCAAGGAGAGGAGGTCAAGAAGGCTTCCAGGTCTCATTATATGTGGGCTTTCACATGCTTTCTGCTGCTGGTTGTGGTTTGGGTCATTTTGTTAGCATGTCTTCCTCCCTCCCAGAGTGCTAGGAAGAAGTTTGCTGTTCTTGAAACCTCCATTTTTGGTTTTGCACTTGTGCATTGGGAGTACGCAATGTCCAGGGCTTATGAATCATCGTTCCGTTCCTGCAGTGATATAGCCGTGCTGAAACCACAGCATCAGTTGAACATAAATCAGGCTCTCGATGCAAAGTTCGTGGGTCCTGCAAGATGATGGCTTTGCCGCAGATATAGGAAAGAGAATAGCAAGGAGAGAACTGTGTGCGAGAGAAGATTGAGAGCGCATCCCTGGGCCCAGGGAACCGCTGAAATGGAAAAAGGAAGGAGTGAGCTATTTCAGTTGCCTACTGCCTGTTAGCTTGGGTAATGCTGCTTTTTCTCCCCTTCAGCTCTCGGTAGTAGTAAACCATCCATAATTCATGTTTTCCCCCTTTTAGTTCCATTACGGTTTCCTTTCTCCCCATGACAAATACTCCAATCACTCGTGTAATGTAATAGGAGCCGTGAATGTAAATGTCGGGGGAACAGCGTTTGTCTGGTCTGTGCTGCACCGCCAGTTTGCTTGATGGATTTCAGCTTCTCTGCTCCTTCCATTTACTCCTGGGTCCCTTCCCAGCTGCGGAGCCTTCGCCTGCCTTTTGGTTTCAAACCATTCTGCAGGCAAATCGATGATGGCTAAACATCGAAGAACAGCTGCTTTCCTCTGAACTAGGAAACAGCAAAAAAATACCCCTAAGTAAATTTAAATATATATTGTTCTATTGAGATATTAAAAAGTTTATATATAAAATTCATAATAGTTATTTAATATATAAGTATATTTTATGTATTGATAGAAATACATCCTGTACTATACTATAGATATATATAAATATAAAAATACATATATATTTTAAAGGGAATGCAGCTTCCTGGTTTTATCCTAATTTCTACTTACTGTAGATATATTTTTCCTGAGAATTTTCAAAATCATTTTGTTGTGTCATTAGCTGGCAGCTAGTCCCAAAGCAATATGGTATGGTGTTCCCATCCAAGCCTGTCAGCTTACTTCGTAAGCTCTGCGGTGACTTCCAGCAGCCGTTAAGATGTGGCAGCGGACCCGATTTTTCCTTCCATTTAAGGAGTGATTGAGAAGACGCAGATGCTTCTAGTGGAAAAGGAGCAACCGATTTTATTTCCTTGTCAGCCTTTGTAGGGGTAGATGGAGGAAGTTTATGAGGCTGAAAGTCATTAAAGCGTTCTTTTTTTTCTTTCTTCCATCTGCTTTTGTTTTTACTGGGGTTGGAGTGAACGGGGTCTTGGGGGGAAAGACAACTTTGTAAGTGGGGTATGCCAGCAAAAATGAAATGGTTTTTCATGGCATGCACAAAAAGCCCCACCCCAAATATGCACCCCCTCACTGGTTTAAGCAGCAGGATGTATATTTTTCGATGTTGGTCAATTTTTTGCTGTTATCTTTCCCTGTGCTCCATGTACTTCCCAAAGCAGCACATGGTTGCTGCCTAAGCTTCTGCCCGCACTTAAAACAATTAGAAAACAGTTAAATCACAGCCCTCAACATCAGATGTCGAGAGCTGGCTGCAGCGGGGACACGCCACAGCCCTCGCAGTGAACACGTACCCGTGACGGCCGCTTCCCCAGCCTGTAAGCGGCGATCACCCTTGTTGTTTCTCACCCTGTTGTCTGGCAAATGCCAAAGGGAAAACTGGGGCTGCGGTGTGAAGAGTGGTGAAACGGAGCGTGCCCTTTCAGCGGGAGAGCTGGGGACTGAGGTCAGGCACGGGGACGGCAGCCGGGAGCGGGCGGCTGATGGGGAGCACTCCCTTCCAGGTACCAAGGGCTGTTAGCACAGCTCAGCTGCATTTTTTGGGCTTTTTTTTCTTTCAGCTCTCATTTTTCATGCCCATCTCATAGAGCAGAACTGATTTATGAGTGAGGTCAGTTTGTGTAGATATGCAAATACAATTTTAGCATACAAATTTTAAGGGTCTTGTCCTCTTTTGTGTTAATTAACCCCAGCGTGAGTTGAAGGCACTTCTGCTATGTGCACGCATGCTCTACTCTTGGATGTGTAAGTCATCTGTAAAACTTCACCGTGGGCCGTGACATGGTTGTGGGATCTTATCTCAAGAGCAAAGGGGAAAAGTTTATGGACTGAAAGGGAGGGAGGAGGGAATGATTTAATGATGCTCAAAATAACGGTTTGGGATTGAGTGGGTTTTGCAGAGGCTATATGTAATAATGTCTGTGAGTCTAGCTGAAGCATGATTTGGTACAGCTGTATGCCGAAGGAGTGAGAAAACCAAGAAGGCAAATGGCATTTCTTCATGTCGTTAACTTTAGTCAGGCTTATGGACTGACTAATCGAAAGCATAAGGTTTTTGGAAAAAACTCAGGCCCCCAAGCGAAGATGTATAAGCTTGCGCAGCAAACTGAGACCCATACTGAGTTCCCGTTGCTGCGGAGCGACAGACCCGGGTGGGTGAAGGCTGGCTGCGAGCCACGTGCCGCACCGACCCGCGGACAGGAGCCAGGCAGCGCTGGCCGTCCGGGGAGCTCTGCTCTTCCAGGCTGGGGAGGGAGGCTGGCTGCTGGGAGGGAAAGGCACAGCGGCAGTAAATCCAGCTGTGCTGGCACGCCTGGAGGCTCACGGTGCACCAGCTGCTTGCAGGCTAACGAGGAGCCGAGAGCTGAGGCACGGACACCAGGAGTGCCGGCTTCCAGCCGGGGTCTCACTGCTCTACCTCCGCAGCTGCCCTGCATCCCAGCACCGGGGCCCTGCTGCAGGACACCGTCGTGAGGCCAAAGGTTTGCTTACATGCTTTGCTCCCTCTCTGGTCACCAAACTTCGCGCTGCATGTTTTCCTCTGCCGTCCCTTTTTCCCAGAATTACCAGGTTCTGCACTGAGTGGGAACCTCGGCTGTGTGGAGATGCAGGTCGCTGTGCTTGTCGATGCAGGGCTGTGCTCTGGGGACCTTCTCCCTTGATAGTGACAGCCAAGTGACGTGTGTCTATAGTGGCTGCAAGTCCAGTGCTGTGCAAGGGTGGTCCAGAAACTGGCTGTAATCCTAAATCCTCTCTACCCCTATCCTGGAGCACTCTTCAAGCTCGTTTTAGGGGAAGCAGCTTCTCTTCCTCAGATGAAGACTTAAGGTGCATTCTGCATGGATGGATCCTGGATCTATCTTGCGTGGCAACTTCTGTCCATCCCATCTGCCTGGCTGCGGAGCCGTAGGTTCGCTGGTTTGCAGGCAGGTGACCCTGCAGTAGTTCTTAGGAAGGCCCTGATGTCCCCTATTGCAAGAGCAGATGGGATTTTGTGGGTGATGCAAACTCAAGCCGGGGAATAAAGCTCAATGCAGATAAAACGCGATGATGGCTCATGGTGAATAGGAGTGCACCAACCAGCAAGGGACCTACCAGCAAGTTTGCAGTGTTGCAAAAGGTTGCTGACAAGGCTCAAATTATTCTTGGGTATGTAGGATTAGAGAGAGGAACTCAATGTGATGTGTTTTTAAGTAAGAAGACTTAGAGGAAAGGATTGCAGTGCTACCCCGAGGAGCAGAAATGTGCTGTAGCTATAGGTGTTCGCTCAGCACCATGACTCATCTTCTGGAAACCAAAAGGAATTCCCTTAGAGGAGAATGCCGTGCGTCACCCATAGCCAAAAAGAGAGGGACTTGTGTTTCCTTGACAGCACATCATGTTTGCATATTTTTACAGCTGGAAGGGAGTCCTTCATCCTGATCACTGCGCGTTTTCGAGCATTTTGAGTGTGCCTGGGGTGCCAGGATATTAATTTCAATAGCTTTTTTTAAATAAGTCATGTAAGCAACTGAGTCAGTATTTTTATTATGGTTTCCGATACAACCAGGGCCTTTTTCATCAAGTCGATATAGCTACTTGTGGTACAGATTTATTACCAGTATATTTTAAAGCTGGTAGATTAGAGCAGGTGCTCCAATAACCAGAAAGTTTCTTCAGAAAATATGTTTTTCTACAACTTTATTGACGAGTTAGTGTTCACATACCACAGGTGAGGATGAAAGAAATGACACCGTGGTATATAAACAGAGTACAGAAGCGTTATATTGTGGACCGCAAGACCTTGGGCTTCAGCATTGGCTTTTTGGTAACTCCCTTTGCATATCTGCTTTAGTAGAGATTTTTTCTTCTGTCTCAGTTACTGAGTAGCTGTATTCCCACCTACTCTGAAGTCCTTGGTGAACACATAAACTACAAACAGCATGCGTAGTTATCAGCTGCTTTCAGTGTTTGCAGGATTGCCGATGTAGTGCCCAAACAAACAGCCTGATTTCTTTTCAAAGCGTCAAACCCCCAAAGCAGCAGCCTTGAAAGAAGCTGCATTTCCAAGACGACATTGCATGAAGTCACACATACAAATGTTGCTTGGAATTGCTGGAAGAAATAGGAGTAAATAACTGGCTATCAAGAGCAATTTTCCAGGACTGTAGTCCAATGGGCAGAGACAGCACCCGTGATGATGCTTCAAGCAAAGAAGCGTCTTGCAGCTGGCTCTATGAAGACTGATATTTGCATTTGCTGATTCCTTCCAGAAAAAATAACCTGGTGTCACCTGAGCAGAAAAAAGTAAAATACTGGGCACACGTTGATCTCTGAATTTATAGCAATAGAGGGAAGTCTTTTTCTCACTGAGAGTCAGACCAATGTTGTTGCATATCATGCAAAAACATTGAATTCGGATTTGCTTCTGGCCCTGCACATGCAGTATCTCTGCAGGACGCAAACATTTTGTATGAGTTCTTCACCTCTGAACAAGAGTGCAGCATCCCTGTAAATATAATGAGATAAAGTAAAAAGATTCCTACTCCCTGTTTTATTACTTGCTTCTGTATAAATCGGTATACTTTGTTTTAAATAAAAGTATACCAGCTGAAGGAGATCTTGTGCGGCTTTACTAGTGTAAATGGGAAGGAGGGTGGGTTTGTACAATAAGATGATGATCTCTAATGAAAACAGTACTTGCATTTGGGGCAGTCATCTTTCTTCTGCAGCTATTGAGTGTCAGATAATCCACAATTAGCGTTCTAGAAATGAATCAGTCAATTGGTAGAAGCATCAGCAGCCTTGATTGATAAATTCTACCTTTTGATGATTAAGTGATTGAAAAGTCTCTGGCTTCGAAAGGAAAAAGACAACAGTAATTTGCGTAACAAAACCCACATTGTTGTACAGCTTGCAGAAGGGAATGGCAAAATGTTAGATTTTACTACATATACACCAACTTGAAGCAGTCTTTGCAGCAGCCCAGCTGGCTGTGAGCGTCCTGGATGCCTCCACATGTGTGGTAGACTACCTCCTTCTGACCCGTCCTGTGTTTTTCTGAAGTGCCCTGCAACAGAGAAGGGTCATCCAAAACTAAGAGGTGAGCCCTGAATTCAGAGTCAGGTCTTGATTCGTGGCTGCATTGCTAATGCCCATGTTATTGGACTTTGTTCTCCAAGGTGTATCAGCCTAGGCTCCTTCTGAAGTTGGTAAACTTACGACCTGGATGAAGAGTTAGAATGTACCCTCAGCAAGTTTGCTGATGACACCAAACTGGGAGGTGTGGCAGATACACCAGAAGGCTGTGCTGCCATTCAGCGTGACCTGGATAG
>Ga0065711_1049960_pt1 | contig 11048 bp, 7 predicted proteins | sample Hoacrofraction12_FD_59098 | JGI IMG/M metagenome (GOLD analysis project Ga0065711, IMG submission 59098) | Hoatzin crop microbial communities from Cojedes, Venezuela - Epithelial fraction 12 v2 (version 2) | ecosystem: Host-associated > Birds > Digestive system > Esophagus > Crop | place... | reverse complement strand
CGCGGGGGCCGCGGCCGGGCTGGGCCCCGGGGCTCTGCGGGGGGGAGGAGGGTCGCGGTGGGGAGCGTCTGCGGGGGGTGAGCGGGAGCGCGCGGTGAGGAACGTGGCGCGGGCAGGGCCCGTTCGGCAGCTGGAGTCTGGTTGCAGGGGGCTCCGGTGCTGCGGGGCGAGGGCGTTCCGTCGGTGAAGTGTTCCGAGATCCCCGGCAGCAGCAGCGCTGCCAGTTTGGGTGCCTGTTCACCTGTCGTGCTTCGGAAATGAAGACTGGCTGTTGGCTGTGGCAGGGCAGCTCCTGCAAGGGCAACAGCGCTTCTCGCTCCCTGGCTTTATTCGAGCCCTTTTCAAAGATCAAAGAGTGGTTTGGGTTGGGAGGGACCCTACAGATCATCTAATTCCAACCCCCCGTCATGGGTCAGGGACACCTTCCATGAGAGCAGGCTGCCAGGTTCCAGATAGGCAGTACTGTGAGATTTGATTTAGTCCCATTTTCTAAACTGGAAAACCGAAGCGCTGAAAACCACCATAACCTAAAGTTTTTAAGTCAAGTTAAATTCAGATATTGGCAAGAAGTGGAAATAGGTTGTCTGAAGCCTGATGGCCGTTTGACAGCTTTGTGTGCTGGCGTCATTCTTGCCCGAGGGTTGCCATATGGCTTCCTGGCCGTTGTTATTGGCCAGTTGACCTGAGTGTGGTGGGTTGATTGTGGGTGGGTGGCTGCCAGGGCCCCGGCCAGCTGCTCCCTCACTCCTTCCGCAGCAGGGCAGGGGGAGAAAACAAGGTGAAAAAACTTGTGGGTCGAGATAAAGACAGGGAAATCGCTTACAGATTGCCATCACAGGCAAAACAGATGCAACTTGAAGAAAATCAACCTACTTTATTGTTAATTAAAAAAAAAAATAGAGTAGAATGGTGAGAAACAAAGAGTAAAACTAAACCATCTTCCCATCCCCCTTCCTTCCCAGGTTCAGTGTCCTTCCTTCGTTCCATCTCCCTGCCCTGCCTCCACACGGCATGGGGGAATGGGGAATGGGGATTGCGGGCAGGACATAACAGCTCCTCTCTGCTGCTCCTTGCTCCTCACGCTCTTTCCCTGCTTCAACGTGGGGTCCCTCCCGTGGGATACGGTGTTTCATGAACTGCTCCAGCGGGGGTCCCTCCCACATGCTGCTGTTGTTCGTGAACTGCTGCAGCATAGGTTTTCTCCGTGGGCTGCAGTCCTTCGGGATGAACCTGTTCCGGCATGGGCTCTTCTCCACAGGCTGCAGGTCCTGCTGGAGAACCTGCTCCAGCGTGCGCTCACCACAGGCTGAAGCTCCCTTCAGGGCACCTCCACCTGCTCCGGCGTGGGGTCCTTCCACGGGCTGCAGGTGGAGATCTGCTCCACCATGGTCCTCCATGGGCTGCAGGGGAACAGCCTGCCTCACCATGGTCTCCTCCAGGGGAATCTCTGCTCCGGCACCTGGAGCACCTCCTCTCCTCCTTCTTCACTGACCTTGGTGTCTGCAGAGCTGTTTCTCACACTTTTTTCCTCTCAGTCCCCTGTCTCACACTGTGTCGTGCAGCCTTTTCTGTCCTTTCTTAAAGAAGTTTTCCCCAAGGCACCACTGCGGCGTTCAGCCATGCCCTGCGGTGGGGCCATTGGAGCCGGCTGTGTCTGGCATGGAGCAGCCTCGGCCTCTCCTCACAGAGGCTGCCCTGCAGCCCCCCAACACCAGCACTTGGGCACGCAAACCAAATATGCTAAGATACCGTTGGAATAAAAGACTTAAAAGTTAGTTTATTTTAAAAGAGATACTGCAAAAATGTTGTGAGGTCAGTGTCTGATTTTTGCTGTTAACATCTTTTGTTATTGGCTAAATTACAGTGGTTCTCAAGCTCTTCATCAGAATGTTTCTGTTACCCCAAAATTTTACAGTGTTAGCAGAAACTGAGATAGGGAAATTGTTCTGTCTGTCAACAAGTCCAAGAATGTAAATCGCTAGAAGGCTAATGCTCCAGCTGAAGTTCCCATTTTGAGGAAGAGCTTTTAAAGAGGAGTAATATTATTTGTTTAATCTCTTTCTACAGTATTTACATCAAAGATAAATATCTTTTTTTTTTTTTTATATGTGCAGGTAGTTATTCGACGGCTTCCTCCTTGTCTAACTAAGGAGCAACTGGAGGAACAGCTACATCCTCTGCCTGCCCATGATTATTTTGAGTTTTGCACTGCTGATCCCAGGTGAGGATGAGCTGTTTGTGCAGGTCTTCAGGTGCTTAAAACCTAATTAAGGTATTTAGGACATACCAAATCACATATATTTTCTGTCAAGTCCTTTTTGTTAGTTACTGAAAATACTTGTGAAAAGCTGAATACATATGCAGAGACAATGCATTCCTGCCCTTTTCTTCTACACCGGTGATTTTAAAACAGAAAATTTTTGTGTATGAATAGGACGTAATTTTATTTGAAACTCCGATGTTTCTTTTCACTTCTCATTGGTAAAATGCAGCAGACTATTTATCAGCCAGACTGTTTGTCAGCTGTGAGAAAGAGTCTGGCTAGGGCAAATATCACCAGTTTTTTCATGAGTGCCTTTTGAGCTTAGTTTCTTTGTTTGCTTACGTGTTTTTGTATTTATTTCATAGTTTTTCAAATAATCCAGTTTTGCTCATTTTTGTCTCATTCAAAACAACAAAAAAGTAGTGGTTGGTTTAAAATAAATCAGAATTGCTAGTATATTTATATGATTTACTCAGTATTGCCATGGTAAAATACGATTCCCTTTTGAACAAAACGATTTCTAGAAGAGAAGGAACTTAAGCATTAAAATAAACAAAACACCTTGTATGCTACATCTGCACTATTCTGAATAACTAGAGTGTAAGATCCATCTTGCCTGTCTTCGTCTCTGTTGGTGTGCGGTTAATCATCCTCCACAGGCACCAGATTCTTTCTGTTGACTACAGAGGAATCCTGGATGTTTGTTGCTGACCACCTTTTAAAGTCAAGGGAGACCTCACCCAGAGCAGATAGCCTTTCCTTTGTGGGGAATTGTGTGTGGTAAATTGCACTTGGAACAGTCTAGTCCCTGGGCTGATTTTATTTGAAAGCGTACTGCCACTTCTTGCCACCAGTGTGTTATTAGACGGTTAATTCTTGACTGCATAGGGTCTCTCAGAGTCAGTTTCACAATCAGGAAGAAACAAATCTCTATTTAGTGAAACTTTATGGCAGTTGCCTGACCTAGGTAGTTACATGTACCTGCAGCAACAAAATAGTAGGTCCTTCAGCTTTCCTGTTAGAACCACAAAGGCTGTGAAGTTAGGAAAGAGGAGCATTTAGTCTGATTGAAAATCTTTGTAGTTAGTTAACATTTCTCTTCTGAACCTTGTCATCTGTGTTTCCAAATGGGTTTCTTGAAGTCCCAGCTGTTCATTTGATAAGAGGAAAAGATCAAAGGCAAAGCAGAAATTCTCTGAAGAAGAGAGTCTCTGTCGTCAGTGTGTTTAGCTGCACAAATGCTAGGGAACAGTTAAAAAATTACGATTTTAATTTTCCAGAACAATGGTTAGCATAAGAATTCAGGGAGTCAGCCGTCTTAGGAAGGCACTGACAACAGTTGTACATACAAAGTTTCATTTCCTGTCTACTTCTATGTGATGAAATTTGGAGTACTCAGAAATCTTCTTGTCCACTCATTTTATTGCATCCATGTCAGGTTGCTGATGAAAGATAATGTGTCTTTTCTCACATGGTGTTATTTGTCATATACTTTCATATAGCTAGGGACAGAACATTATGTATATATAAAAGTTTGTTAGATCGCATGTATGACACTAGTTCATTCTGGTAGAGGGATGAGGACGTGCTTAAAACACTTTGAAAATTCGTTTTCCTTGAGCAGATCTTGGGGATTAAAAATAACAAGAAGTCTAAAGAAAATAAAGCTGTATTTCTTGTATTGATTTGCTGCTAGAGTTCAAGATGCAGCAAGCAAAGAATACACATTTCTAAACTTCTTTTTGAACAATGAAATATCTGATACATGCTACTTGGATTGTCAGTTTCCTTGAGTCCTGTGTATGAGCCTTGTAATAAAATAATGATCTGGGAGAAAGATGTTCTCTTCCTCTTGAGTTTTGAATTCTTGTTCTCTTCTGCAAATTTAAACTCGCTAGAAAAAAGTGTTTTCATCTAAGTTTGAATTTTTCAGCATGAACTGTTCTTGGTTTTTTTTGCTTAATCTTGCTTCTGAAAAATTATGCTTTCATACAAAAGATGTAGTTTTTCAGAATGGGTTTTTGTTTACATGGTTTGTATGGCTGCAACTTCTTTCAGGAAACTACGAAGTTTAAATGGGCATTTAGCTGCAGTTCTGCAGGGTATTGGCTTGACGGATGATTTGTTCTTCGACTGGCCCAGGATCACCTTGCCTGCTTTGCCCCCTGTGTTTGAATGCTGACACATACTCATGTACATCTGTTCATGACTTAACTCTTGACATGTTCACGCACTCTAGAATATGCAGTAAACTTTCAGAAATAGTGAATTAGAGATGAGATTAATACAGTGAGTTTTAGTCTCCTCTTATCCATCAGAGAACTCTTTTGTGAGTATAAAGCATTGTGTTGCAGTAATCTGTCATGTTGTGGACAGTTCACAGCATTTCAGAAAACTCTCTGTGAGTATGTGTTCGTGCCATTCCAGCTAACGGGAGGAGCTGGGGGATAAGGTGGGCGTGTTCTCTGTGCAGTGCCCTCTGTCTTTCACCGATGAGCTTTTTTCTAGATCCTGTACCCTGTGCAGTGGCAGCCAATCCAGAGAATTCAGTGGTAATAAAAACATGGGAAGATCGCAAGCAAATTTCACATTGCCTAACAAGAGAATGAGAGAATGATTTGGAGAATGATTTGTAGAATTTCATTTGATTAAGTAATGTCATTAATGTGTAACACTTTTTCAGTGACATCGATTTCAGTAAAATGATTTCAGAAAGTGACTTTTGCATCGTGTTTCATTCATTTTTTCAGATTCATGTATTCACTGCATTACATTTGTTCTCTCTTGTACGTTGACACCAGAATAACAAGCAAAACATTGTTTCTGTGACTTCAGCCATGTTTTTTGGATAGACACACCATCTATTGCTGATAATAAAAACTCTGCCTTCCTGACAGTGTATCTTGTTTTCAGGCTCCAAACGTTTAACAGTTTTTTTTCCCCAGATACTCTTTTTTGTCTGCATGTAAATGTTTCTGAGTCATCTAAAACCTGAGTCAAGTGATTGAGCTCTGGTCCTGCAGGACTTTGGTAATCCCCTTGGACTGGCATTCAGTGCTGAGTGCTAGGGCTCGTTAGTAGTGTTGTGAGGTTATAAAAGTAAAGAGATCTGAACAGGAGCTTTGCTTACGTGAAAGCCATTCAAACAGGCGATGCCATGTTGTGTATCGCAGGCAGCGGTTAAGCTTCTTGCAAACAGCACTCCTCCTTTGTCCTTTATAACTTCTTCCCAACATTTTGCTCAGGATTATTGTAGGCAAATAGCATAAATGTTGTAGCATGGCAGTATGCACCCAGAAACTACAGCTCTGAAGGGGCAGCACCTTCACAGCTTCAATAGAACCGCCACTACCATGTTCTGGATACAATGAGTGACAGTCTGTCATCACAGCTGCATCGTCTTTCTGCTTCTCCACTGATGGGCAAATTGTGCTCATTTATTTCTGTAAAAAGGAAAGGCTAAGTTAATTTAAAATTATGCCAGTTCCATCCACTGTGTGAATGCCCACAGAAGGTGAGAGACAAGAGGATGAAGGCCAGTGGATTTTAGCTTGACATAACAATGTAGATGATGAGTTATCTGTTAGATCAGAAATTATGTGTTACATGAACAGATGGAGGAGTTTATTTAATGTTCCAAAATTCAGATGTAGAGATCTATAAATTTATCTACATGTAAGTATATACGTTTATATATATGTACACACACCATTATTGATAAGTTCGTAAGTATTTTTACTGAGATAAGATGTCTGCTTTTGTAGTTGACATGTTGCTGTTTATATTGTACATAACTATTTAAAATTACTTTCCTGTATACCATTCCCTTTACACAATTGCATTAAAAGATACTTTGTAGAAGAAGTAAACTATTAGAATGTGTTTGTTATTAAAGTTACTATCAAAGTAAGGGTTTAAAGAGATGATAGACAAAGTATTACAGAAATACATGTAACCTAAAAGATTGAATTATCTTGAATGCACAGCAGAAGACAGACTAAAGAAATGTGTATAGTCAGACTCATCTGTGTTATTTGCATAGAGATTACTCTAAAGTGATATCCCCGAGATGCCAACATGATGTGCAGTGCATCTGTCCAAAACATGATGTGGATGGAAAGCAGCATTCTAGACAGCAAACATATGGCAAAATAGAAGCAGCTGTCTGATTACAAAACCAGCCATGCAACCTCAACACTGACTTTCAAATCCCAAATGAATTCTGTGCTGGTAGATACTTCAAAAAAGGAGGAGGTGCACAGAGTCCAGTGGCCCTTCTGTAGGACTCAGCTGGAAAGCAGAATCCTGAAGAGCAAAAGCTGTATTTTATCCAATAACTGCTGAATATAAAGTAGAAGAGCAGAGCAGGACTGTTTCCTCCTGGGAGAGGGTATTAGCTACAGTGTTCCTGTGGCTCTGTGAAGCCCTGTGCGTTCTTTGCTGCGCAGTCATGCTGGTGGGTTTTCAGTGGATAGGTGAAGAGGGAATCCAGGGTGGGTAGAGGTGTGAGAGCTGCAGTTGGAAGTCGGGTGTGCAAAATCCAGAGTGAGAGACAGTATTTCATATGCAGGCCACCCCGAAGGATGTCAAATTCGATACATTCAGTTAGCTTCCCATTTAGAGAGCAAATTTTATGCTTTTTTTTTTTTTTGGCACACTGTACACTTTGCTGGGTAAAAAGCCGAAGACATGAGTCTGAAACACACGCCAGTCAGGCTTTTGTACGCTAAGCACTCTGACTTCTAACTTGCTTGTGTATTTCTCATATGAGAACCAACTCTTTATTTGTAGAAGTGGCTTTATCAGAGAAGGAACCTGTGATTGCTAAGCATTGTTGTAGCCATGTTTCTACAACATTCTACCTTGATACATAGCAACAATAATGGACAGACAGTCCTATTTATTGTGCTACTTGCATATCAATATCCTGCTGTGGACAAGTATGCTTTCATATCTTTGCATGTTTCTGCTGATGTGAATGAAGTTCTTGAAGATGTTAATAATGTATAGCAAGAACATTGGATCCTGTATTTGCAAGGCAAATTCTAAATCTCTGCTTTCTAGAGTTCCATTTATAAATTTCAGCCTCAGTTTTTTCTTACTAATGGATGCTAGATAACCATATCAAATGTTTCTCTGTTTCAAAAGATAATCAGTCTGATAAGCCTAAGCTGAAAATGTTAGAAAAATACGATGTTGTGTACCAGGAAAAGTTTGTGTTGCCAAAGCAGATGAAACAGATGGCTTTGATGTACAAGCTAAAGGAAACAAGGAAGGAAGAATTCTTTGTATTTTCAGTTCTATTGCAGATGGTTATGTGCCCAACCATAAGGTTCTAAGTTACTGCAGAAAAAAAAATCCAACTATGCAGTGAAGCTGTTTGCTGTGCACTGAGACAGAGGAGTGCCACAATAATGTAATGGCTGGGACACTTGTCTGGTCCCAGTCTTTGATCTGTGGGAAGTTTTAGTATTTTACAAAAACTGAAGATGACTAGAACACTGAAATAGTTATTTAGACTAGGGGCTGAAACTCAGTTTCTCAATCGCAGCTAATAATAATGGGCTGAAAAATAATGCTCCCTCAAGATTCCTGGTTTTCTCTTGTGAATCTTCAGCACCTCAGGTGTATAATCATATCAGTCAATAATATCAAGCCTCATTTAATTGAAACATCAAAGAACCTGAAATACAAGAACACTCGCATTAATATGGCAGAGAAGGAAGTTTAACTCTTCCTGGGAACCAGCAGTTATCGAAGAGACTTCTTCACCATTCCAGCCAGTAGGCAGCACAGAGACAGTTCTTCCAGCACAGCAATAGATTGCCACAATAAAATTTCCTCCTTTACATACACTTGTAGGCCTTTTTAAAAGTTTTTTTTAACTATGTAATTATGAAAAGTGTTACATTTCCTCTTTTTTTTTTTTGCTTTGAAACCGATGAGAGGAAAGCTGGCTTGTTTCATCTGCTTTACGTCTTGGTGGTCACTCCACAGCCACCCTCGAGATACCTTGTGTTGCGTGTGCAGAGTGGAGGTTTGCAACTCTGGTCGCGGAGGACTGTGCAGGGTTTGCAGAACTCCATGAGAAAACACAGCCACGTGCGATGATGTTGATTTGGTCAAGTTATCCAGAGGTTGCTTGCAAGTGGTCCAGGACTGTGTGGCATCTCTATAGGCTGTATCAGATGAGGGAGCGTGCCATGCCTGTAGCATCTGTTAGCAGTGCTTTGTGTCAGTAGCATAGCCTTAGCCATGCCTTAGCAGGCATTTTTGTGGTTACCTGCTTAAGGTTCACTCAGTGCTATTCCCATCCAAGAATGTCAAAATATAGTGAGTATATATGGATGGAACAGCTCTTCCTTAGAAGAGTATCTGCGTGCTGTAGAAATACTCCGTAGCTGGTATTTGCAAAACATCTAAATGAAAAAGTCCCTCTAGTGTTTTGTTAAACGTTTCTCCTGGCTACAATTATCAGACGCAAACTTGGTGGGTTTGCAGAATTGTTGGTTGGTATTGACAGCACTGCTCTTTAGGGTCATCTTCTAACACCCAGAGTGGAATCCTTATGGATACACGTTTGAAAAAGAAAAAAATCACTTGGTTTGTAGTAACTGTGTCGCTTTGAGCTGCCGTGTGTGGATCCTGTGGGACAACCCATATTTTTGCTCTTTCTCACTCATTGTGAAATCTGGTTCTGATATAGCTATGGGATTGAAATACAGTTGCAACTGTGTATGTTTCTTGTCTCCTGCTGCTGGTGATGAGTTTGGCTGAAGGCTGACCCTGTGTGGCAATAGTTGTGTGAACACAGGTGTTTTAAAGTTACGGACTCGTGTTTCAGAAATGTTAAAAAAACAGGTGTGATACTTAGCCATCATTGAAGGCAGTTTAAGCCAAACTTTTATATCACAGTTGCAGGGGTTTAAAGCGTGTACATGCCATGACTCCAAATAACTTAGCTGATGGGTGGTAATTTGTTAAATTACCTCAGTTTCATTGTGGTTGGTGGTGTGCCAACCCTGAGGTTTTTATCAGGCACATTAAACATTTACCCTTGGAGTGGGATCTATACCAATAAATTCTTGAAGAATCAGAATTACTTTAGGTAAGTACCTGTTCTTTCTTTTGCTAGAAATGCTTTGGATTTTCATGGTATTTTCACAGTTCTTCACAACTAGACATTGCATAGATATTGATACACATGTATGTCAGATGGAGTTTATTTATTTGTATATAATTCAGTGGGTTATCTTACCATTTATTAGGCTACTTAATCTTTCTTAAAGGTGGAAATCTCTTCAAATACAGTGACAGCTTGGCAACGGCCCTTTCACTGGGAGCTTTTACTTACCTAGTCCTGTTTCAACACTCATAAGAATTTCTTAGCATGCCAAACAACTTCCCCAAAAGCACTGCTGTTATTTGTATCTTAAATCATGACATATTAGACTTAAAGCTTTGGTCCTGTGCAATGGAAGCGTATGCTCTGCAATTTAGGTAGACAAAGCAAGCTAGAAATGTTTGTATCAGTTCAGAATACATTTCACAGTTGCATCCAGGAACTCAGTTGTTCAGTTGCTTTTTGTTTCATATATATGTAATTAGATGTATGTAAAGACTTTGATATGCATGTTTAAGGTAGCCGTTTTTCAAAGAAGATAAGAATTGCAGTGTGATCCTTCTAGTTTTACTTTTTTTCCTAGTCCTGAACAGAATAGTAAATAACAGAAAATAAAATTGTTTCTTGTTGCAGCCTTTATCCTCATCTCTACTCAAGAGCATACATAAACTTTAGAAATCCTGAGGACATCCTTCTTTTTAGAGATCGCTTTGATGGCTATGTCTTCATTGATAATAAAGGTTGGAATATTTGTAAGATACTAAATGTGTGTATATACATATACCATTTTAGAACATTAATTTATTTCCTTTTTGCTAATTATGCAAGTTTTTTTCTCAATATATAATCACATAAAAATATATTAAAATCTAGCACTTAAAAGACGATGAAGTGCAAAATGTATTTGCCCATGCAGTCTTGTTTGTCTGTGTGGTATGCATGCTTTATCTGCATTCTTGTACCTTAAGCAATATGCTATCAAGATCCTATTAAGAGAATTATTTTACGCAAGCTTCACAACTTATCACAACAGTAACTGCATGTTGTGATGAATTGTTGCATCTTCAGTGTGTTTCTGTAAGATAAAGTTGTGTCACTTATTCCCATTTTGAAAAAGCAAAACAAAACTTGATTTCATCATTTTGGTTGTCCCTTTTGAGATCTGTACAGCCTTTTTAGAGTATTTGCAGACATCTTCAGTTAAGCTCCAAGAACAAGCGTGACAAAATTGGTTGCCATCTTTAAAATGTTAGTCTGCAAAGGTTTGCCCAACAGTAGAGAACTCTGTAATGCAGGTGTGGATAAATCCAGGTCTCCTACAGTAGCATGAAACTGCCAGAGCCGAGAAATGGTGCTTTCCCTTTAGAAGTTCCTTGCTTCATTCATTCATACCTTCTGTAAAAAATCACGTGGGTTTTATAAAACAGATATAAATTTGTGGGTTTCTTTTATAGCGATTGTCTATTCTGTATGCTCAGTGTTGCAGAGGACTGCTATGAAAAGTAGTCCTGCCCACTCTTACCGGAGAGTTCACAGAATCACAGAATGTTAGGGGTTGGAAGGGACCTCTGTGGGTCATCTAGTCCAACCTCCCTGCCGAAGCAGGGTCACCTACAGCAGGCTGCACAGGACCTTGTCCAGGCGGGTCTTGAATATCTCCAG
>Ga0065711_1049959_pt1 | contig 11049 bp, 21 predicted proteins | sample Hoacrofraction12_FD_59098 | JGI IMG/M metagenome (GOLD analysis project Ga0065711, IMG submission 59098) | Hoatzin crop microbial communities from Cojedes, Venezuela - Epithelial fraction 12 v2 (version 2) | ecosystem: Host-associated > Birds > Digestive system > Esophagus > Crop | place... | reverse complement strand
TGCTTTCCATCCTTGAGAATTGCGCCGAGTTAAATCCTGAATTGCGCTCCAATGCGTTCTGGGAAATCTTTGGTCAACATACTGATGATGGGATAGACGAGGAGGGTGAAGACAATGCTTAAAGCATTCATTGCGGCAGGTGGTCTCATTCTGCTCGCTATCATCGGACTCATTGCTTTTTGGTGCATGTATGTCAAGGAAGCCGAGCGAGACTTTCAAAACAAACTTCGAAGAGAGCAAGGCGAAGACGAAATCAAAGAAGAGGCGAAAGAGCGTCTCATCGACAATCTATGGGGGAAACTCAAATGACAGTGATTTTTGCAAGTGCGAGGCAAGACGAGCGCGGAAAATACAGCGGTGGCAAAGCGGGCGACCAGACCAGAAAGGAAGTCTCGACGCAAACAGGCTATATCCACAAAAAAGGTTGGGTAGTGCTGCGCCCAAAAACGCAAGCAATAGCGGATAAGATGGCGTATGCGGCTCAAGCGGCGTGCGATAATAACAAGATTGGGTACGACCAGGGACAGCGAAATACCTTGATTAACGAACTAGTGCGGCTTGGAACATACGACCCCGCAAAGGTTACTAAAAAGGTTGAATGCGACTGCTCAAGCCTTGTCCGTGTATGCTGCTGTTATGCGGGCGTGAAGGTAGGCGATTTTAACACCTCTAACGAGGCTAGTGTTCTTACCGCCACAGGACAATTCAAAAAGGTTACCTTCACAAGCCTTGCGGAGTTGTGCAACGGTGACGTTGTCGTCACCAAAACCAAAGGTCATACTTGCGTTGTTGTGTCTGGCGGGAAAGGTATTTCGGCTTCTTCAAGCAAGTCTAGGAAATCAAGTTTTCCGCTATCAAGTTCGCATTATTACGGAAAAGCAAACGGCTCTAGTTATTGCCACAGTGGCTCAAACAACTCTAATGACCGCAGCAACATTAAGCGCATCCAGAAGGTGGTAGACACAGACCAAGATGGACTATTTGGCAAGAATACTGATGCTGCTGTCAGGAAATATCAGAAAAAAAATGGGCTTACCGCTGATGGTAAGGTCGGGAAGAATACGTGGGCGAAAATGTTTGAATAAGGTCAATAAAATCCAGATTTTACAAAACCCCTGGTCAGCGGCTTGCTGTAATCGTTTCTAAGGGGTGGTTTTAGTCCGATAGGGCATCTAACCCTGCTTTTGAGCATTTTTACTGCCAGGCATTAAAATCTCAGAACGAAATAGGAACCTGGGGTTCCTAGACAAAAATTGCTCGTGACTATTTCCGTCATTTTTCCGTCATGGCGACTTAATAAAAAAACAGGTCAACCAAAACAACTGGGTTGACCTGCTTATTTATGGTGGGCGTTACTGGGTTCGAACCAGTGACCTCTTCCGTGTGAAGGAAATTCAAATATAGCCCGCTGCGGTCGTTTTTGTCCCTGGCTGAACCGCTGACCTGCGTGTTTATATCAACCTGCCAGGTCGTATATTGACCGTGGCTCGACCGTTTCCGTCATTTTTCCGTCATTCTGTCTGCTTTCAATTGCATAGCCTGAGCAAGTTGTTCTGTGTGGACATGAGCATAAATTTGCAGAGAGACGTTAGGGGAGGCATGCCCCAATAACGCCTGCATTAATCGTGGATGGACATTACTTTCAGCGAGGTTCGACGCAAAAGTATGGCGGAGTTCATGTAGTGTATATTCCTCCAGCCCAAATTCGCTTCTATGCCGATTCCACCAGTGCCGAATCGTGCTCGGGGTTACTTTTTGTCCCAAATAATTAACGACGACAAAGCCATCTTCACGGAACGGTTCAAGTTTCATCGCTAATTCAATTGGCATTGGGATTGCTCGAATGCTTGAGCGGGTCTTTGGCGGGTAGATAAGCCCGTCATTGTGCATTGTCCCTGAAATATATATCTTATCCGTAATGTCAGACCAGCGAAGAGCGCATACTTCGCCTACCCGTAATCCGCACTCTACCATAAGCAGTATCGCTCTATGATATGGAACAGATAGGTCAAGAGCCAGAAGCAACTCAGCAGACTCGCTAATTGACAACGCTTTCTTTTCTTTAGTGTCGGGTCTTGGTCTCATTGCCGCTTCGCATGGGTTGACCTTTATCAAATTGCTCTGGCGAGCATGTTCGAACAATCCCCATGCTACGGTGTGCGCACATGATAAGGTGGTTCCACTAATTTCTTTGCCGCTAGGGCTGTCGCCTTTTCTCAGGGCGGAATAGCATCGCTCTATATCTTTTGCTGTTATTGAACACAGCGGAAGGTTTCCTATGTGTCGGCTAAGCATCTTTAGCAAATTTCCGTTTTTGTCCGCTGTCTGTTTACTTATTTGTCCAACTGCAACTTTAATCTTGGTAAAGTATTCAGCATAAGAGGCAAATGTCTCACCTGCGTAGCAGGTGCCGCCTATCTGCTTGGCTAATTGTGCGGCTTCTGCTACCGCTTCACTGTATGTCCCATGGAATCGTTTCGCTTTATATCGAGTTCTCCCATCTCGCTTACCAACAGGGATTTCAATTGACCAAATGCGGCAATGTTTCTTGTCTTTCTTTTCTCTAGGGATAATCAAATACGGCTTCATTTTTACCGTCCTAGTGCATCGGCAATACGCAGGAGCGTTTCTTTATCTTGGAGAGAGCAGGCTCTGAAACGCTTAACCATAATGGCTTCTTGTGGGGACAAACTGTTTTGATATTCTGTCTCCATTGGCGCATCTTGTCCGCACAACCAGGAAATAGAGACGTCTAAAATTGCGGCAATCTGCTCTAATTTAGAAAGTTTAATATCGTCTTTGTGCTCCAAATAATTGACGGTTTGTTGGGCAACTCCCATTTTGTCAGCGAGTTGTTGTTGAGATAAGCCTCTCAATTCCCGAGCCTTGGCAATACGATTCATGGTAATTCCTTTCGACCAAAAAAGTTTAACAGATAATTGTGAATTTTAACAAAAAAATGTTGTAATCAACCAGGAAACTGTGTTATATATAACCAAGAAAGTTGGTTGAGCGCCAGTAATAAGGAGGTGAAAAAATGCTCACAAACTTATATCTCGAACGTAAGCGACGTGGTCTTACCCGAGAGCAATTAGCAGATGCTTTGTCTGTCCATGCGAATACGATTTCTGCATGGGAACGAGGAGAGACGGAGCCAAAGGCATCCCAAGCCATTCAACTAGCGCAGTTCTTTGACGTTGATATTGAATATTTGCTGGGGCTTGTGAAAGGCGGAAAAGATGGCTAGGTACCTATCTCCACAACAATACGCCCAGATGGTGGGCGTGTCGGCGAAGACAATCCGAAAACTTTGTCGGCAAGGAAAACTACCCGCCGAGAAAATTGGCTCTCTGTGGCGGATTCGGATTCGAGAGGAGTCTTATGTCTTTGATGAAAAAGAGTAACGAGCCAAAAAAAAGATACGGGCGCCCTGGAGCACCCGTAAAACCACTGGAGATTAAGCGAGCGACAATGCACCCATTCGTTCTCCAACAGAATATGGTAGCAGAGCAGAAGAAAATTAGCAAAGAGTTGAATTTTATCGCGTTCTGCATTGGTGGCATATTGGGCGAATTGGCTGCTTTGGCTGTCTGTCTCCTTATGGGGTGGTAAATATGGCACCAAGATTAAAATCGGCTGAATACATTGTGCCTAACTCCATCATTCGTACCATCGTTGACCTTATTGAACAATCTCGACGGTCAGGGATTAGCGACCTTGAAGTGCAGCAGATTCCTGATGGGTGCATCATACATTTTACTCAAGACGAAATCATTCGGATTCAACGTCTTGGGAAGGAGGTGTTTGGTGGCTGAGCAATTAAGTTTCTTTGACAAGGGAGACAAAGTCATGCGAGATGCTCAACTGTGGATTGAAAAAAATCCGACGGCATGGACTTTTATGGTAGCGACAGCACAAGCAAAAGTCAAACAAGGGCGGCGATTCGGGATTAAGGATTTATGCGAACATGTGCGCTGGCGTATGTACGCTGATGGTCTCGAAGACGGGTTTAAATTGAACAATAATATCTCGCCCGCTCTTGCTCGCCTGATTTTGCGAGAGGTGCCTGAAGCACAACCTTATCTCAAGATTAAAAAATCGGTAGTAGACAGGAGTGTGCTGTGACGACCTTCTCGCTTGATTATATCCCGATTAAACGACGGGTTCGCTTTAGTCGCCGTGGGTCAACGTATATCGACAAGACTACCAAACAAGAAATGGAAGGTATTGCGGCAGCGTATGAGTCGGCTGGCGGGCGATTTCTGGAGGGAGCAATTGCAATAACGATTGACATTTTTGCGCCATTGCCAGATTCCAAGCCTAAACGGATTTCAAGCGAGAGTTTCACCTGCAAACCAGATGTAGACAATGTCGCTAAATCGGTTATGGATGCGTTAACAGGGCTTGCATATCGCAACGATTCGCAAGTCACCAAATTAACTATCCGTAAACACCCTCGTGAGCGTGGTTCGGTCACTAGCGTATATGTCTCAGTAAAGGAGGATTTAAATGAACATAACTAACAAGAACAATCTACCACAGCCTTTTGTGGATGCGTGCCGTTCGGAATACGAGTACAAACCCAAACGCTATTCCGTAACAACGCTGCTTAAAGGAACTCGTGAGGCATTACTTGCGAGACGTCACAGCGACGAGATTACATGCGATGCCTCCGAAATGGTGTGGGCAATCTTCGGTACAGCAGTCCACTCTGTTCTTGAAAAAGGCGAAAAGGAAGATTGGCAATACCAGGAGTTGCGCTTGGAGCATACTTTCCCTAATGGATATACCGTCTCGGGTATTGCTGACTTCTACGACGAAAAAACGCAGACGGTTACAGACTGGAAGACTGCCTCAATCTGGAAAGTCAAGATGAACGACTGGGAGGATTATCGCAAGCAACTCATGTGCTACGCATGGCTCTTGCAGCAAATGGGCTACCCGTGTAAGCACATTGAGATTGTTGCACTGCTCAAAGACCATTCGGCAGCAAAGGCTTCTCGTGAGGCTGACTACCCCGCATTGCCAGTCTATACAGTTAGATGGGATTTGACTGACGAGGCGATTGAGCAGGCTGGTAAGTGGATTCAGCATCGAATTGAGGAGATTCAATCGGCAGAATCTTTAGACGACAGCAGCCTCCCTCTCTGTGAACCTGACCAGCGGTGGCATAAGGCGGACAAATGGGCGGCAAAGAAAAAAGGGGTCAAGCGTGCAACGAAACTATTTGACAATGAGGAAGAAGCCCAGGCATACGCTGATGCGAATGGGCTAATAGTTGAATATCGCCCAGGCGAGGATACTAAATGTCTAAGTTATTGCAGTTGCGCAGAATTCTGTGATTACTGGAAGGAGTCAGTACATGAGTAAAACCGAAAACTTTTTTGAGGCATACAAACACATGCCTAACCCGCCCCTCGATGGTTATAACCCTCATTTTAAGTCTAATTTTGCAACGTTAAAGGGAATCCTAGAGACGGTTAAGAAGACGCTCGACCATTACGGGTTGATTTATACGCAGACCGTGACGACAATCACAGCAAACGGCGATTATTTCCCTGTGCTGCATACGGAGGTAGCCAGCAAAGATGGGGATTCGGAGTCGCTAGGTTTCTACCCGCTTCAGGTTGACCCAAACCCACAAAAGATGGGGGCTTACCTTACATATCTTCGTCGGTATGCAGCATTAACAGATTGGGGAATTGTCGGTGAGAAAGACCAAGACGGAGAGGAGTATCTTACTGCTGATGCGCAGGAGTTGGCACAAGCGAAGGGTGCCCTGAAAGCAGAAATCACTAAGTGGGCGGCGAATACAGACAAGGACGCTGACGAAGTGTTTAAGCAAGTAACTGCTCATGCTGAAGAAACAGCACAGTGGTATTTAGCCAAGGCTGAGGAAGTGTCTGGTTATGTGGAATAGCCTTCGAGAGAACCTAAACACTCTGAATCACCTCACAAAGCAATACCGAGAAGAAGGTATTGCAGCAGCAGAGGCGGACAGAGAGTATCGAATGAAGGTAGCGGTTGCTGTCCTTCATGGTAAAGAACTCGGCTACCCAGCGACGCTCATAAAGGATGCCATATATAAAGACGAGGCGCTTGCCCGTGCTCGGTTCGAGCGGGATTGCGCCCAGGCAAATTATGAGGCGACCAAAGAAGCCATCAACACACTGAAATTGGAAACCCGTATTGTTAACGACCAACTCAATCGTGAGTGGAACCAATCGGGGCAACGAGATTATTAGGAGGACTAATGAAAACTAATAGAATAAAACCAGGGAATATTACTCGCATGAAACTTTTACGTCAATCGCAAGGCTTGTCTCAGAACAAACTAGCGAACATGATTACCAGCGCAAACGTTAAAGCATTAGACATTGCCGCTCTCGAAAATATCAGCAGTACAGCCATGCAAGAGATTGCTGATGCGCTTGGATGGAGCGGAGACCCGCAAGACTTGCTTGAAGAGTTCAATGCGGCAGAATTGCTCGCTGAGGTAAGCAAAAAGTTGAGGGAGGAAGAGAGCAATGTCAATTAATAAAGTTATCTTTACGGGCAATCTGACGAAAGACCCAGAATTACGAACGACGGCTAACGGGTTCTCTGTTCTTAATATGTCTGTTGCAATCAACGACCGAGTTAAAGACCAAGCAACAGGCGAGTGGACTAATCGGGCTAATTTTGTTGATTGCGTCTGTTTTGGCAAACGAGCCGAGGCAATTGCGCAGTACCTTGCTAAGGGGACAAAGGTTGCGGTTGAAGGCAAACTCAGGTATTCCTCATGGGAAAAAGATGGCATTAAGCGAAATAAATTAGAGGTTGTCGTAGATGAAATTGAGTTCTCAGCGAGCACAAAGAAAGCCGAAGAACCTCAGTCGGTACAGACCGATACAGGGTTATACGACTCCGACATTCCGTTTTAAAGGATTCATTATGGCGGAGCGACGTATGTTTTCTACCAAAATAATTAACAGTGATGCATTTAATGGGCTTTCTTTTGCGGCGCAGGCTCTCTATCTTCGCTTGGCAATGGAGGCTGATGACGATGGGTTCCTCAATTGTGCTCGCACAATTGCCCGTGGCATGGGCGTGCCAGACGAGGATATGCAGAGTCTTTACGACAAGCGATTCCTTCTTGATATGGGGGATGGCATCACAGTTATTAAGCACTGGAATATCAACAACCATATCCGTAAAGACCGCAAGCAAGATACGCAATATAGCGAAGAAAAGGAGAGGCTTACGCTTAAAGACAATGGAGCGTATTCCCTGGTCACAGCCAAGTGCGATACGGTCGTCAACCAGGCGACAACCACTCGTCAACCAGGCGACAACCACTCGTCAACCAAAACGCAACCAAAACGCAGGCAAAAGTCCGCACAGAATAGTATAGGAGAGGATAGTATAGATACAAAAAGTTCTAACGAACTTTTGTCGAGTAAACTCGACCCTGCGGTCGTATCGACCATTATTACATTCCTTAATGAACAAACGGGGTCTCATTACAGAGTCAACTCAGAAGCAACGAAACGTAAAATTTCAGCGAGATTGCGTGAGGGGTTTTCTGTTGATGATTTCAAAAAAGTTATCTCAACGAAAACACAGCAATGGAAAAACGACAAAGCAATGAGTAAGTATTTGCGCCCTGAAACATTGTTCGGAACTAAGTTTGAAAGTTACCTAAACGAAGGGGGTGATACGGATGAATGGTGGACTGCCTACGACAAATAGTCTTGACAACATTATTCAGAATAGCGAGACGACCTGTCCGCATTGCGGACTCCCGCTTAAGACAATTCGTATTGAAGTTTTTGGCGTTACCAGAGAAGTCCCATGTTATGGGTCGTGCGGCTGTGAAGAATCACAATTGCAATACCAAAGTTCGCCAAAGCCCTCTGATAGAATTCGCCGATACGCTCAGGCTGGCATCCCTTCTCGCTATCGAATTCTTGAGGAACCAACGAAGACAACAACCGAGCATGTGCGGAGCATTGCTGCGGGCAAGAATGTTTATATCCATGGCGTTAATGGCGATGGTAAAACCGCTCTTGCGTGTGCAATTGCTAAAGGATTGCTAGACGAGGGCGTCAGGGTCAGATACCAATCGCTTGCAGGATTACGTCAGGGTTGGTTTGATTCAGAGGATAGCAAATTGTCATGCCGTGTGCCTGTCCTTGTCCTCGACGACATTGGAAAAGATATAAGCGATTTTTGGGGTCAGTGTTTGTTCTACTTGATAGACGAAAGATACACAGCAGAACTTCCGACAATCTTTACTTCGAATTTTTCAATTGGAGAATTGGGTAAGCAACTGGCTACAAAATGTGAACGAACCTTGGCTCAAGGTATTATTTCCCGCTTGAGCGAGAACACAGAAATCGTGCAATTGGAGGAGGTTGATTACCGTGCCATGGTGGGATAGCGGTAAATACTCTATGCCGCAAGACCGACTTGCTCTTATGGGCTTACCCCACTGGGGGCTTCGTGGAGACAAACTTCACCATGGGGCTTTGTGCTGCATCTGCGGAAGAGTCGCCACAAATGCGCACCATCTTATCCCGAAGGGAATGGGAGGAGGGTCTACTTCGGTCTTAACTCCTAGTGGACAACGATTATATAGCCCGCTAATTGCCGTATGTGGCATAGGCAATACAAGTGGTTGCCACAAAAGGTTCCATGGGGCTAACCCTCCAAAGGTGCGATGGGAGTGGAAAGATTCCTATGCGCAAAGATTATTCGAAAATGGAGATATTTGGTTTTACTTTAAAAGCAACGCACCCGAATTAAACGCCTTTGGCGAATGGGTGCAGGATTAAGGAGATTATTATGACGTTGATTGAGATGGATGAACCGACTAGTTTTGTCAAAAGGATTAAATCGAATTATACAGTTAACGACATTGAGACGTTAGTCCATGTGGTTTGTGATTTGAACCCAGATAATGGGCGTACCGATGATTTGGTATATCAGTTTAACGATAAGACTAAAAAATTGCTGGAAGAAATTGATAAAACATGCCAAACCGATGGCGAGGCGCTCATTGCTCTAGGTGTACTCTGCACTAATTTTGGAACTACCTTCTTTTGTCAAGCGGAGGATATTTTCCCGCAAATTTTAGAGTCGGTGGCATCTCTTATTGTGGACGCCAAGAAAGCCAAGGAGGACAAATAATGAAGCATGACATTCAAACAACAAATGAGATTCCAGAGGCTGTTGAGGCGATTAAGAGGCGTTTTACATGCAGCGAGTTTGAAGAATTGATTATGAACATGCATGCGCTTGTTGATGATGAAGAGCAGGAGCGGATGGTAGACATAATCAACAAAATGGGCGCTGCTACGGTTGACGCCCTGGTTGATATGTACGGCATGAATCGCCACACTTTGATTGCTATGGGATTAAACGCTGTGGTTACTCTTAATTTGTTTTTGATTAACCTCGCCGGGAATGTGGATAACATTTTGGCTGATACGTTAACTAAACTAGATGAATTATTGAGCGAGATGGAAGAATAAAAAACGGGCGCCCTGGGATAGGGCGCCCACCTCTAACGCAGTTGTATTGTAGCACTAAAGGAGGCACAAATGAACACCGCAGTGATGATTACTCTGATTGTCTGTCTGACGTTAATCGTATTAACGTGGATTCAAAAGAGTAAATAATGAGCGAGTATCTGAATCTCAAACGAGACTGTTCGGCAGCATACCTGCGACATATTCGAAGCCTTGATTCAGTGGTCGGGTCGTATCAAGAATTGATAGATAATTACGATAGCCTCCCTGCCGTTCGCTACGACATTGAAAAAGTCGCTGGTAGTGGGTGGCAGGATAGGGCTGCTGACCTATTACAACGTAAAGAGCAGTTGCTCGAAAATTTTGCTTCCTCTCAACGATTAGCGTTAGACGAAATTGAAGAGGCACATCGGGCTATCACAAAGATACGAGCAGAGTGGGCGGCGGTTCTTGAGTACCATTATATTGCTGGAAAGCAATTGAAAGACGTCGCTAAGACGATGAACTATTCTTATAGATGGGTCATGGAGGCTCACAAGCAAGGGCTGGTTGCGTTATACCCATATATCCCACCCGAGTGGAAAATCCCTTATCACAACGCTTTGGACAATGACTGACCCCAGGAACAAAAACGGCGCTCGCTATCGTGCCTTGCGGGCAAGGTTAAAAGCAATTGGCGCCCCTTGCCATCTTTGCGGACAGCCGATTGATTATTCTATGCCGAATTATATCGTTGACCCCTTAACAGGGAGGCGACGGGTGAACAAAGAGGCGTTCGTCAAAGACGAGATAGTCCCTGTTTCTCAGGGGGGAGACCCTAATGATTTTAACAATGTTGCGGCGGCGCATTGGCGGTGTAATGCCTTGCGGGGTGATATGTCGGTCGAGGAGTTTCGGGCTAGGTATGTGCGCAATGAGCAGCCTAAAGGCGAGCAAGTGGAGCAGCGAAAAATTAAGCATAGCCGCAAATGGTGATACCTCTTAAAGCAAGTATGGGGGGACTCGTTAATAGTGGTTTTGCATTTGTTTGACCTGCAAAAAGGGTTAAAAATTTGGCTTTAAATTATACAAATACCTCTTTTGACCTGCGATTTTTCGCTTTTTAATAGTGGTTTTACGCTCTTGTTTTTGTATAATCGCAGGTCAGCGAGTCTCCTGAATAAATTCATAACTTTCCGCTTTGCAAAACACCAGGTCAGAATGCAAATCCCTCTTAAGGTGTACATGCGTCTCGCCTGAGGTAGTGGTTTTGCAACCTCAGCGACCTGGGCAAATGAAAGCATGGGAAATGAAAAAATTGAAAACGAACAGTTGTTCGTCAAATCCCTCTTAGGCTGACCTGGGCAAACAGGCTCGATAGTGGTTTGTCAAAAAACAGGGGGGGCTGAGAGCCGTTCTAAAGTGGGGTTTTTTGGGCGGTCGTATGGTATACCTGAAAAAAATCGGGGTCTTAAATCGGCTTAGAATCGGTCAATTTTCAGCTGAGCCGTTAGGCTTACCTAATTTTAGCAAATCAGGCGCCCACAGGCGCCCACAG
>Ga0065711_1049958_pt1 | contig 11049 bp, 2 predicted proteins | sample Hoacrofraction12_FD_59098 | JGI IMG/M metagenome (GOLD analysis project Ga0065711, IMG submission 59098) | Hoatzin crop microbial communities from Cojedes, Venezuela - Epithelial fraction 12 v2 (version 2) | ecosystem: Host-associated > Birds > Digestive system > Esophagus > Crop | place... | reverse complement strand
CTCCAACTAGACTCAGCGCTGCTGATGACAACCCTCTGAGTTCTGCCATTCAGCCAGTTCTCTATCCACTTCACTGACCACTCATCCAGCCCACACTTCCTGAGCTCCCCGAGAAGGATGTTATGGGAGACCGTGTCGAAAGCCTTGCTGAAGTCAAGGTAGACAACATCCACGGCTCTCCCCTCATCTGCTCAGCCAGTCATGCCATCGTAGAAAGCTGTCAGATTAGTCAGGCATGATTTCCCCTTAGTGAATCCATGCTGACTACTCCTGATAACCTTCTGTTCCTCCACTTGCTTGTTGATGAGCTCCAGGATAAGCTGCTCCATCACCTTTCCCGGGATGGAGGTGAGGCTGACCGGCCTGTAGTTCCCTGGGTCCTCTTTCTTGTCCTTTTTGAAGATTGGAGTGACACTGGTTTTTCTCCAGTCCTTGGGCACCTCTCCTGTCCTCCAAAGATGATGGAGAGTGGCTCAGAGAAAGAAAGTGATAGCACTTGCCTAAAGGTTTCGGTTTTGATTAAAACCTTCCACTATTTTCCTTCCACCGTAACCTCCTAAAGCAGGTGCTGTTTCAGGTATTGTACTTACTGGTTTGAAACAGAGTGAAATGATAGGGAGGCTTCCTGGCACTGATCCACCTCGGTGCAGCTGAACTCTGATGGGGTGTGCCATTCATTCTATGACTTCCTTCTGAGCAGGAACCGTCAACTCTTTTATATCTGATGGGATTCTCATTTCTGAGGCAGTGAACAAATACACAGTGTGGATGAAGCTAGCAATCCATTTCACTCGTCCAGATTTCTGAAGACTAAAAGGTAGTGTGGCAGTCTGCTCACCTATTGTAAGCGTGTGCCCCTCTATGCTTTAATTCGTTTTCAAGGTTTTATTAGCATAAGGTACGATTTAGAGTTATTCAATGTAGCAGTGTGCTGTTGCAATAAATCACTTTTTCAGGGAACTTCCCAATATGTGTTTCTAATACATACCACAAAGTCGAGTATTAATTTACTTCTGGAAGAAAATACTTCATTTAAGGAGTACTTAATGGTGAGAAATTAGAGGGCACCATAGAGAAAACGAAAAACTGTGTATTTTCTTGCACATCAGGATGAATCATTTCACAAGAAGTTAGCATCATCTGTTTGGTTGGCTGGCTTTAAGTCATTAAGCCATCACTCTAGCTGTTAATTAAATCTACATTTCACCTTAAAGTGAATCTACGTAGTGAAACTGAACAAACAGCACTCTGAAGCTCCTCAAAGTCTGTTTAGAACTGTAATGATGTCTGCAGCAGCAGCAGTAACAGTTTTTGTCTTTGAAAGCACAGAACTGTTTACTGCATGTTTCCAGTCACAAAGCTTACATCAGTTTGGGTGGGAACTGAAGGTGAGCAGTACCTTGAGGAAATCGGTGTGGTACGATTAATGCTGAACGTGTCGCTGAATGAGCTGTGTTTCGGTGACCCACCTGCAGGCACACTCAGGTGTTGTACTCGAGCTCCGTACAGACTGAATAATGAGTGATCGGCAACCACCCAATGTAGATGCTGATGCTTTACGTTTTACCCGATGTAATGTCAGTCCCAATTTACTATTGGAAGCAGATTGTGACAGGGATACCAATCTTCTTACTGTGAAGTATTTTGGCAACCCAGGTTGGGATATCTGTACTGGGGAGTTACTGGTTCTATCAGATAAATGCAAAAAATGGTACTCTGCACAGAGGCTCTTTGTGTTATTGGGTTTACTATGTGTATCTAGGTTAAGAGTCGTATCTTGGAGAAAAACGTACGTGCTTGTTAACTGAGTAGGAGAGTTCTTAATATTTCTGTGTTTAAAAATAAAAATCAGATAGCAAGTATTTGGGATTGTGTTTCCTTGTTTGTGCACTGACTCATGGGAAGAGATGCAACAAACCTCAGCTGAAGCTTTGCACTATGAAATATTGTACTATGGTATTATCTGAATGTCACCTTTTTTGCAAGAATTCCTGTTAGCCTGTCCTCATTTTTAACAAAAGAAGATGTGGCAAGTTTTAGAAGGCATGCAGATGTTTTAGGTTTGGCTTGGTTTGGTTTTTAAGAGATTAGGCTTTATACGTAGCCACAAGGGAGAAAAAAAATCCCTTAGCTAGCTAGGGTTGTCTGTTTTATGAGGTTGGAAGCAGTAGAGAGATCCCACACCTAGGAGCACAGCTGGGAGCAGCTAGGGCTGCACATATGCCTCTCGCAGCTAGCTTTCCTATCAGCAAATCACGCTCGCAATCTGGTTTGTATCCACTTCTAAGGGTGGCCTGAGCAAATACCAGGTTTTTGTTTGGTAATGTAGAAGGCATTTTTTTCATATGACAAAACAGATTTTTACCCTCCATCTGGCAATCCGCAGATTTGATTTTAAGGTTCAAATTACGTTGGTCAGAATTGTGTGGGCTTCTAACTGCTCCAGTGTGACCTCCCTTTATACTAATGATAGGATAAAGACCTGGGCATAAGTCATGTCATATTACACGGGGTAGGGGTTGCTGCTGAGCTTGCCCATCATATGGCTTCATTGCATCTCCCCCACTTCACCTACAGATGAGGGGGAGGCAGTGCCTTCCAGCCGGTGTCCCTGGGGAGGTTTGTGATTATACATCCTACACGTTGTGCGGTTTTTACAGCCCCATTATTCACAGAGGGTGGGGAAGGGGAGGGAAGGTTCCCTGTTCCTTAGTTTTAACAAAACTGTTAACGGGCTTTCCAGACTCAATCATACTGTGTCATAGTTGCCATGCCTGCATCACATCTGTTCCTGAACCGAACTGCAGCAGAGGAATTTATAAAATGGACCTCAGCCACTTGATTTTAATCCAGACTGTGCTGGCGGTGGCACCACTGGGCTTCAGAAAGACAACAGTCAGTGCACACCCCTCGTGACATATCCCAAACTAACATCCGCCACGAGGGGAAGAAGTTTTGAAGGAGTGCCATTTTGTCATGTTTCCACATAGATGAACGTTTCTTTGGGCTTCGCTGTTGGCAGAGGGCAAAATCCTTTCACTAGGAAGCAAGTTATTCCAATCATCATGACTCAAACATGAGGCAGAATTCAAATACTGGATTTTTGCCTACTTTAGGTTAGGGGAATGAAGCACTGTCTGAACAGCTTGCTGGTACTGACATAAAGATGCACAGATATTGATGTTTATTGTCTCTGTGATTCTCTATGGTTGTGCGTGGTGTCATTACAAACAGAAGGACTGATTTTCTGGTTAGGTGGTTAAATTTGTGTATTGTAATTGCTGAGATAAAATATACTGACTAGATAAAAATCTTTCTGGCAATGTGCCTTGTGTTCTGATTTATTCCAGCTGCTAAGAACAGGAAAAAAATATTTCCTATGTGATCAGTATCCTAAAGGATATTTCACATACATTGTTAGATTCCAAGTGTAGACAACTTTTATTTTTTGTAAAGTCAGCTTAAAACAAATTGTGCTACTCTTTGACCTTTTCATTCCTACATGAAATGTCATTTTCGTGTAGTGCTTCCCTTCATTCATAGACATATTATTAGATTCCAGGGAATAGGGGGAAAAGGCAATCAGCTGTTTCAGTCATGATTAAAGACAGAAATTTTCCTTCACAGTCGTATAATTTGAAAAAATTGTTCCTTTATTGTTTCCAGATGGAAATAAAATTCTATATTGCATTTTTCCTTCTGACTGAAATATGTAATTATATCTAGTAATGCAAAGCATTTTGTAAAAAATATATATGTATTTATAGAAAACAACAAGAAACAGATGTTAAGCTTAGAACGCTTAGACACTGTAAAGTACAATTATGCATTAGCCCGTGATGTCCTTCAAGTTCTCTTTGGGATATTAACTAATAGTTTTATTAACTGATGAAATCTAATATTTTGTGTGCAATGTGTGGTGTGGGAAAATCTGTCAGCATTGACTAAATATGACCATTCAGTGCATAGCTGTAATTTAATCAAATCTATATGGTAAAGTACTTCAGTGTAGTTTTAGGTGTAGAGGGGGAGGGTAAAAGGTAAGACTGGAACAATCTTACCTTGAATCTCTGGGTTAGAATATGATGTTTATATCTGAACACCTACAACATTTGGAAGATTGATTTTATCCAGGTTTCTGATGTAATCATGCAAACCTTTTGTTTAGTTCATCATTCTGTTTGCTTCTGAACTGCTTATTCCGAGTTTCTGGTTATAAAAGGTAAATGTAAGAACACCAGTGGTACTTTAAAGTCAATGACAAAGAAACAGCGGGTCAGCAGGTATTTCTGTCTTGTGTTTGGTTTGTGTTAATGATTTGTGTTCTGCTAAGTTTGCCAAGTTAATAGTTATGATCCTGAAGTACCCGGTGGGAAATCAGTTCATCAGTAGGGCCTTTGATTCAGATCTATGCCTGAAAATAGAGGAATATACTCAATAGAACTTTAGTGCTTAAAGCACATGCAGCATAATTTGTGTAAAAATAGAAAGTAGAAAGTAAGCAAAGAAAGGGCTTTGTAGTAGAAAGAGTTGTTTGCAGCATCCTCTTCTCTAGAAGGAGATTTGAGCGTCCAGAACATAGAGTGCAGTGGAATAGTCAGTATCGGTTTCGAGCTTACATTCGTGGCTCTTACTGCGCGCGGGGACCTGTAGTGACAGTTGAAAAGTTCAGTTAATTAATGCCAGGCATTTGATGTCCGTGTTAGCACAGAACCAAGGGAAACTACTTTAAAGGACAACAGTTGTGTTCTTAATCGTGAAAGATATTGACAACAGTGACTGCAGAAGCCATATGATTTCTTTTTTTTTAAATGGGGGACAACTAGAAGCAGCAGCCTGGGTTAGAGTCTTGTTTGGCTGCTGAACGCTACCGGTGTAGTCCCTCTCCCAGGAAGCGTAGCCGAAAGCTTCCTCCTGGCAGGTGCTACCCCTGATGGAGATCAAACGTGTGACCAGCAGGATTCTGCACGTGGCTGTAAGATGAACAGCAAGTGGGTTTGGAGTTGGTTGAGTGTTTTTTTGAGATCCTCTAGACAGGAAAACACTTTTTTGATTTTAGGATTTGGTTTTCACTTTTCATACTTTGCAGCAAAATTTTCATTTTTTTAAGACAAAGAAGAGAGGAAGACAAATGAAACTAAGAGAATTTCCTCACTTGTGACTTTAAAAACCAAAACTTTGTGGTAGTTTCTTGTTCTTGACTATCTATGGTGTCTTTAACACAGGTAAATACAAGGTAGCTATGCTTTTTTTGTATAGGTTCCTGCTGGCCTGCAGTGCGTGGCTGGTTTTGTACATGGTTTATAAGTAGCTACTATCATGGAATGAATAAATCCCTATTTTAAGATTAAAAAGCAACCCCTAAAAAATATGAGTGTCGTTTAGTATGAATGAAAAGGGGGAAGAAGAAAATCTTAAATTTTTAAACGTAATATTCCCTCTGTTTGGGATACAAATCTGTTTTTTTTGTATCAAATGATTCTCAGCCTTACAAAAGCTGGAAAAAAAATAACACTTTTGTATCTAGAAATTCTAATAAATAGTTTATTACCTTCAAAAAGCATTCACAAAGTGATCACGTGTTTAAGAGGCTGTTATTCAGAAGATGCCAAAGTTGAGAGGAGTGAGAAAGAATTATTTTTTTTTTTCAGTGTCGTAAGGTGAGTTATTTTTAAGAAGCAGATTCAAAAACATGTTATGAAACTTGACTTTTATTGATTCCTTATAAATCTGGTTTTGAAGATTGAATGAAGTGCTATGAACTAAGAGATAAGCAGAATAATAGCCTTGTGGTACATAGGTTCCAGCCCTTTTGCTATTTCTTGTATTTTAGAAATATATTTTATTACTGGTAAGCAAAAAAAATCAAAGGTGACTACTAAGATGCTTCATATAAACTATGTTTTCAGTATTTTCTAGAAGATGAGAGAAGGAAAGTTTTCCTCATTTTGTTACTTTTTTTTTACAGAAGTTGCTCTATGCTGTTTCATTTTGAAAATATATTCTGGCTGAATATCTAAAATTATTAAGGGCATAGGCAAATGGTTCAATCTGAAATGGACACATAAAATTTGTATGGATGCATGGTGGCCTTTTCTTTTTACTCTTCTGTTCATTAAGGCAGCTACCTTTGGCTTTTGCTGAGAACCAGGTTCACTGAACACAGCCTTTCTGTGCATCGAATTGTATGCCCCCCATTATCAGTACAGTTACTACTGTAATGTTTAGTTTACATACCTGAGATAGAGTAGATATTCCACTGAATAAGGTAACCAGTTCTCTTAGACATTTTTGCAATAGGATCTTAGACAGAAACTTTCGAAACTTCTTTCAAAGGTGATTTGAAAGAGTTCAGGTTTCCTACACAAAAGTTTGTCACATGAAAGGTGTGTGTTTTTCCTGCTTGTTCGAAAAATCAGTGCTTTTAAAAGGTGGGTATCTGAAAGTTAAAAGACACGTGGGTGTTCACCTTCTGTTTCAATAATCTAGGCCAACCTCCTAGAAATACAGAAAGAAAATCTAGATGCGTGACTAAGATTGCTGATTAATGAGCTGGAAAGAATTTGTAAATAGTTGCAACTTAACAGCTAAATCTGGCAGCAGTAGGTGTTGTCAGACAAAATATCTATACTGTCAAAGAAAACAGGAGGACTGGTCTGAGTGAGCCTGGCTGGAGTGTGCAGAATGCACGTGGCAGAAGAGTGGGCAGTGCAGCGCTCGATCCCGGGCCGTGTCCTGTACGCTCACTGCGTGGGTAGAAAGGGACAAACTGAAGCGAAAACCTGGTCATGTGCATAATATGGGTCTTTGTCCAAGTTCACATTTTTTGCAGGGTAAAGATTAACAGGCTGTATTATACCATATTGCACACAATATAAATGCTGTTTTGTCTCAACTTTTAAAAGTATTTAAACTTTCTTGCTAGACGATGCCCTCAATTGTGTAATAAAAATGAGAGAAATGCGACCACCATATTCTGTGCTCCATCTTATGTTCTATCACCCTGTCAAGCCTCAATCAGGTGTTTAGTTTGGCTTGGACTTTTGGGTGTTTGTTTGCATTTTGCTATTACCTTTACTTTGTTTTCTTTCTGACCTTTTGTGTTTGTCCAAAATGTGTAACATCCTCTGTGTCTCTTCAAGCTGTTGCTCTGCTTTTAGCTGCCCCTTGATTAATTCAATTTTATAGCCAAACACTTATAATTCCTGAAGTCTTATCTCTGAAATAACACAGGTAACATATTTCAGACCAGTCTTGGAGCAGGTTTGCAAATGGCCAGATATATCTTAATTAGCAAATGGCCAACTTTAAGGATGCTCCAATTAGAGACATTCTCATGTTGGTATCTGAGAACTCTGACAAGAAAACAGCTGATGCTTGCCATCTTCTGAAACTGAAAACAGCCGCTGTCTGAAAGTACTGACTTTCAGAAGACTTTGTCTCTAAAATTTTCTTTTAAATGGATAACCAATGCTATATAAGGAATGTCATCCCTGTCTCAAAGGAAATGCAATGCTATTGCTTTCTTCTTGTTTTCTTTAAGAAGAAAATTGCTTCCAACTGCTTTCACCTGTCCCTGCTGTCTCAAATTAAGCCACTGCAACTCAGTGTTGTCTGGGTTTCAGAAGTATGACTGCTGATGCTTGCCCCATATATTAGTTTAAAGGAGTTTTGTGTATTGTTTTCATAGTGCTTTAAAGTTTGTTTTTCTTTTTGAATAACTCTTAGGAAATGGCAAAGATTCTCAATCACCCAAGAGTATATGCTTTTCTGCACATACCAGTCCAGTCAGCTTCTGACAGTGTGCTCATGGACATGAAGAGAGAATACTGTGTGGCGGACTTCAAACAAGTAGTGGATTTCCTTAAAGAAAAGTAAGTCTGCTAATATTTGAGAAAATAACAGTGATGTTTTTTTGCAATGTCAAGAACATGTAGCTGAAAACACAATTGCTTGCAGCTTCATAATTAAGGTATGAAAAAGAATGAGCTTCTTTAAGCTTTCAAAGACTTTGTGTTTTCTGTAAGCCTCTTGATGTGGTTTGCCCCCTTGCTTGAGCTTTTATAACCATCTTAAATCTCTGCATGACATGCTTTTAATTTGTCGATATATTCCTAATCTCTTTCAAATAATACATTCTAAAATTATTTTTTTATAGTTAAATTACTATATGTAGACCGCTTGAAGTTCAAGTTATTGAAGTCTTCTTTAATGTGGCTTTTGAGCGTCATATACTTTGTGTACTGGAGATGATCCAGCTTCAGCAAATATAAATGGACTGGGCTTGGGGTTTTTTTGAGATTATTTTATGTCCTATAGCTGATGTACATTTACATCAATATAGTAATACTCTAATCTTTCTTATGGGACTGATGATTTCTAGGATAATTTCAAAATTGTTTCTCTGAACAACAGAGCTAATTGTGAGAAATGTAAGAGTTTTACTTACACTGACCTGAAGATGAAAGTTACATTCATCTGCGAAACTTTTGCATCTACAAGTAATAATTTAATATCCAAGGAAGTATTTTCTTAGCTTTTAAAATTTGATAGTGATATATTTTGATGGATATTTCTGAACCAGTTGTCCTAAAAATAGATACCTGGAGAATTATTTCTGTCAGCTTGTTTGGCTACTTTTTCTCTTTAACTGCTTTTTTTGTTGTTTCTGTGCTTGTTTTAATGAATTAAGGGTGGTGGAGTTGTAACTTTTTGACTCTTAAATTGCAATAAAATACATGTACATTAAAGAATAAAATTTTCATAATCATTTTCATAAACAATTTTTCATGATCATTGATAAATCCAGCAGTCTAGCTATGTAAAACATGTCACGTAAGAGCTGCATGGGAATTGTGGAATGTAAGAAAGAAAAGCAAACTTTGACACAATACAATCTATTTTGTAAACTGTATGTGTAGGTCATAGGACATTCCTGTGCATCTGGGACAACTGATGGAAATGGAGCTGCTTATCTTCATACAGATTCATTGGGTATTAATTTTCCACCCTGAACAATGCACATGAGTTTTTGGCACTTAATTTTCAGGTGACTATGGCTCAGTGTTAGTTTTTAGTCATCAGATGTGTTGTATTCCCACACATCTGAAGTGGGAACTGTGTCAGCTTATGTCTTAGTTGACTTGAAGCCGATTCATTCTTTTCTTCAGTAGTTTTAGCACTGGCAGCTATTAACATAACAGCAGCTGGATTTTCGATAACCTAATATAGCTGGCACAAGTTGGAGCATATGGGAATTTATTAAATCATTCAGCTCTTGCACACAGCAAAGAGTGAATTACTTAATATCCAAATTTAAAACAGCTGGTCATTGAATATACAGTAATCTATGACATACGTCTTTTTCCACAGGGTTTTTGTAGTGAACTTAGCAAGGAAGAAATAATTGATTTGATGTCTTAATTTTAAATAATAATATACTTTATTTGTGCTGCTTATTAAGAAACTAACAAACTATCTAGTAGTTCCTGTTAGAAAACAGTCTCCAAATATTAAGATGGAAAATTCTTCGTACCATATGGCAGCAGAATGAGGAAGCTATGCAAGGCAGAGAAAATGTTTTGGGTATTTGAACATGTGCACATCTGTAAAATTAATATTATTTTTTCTGTTGCACTTAACAGCATAGTATCTTCGTTTGCAGTCTCTCCTCTTATGGCAGCAGCCAGCTATTACATTCCTATTTAGATATTCCCATAAAGATCTCAGCACAAAGTTTGCCAGGACCTAACATTGCTGCAGACAACTGCAGAGCCTAGAGCCAGAATAGCTAAAATTGAATATGTGTTTGAACTACTTTAATAGCCAAAAGGGATTATTTCCATCTTCCATTTATCAAAAAGGGGGGAAAAAAAAAAACAACCAAAGTTGAACCTCCTGTATCTCCTTTCTCTGTTCCTAGGGCCATAAAGTTGTCTAGAGGCTTCCTACACAATATGGACAGGGTCTTATCAGTAGATTCCAATAGCAGCTTCGTCTCTAAAAGGTGACATCTGCTCTGACAGTATCTTCACCTAAAACTCAAATTAAGTCAGTAATTATATAGGCTGACCTGCTGAAGAAGTAAAGCCACACAGGGAGGAATTGTATGGTTATCAGTTAGTGCTTAATAACTTGAGTTCAAGCACCTAAGCAAATAAAAATGAAGTACAGCAAGTAAGAAATGAAGGGAAAAAGGAGAAGAATGAGCCATGTCATCTTTTTGGGTTTGGAAGCTCAAAGATACCAAGTGATTCCTGAATCTTTCTTTTCTCAATCAGGCCAACAAAACACTTGGAAACTTTTTTTTCTCCGAGAAGAAGGAGCAAATGCCTTTCCTTCCTCTGGAGAGCCAGGAGTGATGCAGAGGTATCTTCTTCAGAGAGTGGGGATTTGTTCATATCCCATTGAGCACAGAATGCATTACAGAGAAGCTAGATTTCTCTAAAGCAGTTACTTCTTGTGTTGAAACTCACTTTTTAAAATAATGGAGCATTCTAGACCCTCTGAGACTGTGAAGTTAGACATGTTACTTTTTTCTTCTCTTTGAGGACTCTTTCTTCAGGCAGGAACCTTAGAAATTAACTTTAAAAATGAATATTGATGTTATAGTTCAGTCTTTTGATATGCAACACTGTTTTTTAGAGCCACTCTCCCCAGCCACTTGACAACATTTTTGGTTTATTATGAAGATCAGTACCAAGATGTATAGAATATAAAGCCAGAAATACAAATTCTTTAGGCTGAAAAACTGAGCTACGGAAGTCTTGTTTTATATTTTTTTAGAAATTCCTTCTTTGATATATTGCAATTTTTTTTGAAATGAAATTTCAGTAAATTCAAGTATGCAGAAAAATACTGTTGTGCTGTTGATAGGTCAGTAGCTGATCTGCAAATATAATATGTGTATATATGTACTTACTGCGGATTTATTTGTAAACTATTCTAGAGAGCAACAGCATAAAGGAAACGACCTGGATGAAGAGTTAGAATGTACCCTCAGCAAGTTTGCTGACGACACCAAACTGGGAGGTGTGGTAGATACACCAG
>Ga0065711_1049957_pt1 | contig 11049 bp, 4 predicted proteins | sample Hoacrofraction12_FD_59098 | JGI IMG/M metagenome (GOLD analysis project Ga0065711, IMG submission 59098) | Hoatzin crop microbial communities from Cojedes, Venezuela - Epithelial fraction 12 v2 (version 2) | ecosystem: Host-associated > Birds > Digestive system > Esophagus > Crop | place... | reverse complement strand
AGGAGAGGAGAGGAGAGGAGAGGAGAGGAGAGGAGAGGAGAGGAGAGAAGGAGGCAGCACATGAAGAGGATATCTGTTCTCCTCCATGGTGGCTTTGCGTTGGCTGCTCCTGTTTCTTCACTGCAGTGGTGTTGGCAGCGTTTGGCAGGACAACACCTCAGCTTGCTCCAGTTCCTGGTGGGGCCCTTTCCCTTGCCCTGCACATCGGGGCCCCTCTCAGAACGCCCAGCACCCTCTCAGCACAGCCCCCACCCTAGGCCCCCTTTCATTTCTGCTCCGGGTGCCACTGTGAGGTCACACAATGCAGGCCCCAGGGCAGGCCCCTTCCCGAAGCCGCTCCCCCCCACCTCACCACCATCTTGTGCACTTTCCTTCCAGCACAAAGCAGCCCACATGCCCTCCCCTCGTCTGCGGCCCCCCGGCCTTTGGATAGCCCTCACCCCCGGCATGTGCGCAAGCCAGGAGCTGTGCGAGCTGGAGAAGGTGTCTCTCAGTTGCGGCCTGCTGCAACAGTCGTCTCCAGGGGAGTTTGGCCAGGTTGTCCAAGATCTCTGTGCTCTGGTCCAAGATAACAACCTGGTGAGGCGGGAGGCTGCCCACGTTGGGGCCTGTCACAACAAGAACAACTTCACCCCCGTCCAAATCAACGGACGCACTGTGCTACTGACTCACTACAACGACTTAGGGGGAAACAGCTTCCTTGACCCTCTGAACAATTTCTCTTTTGAGTTCAACCACCTGCGCGGGGGAGCCAGCAGACCCCAGCTGCACGGTGTGATGCTAGACAGGGGGGAGCTGTGGCGAGAGGCCCTCCACGAGGCTTTGCGAGCCTACGTGAGCTGCCACTTTGCTGCAGGGAACTGCTGCGTGTTCAAAAAAATCCTGGGCAAGAGGCAGCTGTTTGTGGCCTGCCTTGAGGCTCATCAGTACCAGCCTTCAAACCCCTGAACAGCCTCTGGAAGTCCGACTGGACTTTTACCCTGACTCCATTTACCGCTCAAGTTACAGGGATCTTTCTCCTCCAGATACACTACTGCAAAGATGCCAACCTCCATGTAACTGTCAGCAAGTCTGTGAGTGAGACTCTAAATGTGATAGACCAAAGCCAGTTTGCCACAGATTTTGTGAAATTTGTGAAAGCTGAGGACACCAAGTTTCATATTGCCATTCTGGAAAGCATTCAGGCTTTGTCAGAGGATACATGGGGGAAAAATCTGCGGAGGAAACTCCCTGTTACTCGCACTTATATGAACTGGAATAAACTATTGAATGATCAGCATCTGAACACCAGTGTGTCCAACACAGAAGTGCCTCCATGCTTTCTGAAACACGCTATTTAATATGGTGGCCTAAATAAAAAAAATCAAGACAAAGATAAAACAGGGGTGTTTAGTAGATTTATATCTGGATTACTCAGGAGAGTGCAGAAACTGTCATCAGTCAATCCCCACTTTGAAAATAGTTCAGGTCTGTAGTAACCGAAAATCATTTGCTGTGGTTTTTTGTTTTCTTCATGTACTTTTCAACCTCTTCTAGAGATACTAGTAATGGTCACTGTCAAAGGCAGTACAGTGCTAGAGATGAGCTAGCAAGCAAATTCCTATTTTCCTTTGTAATTTTACCCAATATTGTATTTATTTATGTAACTTCACACTACATGTAGCATAGGTTATAAGGAAATCAGTAAGGTAAGTTAGCAAATATATTGAGGCAATTTTTCTATATTTTTTTCATTGATACTGAAACCCAGGAATTTCAGCCTTCAGGCTTTGCTCGTGCATCCCTCTCTGTATGCACAAGACGCATCTCTAGCAAAGTCACATGAACAAATGGAGATCAGTACTCAGGAGGAATAAATTTCTCACAACCAGTAGAGAAGATATTTCAGGAATCACCGGGGATGTATGCTGGGTGTTGAGGCATTACAGAATAAAGCATTGCTACTTCCCTTCTCCCAGTGCTCATTCCAAAGGCCAAAGCAGTGTATGGGATTTTGTTTTACTTTCAAACTATGACAGTGATGTTTTGCTAACATGTTTACTACAATAAATGAAATGCCTACCACACTTGCTGTTTTCTGTAATCATAACTTTCAATTAGACTTTTATTAGAAACAAAGTTTAATTTCAAGCAGTGTTGTAAACACTAAACTTTCTAAAAATATTGATATGAATATTTAAATATTTTTGTAACTATTGGATGTTTTTAATGCAAGCATAAGATTTTGAGTTTGTTCATCACTGCTGGTGGCAATTACATTGTCACACGGGTTGAACATGCCCTTTTGTGAATACTGATCTGTTGCTTTATAGCTTCGGTGCTCAGACTGGCCCTGATTGCTTTCATTGTCTTTGATTTAAAATGTAGTTAAGAACTGTGCATTGTTATGGTTTGGGGGATAACCAATATTGTGTGAAAATTCCATCTTCAGATTGCTCTTCTGATGCAAAATGAAGATTTTAAATCTGTACTTGCATCTGATGTGGGAGGTTCCTTACTCTACACATCTGGATATGATAATTAATTACTGACAGAAACCAACAACGAAAAAGTGTCTAATGTAAAAACCACAATTGTACATCATTCTACGCCGTTTATGACAAAGTCATATGCTCAATTTTTATTTATAAGCATAGTAATTTACAAAGCCTTATTGCAGAAGGCAAGATTGCAGTGTTGCCAATATTTGAATGAAACTGAAATAAATGGAACAGCTCCTTTGTTAAATACTGAATTTCTTCAGATTTGCATTGACTAGAGCACATCTTTCATCTAGTTGTTCACCTTTACGGTCACTCAGCACAAAGATTCTGGGAGTGTTGTAGTAATATATGTGCAGAAACCCATGGACGGTTTCCTTCCCGCAAGCAGAAAGCAGACTGCAGCCCTTGTAGCGATGTCCCTTGACAATGCCTTTTACAGATGCCCGTTTGTTAGAGAATCTGCACCATGTGCTTGAAGAGGGAGCAGGATGGAGCATGGAGAGCATTTTCTGTGCTCCTTCGGTTCTTCACAGAAAGCTGCATTACATGTGGGTCATTCTCTTTTCACCCCACAGCTGCTACTGAGATCCATCCAACATCAATCCAGCCTTTTTAGTGCCGATGTTGCTGCTTGAGACCATTCAATGAGCAAGCAACTCAATATTGAACATGAACTAACAGTAAGACACAATAGGGAACAATGGAAAAAACTAAGCAGTCAGATGACTTTCAGTTTCAACATTTATTCCACCTGATCAGTCGCTTATGAGATGCAAATATTTGACATTTTGCAATATACTGTTCTGTAGAAGTAAATTCTCTCTTCTCTAAAATACAGCAAAACTGTAGCAAGGAGTGCAACAATAAAAACATTTAATATTGTAGGATTAGGTAGTTCTCCTATCTTCCCTATCAGTCTACATTCACGAACTTTCCATTTTCCTTCAATTTCCCTTCTCTGGAAAAGAAGGAATCTGTGACACCACAATCTACAACAAAAGCTGCTCAGAGGTATGGAGTTTGGGCAGAGAAAACATTCTGATCTGGCTGAAAACACATTTTTTGCAAGACCTATGAAATTAATCTGGAAAAGGTAATTACAATATAGGCTTTGTCAGTTTTCCCTTTACACTCTCCATGATGGGCTTGGAATTTTTTTTTTTCTTTTGGAAAGTTGAATCTTGGGGAGGAATAAACATTATGAGAAGAAAGTGAAGGAGTAAATCTCCACTGAAAACTGTACTCAACTTTTACATATACGCTTTTTTGACTTTGAATATGTTTGAGATTAAGTTGCAAATTCTTACTCCTTCGCTCGTACCAAAATCTTTTTGTTGTATAGGGAATACATTCCAACTCACGTTATCTTTATTGCTAAAATCTGCCTCCTTTTCTGTCTACTGCTTTGAAAATCATTCACATTCTTATAGCTGCCTGTGAATCCATCTCTTTTTACTGGTATGAGCACCCCGCATTTTAAGAAAAGAAATGAAGAATAAGCATGTATAACTAAAACAAAAAATAAGTTGTCAAACTGTATCTTACAATAGATTTCTACTGCAGCCAGGAGTATAGCATACCTAGAATTGAAGCTATATCTACCTATTTACAGTCACTACTATCTGCTGTTAAAGACTTGCTTTGTACCTGCAAAAATACATGATCATCAAGTACCTTTCTGTAATACGCTTCCAATACAGCTTTCTCCTTCTTCTTATCTTTGGTTGTTCCTAAGTGGCCAAGTTTATTTATGTCAAGGAGAAGATCACCTACTCTATCGGTTCAGAACATTTACAGGATGAGATGTAATTTTCTTTCAAAATAGAATGCAAATTTTTTTGAAACTCTTTTCCTTCATTTACAGGCTTGCAGACTCATTGGAATCATAAAGTTGGTACAAACGTATGTAAGCCAAATTGGCTCAAATTTTTGATTTCTGGAAATAAGTTTGTATCTACCATTAATTGTTGCTGCAAAGAAAATTATCATTTGTATTACACCAGTAACATTAGAGCTTAGCTTGGACTTCATTGTCAGCTTCCAGCTGCATTAAAATTGGAAGAAAATCAACAGTTAATATTAGTATTTGGACTGAATATTTAGTGTTCACATTAGAAAGTTTGCTTCATGTTTTGCTAGTACTGCAGCAGGTGGAAAACCTATCAAAATGAGGACACTCCGCAAAAAAGTTTCATCATTTCATTTTCATATACATGTGCTGAATTAAAAGCAACTTTCTTTGTGGTTTCAGAATAGACAAATTTTTAACAAGCACTAAAGACTCAAGTTATCTGTTGGCAGAAAGCAAGGTCTGTCAATACTCCTAGTCATTGGAGGAAATTCATGTTTTCCCCCTTACTTTCTCCAAAAATGATATTAATTATTTCTTTGCTCCATTCATGGAATGAAAAAGACAATATTGTAAAAAGCATGCCTCTACTTGTACATTTTCCAGGCTGTAGTATGTATCAGAATCTCCACTGTATTCCTTACTCTCTACTCCTTATCAAGTTGTGGAGAAGAAAGGAAAACATGATTTTGAAACAGAGGAAATAAAAGTAAAGGAAATACAACATTCTGTCAAGTGTACATCTGATATCAAATAATGTGCTAATGCTCCAGCTATAATAAAACCAAAATCAAGCATTATTTGCCACTGTACAGTAAGAATTATTTAATATGTTCAATAAATCTGAAAAAGCAGACTTATTACATTCCAAGTGCAAGATATTTTCCACTTCTGTATATCGGTATGCCCCTCTTACATAAATAGTGGGTTTTATAATTCTTTTATTGAAAGCTTTGGAGTTATTAAAAATGTGGAGTCCTTTCAAAAAGTCACTATTTAAAAGAACAACTATTATGAACTATTCAAAGCATAGTATCCTGGGATTCTCCAAAGTTACAATTTGTTTTTGTAAGACTTAGCAACTGCCACCATACAAAAATGAGGGAATAAGAGACCTATTAATAATTAAAATAGATGACCCATGTTTTATTACATCATTTATGTAGTAGATTGTCTTTAAATGGAACAGGAACTACTATGCATCCTTAAATTCATACCCAGAAAATATCCTGAGATTGTGAGATCCTATTAATAGGAGCTGTTTGGTTTCGGTGGAGTTTTTTAATATTATTGCTCATGTAACACATTTGGAAGCAAATGGATTGTGGGTCTCAGCTTTTGTCTAGCTGTAGGTATAGGCATTTCAGTCTTGAATCTTTATACATAATTAAAGGTTCGTATTTCCTGTTTGCTTACTAAGGCACATATCAACTCATACACACACCGCTTCTTAAATAGCATTCATAACTGCTGTGTTTGTAACAAGAGCAGCTAAGAGCCTTTCTAAATATTCTTCCAGAACCAGAAGGCTAAAAATTTAAAGTCTGTTTGGTGTTAATCATAGCCTTCTTTTCAAAGCATGCTGACAGTGATAAATTCTTAGGGTTTTAAAACAACCCTTTATAAGGGCTCTACCTATGTATCTCACCAGAATTGCATAAGAGACAGAGGTCTCTCCTTAGCGGAATGGACGCCCAGTGTCTAATACAACATTACAGGGAAACTAGCAACCTGGAACAGGACAGATAAGGGAAAAGGCTGAAGTGGGGGCATGTTGAAGAAAAATGTGAATAAGGCATATTCACAATTGGAGAAAGGAAGGGAAGAGACCAGTACTATAATTCCACTGTTCTGGAACTTAAGGACACTCTCCAGAAGAGTCGGACTGAAGTCTCAGCTCCCCCACTGTCTTTCCTTCCTTAACATGTCACGTGGATCTAGATTCCTAGAGATTTTAAATCAGTACTCCCGTGTATATGATCTTCAGTCTTTCTGTGCTCAAGAAAGCCAACAGTTCTTCCTGATCTCACAGGTATCCTATGAGGATGCATTAAAATGATGAATAAATAATACAACAGTTGGCTCTTAATAACTAAGATAGGGAATAATTTAATTGTATGTGATATACATGTAAAGTAACCAGGATCCCAAGTGAAACTCTCATAGTTAATAACAGTTTGTTTCACAAAATGAAAAAGCATTAAGAAACAGGAATTTTTCTAGCCTGATTGAAACTTAGAATTACAAACCTACACCCTCTGGCACACAGCTATGTTCTCATGTATGCCATACTTCTTTACCAGCAGAGCTTCATGATCTACCTACACAGATCAGTGCACCAGCCCTTACAAGGCTATGGCTTTTTAGGTATGCTCACCTCAAGCTTCACTGGCAGAGAGCTCATGTTTCAGGTAGGAACAGCCCTCAGGGGCAGACTGGTGGTAAAGCAAGGGATCAAAAGTCTTTACTTATTCACTTACTCATTGTTTATTCTTAAACACATTTTGTTTATTCTTAAACTTAAGAAATTTAGAGGCCCAGAGAAAACAAGTAGACATTGAGCCCAGAGTTGTTCATGTTATGTCACTTGTTATCTGACTTCTGAGACATGGTCTGTCCACCAAGCAGTTAGACTTCAACCCAAATGCATGGTGCAGGCCATACTAAGTCCTACACACAGAAAGAAGACAAAAATATGAGTTTGTGTTCATAGTGGTGTTCATGGCTGGAGACTGTCACAGTTGCCCATTCTGACATTAGTCCTCCAGTCAAGTCACCTGGGCACATGGTACACTGCTCATTGTCTATGGCTTATTTGTTGCCCACATGCCCACATTTGTTTTCCTTGGAAATGAATGTGTACTTTGGGGTTGTGTGCTGACAGGAGGTTCAGACAGGACTGGGGAATGTATCTGTATCTGGGAATTCCCTGGATGAAAGCATCTGAGTTCCTCAAAAGGTTAAGCAAAACATACATTCACCCTGCAAGCCACTTCTCTGAGTGAGAAATTGAAAGCCAAGTCTCCTAGAGAGTGGTTTCAGTGGAAGAAACTACATTTCAATAAATGTCTTCAATTTCAGGTAGAAATGCTTTCTATCTGGAATGAGATAATCAAAAGGAATATGAAGATGTATGAATTATTGAAGATTATTTTTTTTTCACCTTGTAGAGTTTTGGGGTATTTACCTTGCACTGAAGATACCACTAAGAGAATACTCTGAGAAGCTCACCACGTAGAAGTCAGATTCAGAGTGAGAAATAAAAACTCTTGTATATGCCTTTAACAGCTGTGTTGTCCTATATGTATCATGGAGAGACTAAGACTCCACTGATATTGAAGCAAGTGTCATAGATAACTTACCTTTAAAAACATATAAATTCCAAGCCATAAATTTCCTTATGCTATCTTTCTTTCTTTATAGCGTTCAACAGATGAAAAAATGCATTTTTTGTTTCTAATGCATATGAGTTCATTATTAAATATCTTCTACAAATCCCTGTGATTATTTCTGAGAAAAACATTTTTGCCAGTTCACTGAAGATATTTTTTCTTAAGAACTGTATTTCACACAAGACTTCCCATTTGCAACTTGCTTTTAATTACATCCTCATTAGAGACAGATATGAGAAGCACAGCTTATTTCAAGTATTTATTATTCATTCTTATATTGTTAATGAATTAATGCCTGAAGTGCGTCTGCAGTAAAAAGTCACCTTCTTGTTCATCAGTTTTGCATGTCCATAAAACAAATGTTATTGCTTCAGGTACTGTATTACATAGATTCAGTATCATTGCTTTGCATATATAACATCTACATGCAAATTTATTCTGTTGTTCTTTCTTAAATAATTAACATTATCTGCTAATATATTCTTGCTCAGACCAGTTCCTCTAGTAATTCTAATTGAGTGTGCAGTACGTATTCACTGAGCATCTATAGTTCCATTCTTTCTTTTCCCATCAAAAGGTCATTTTGAAGACACATTGACATCACACTTTCTATCATCTGTAAGCCCTGCAAAAACCAAGCTGTTTCAGCCTCTGGGCTGTAGTTCCATATGCCTAAATCCATTACAAAGCATAGATTTAGCTGAAGTCAATGAAAAGCATAATTAACATTTTGGTGTTCTGTATGAGATAATTTATTTTCCATTATCAAAGTTACATAGGCTTCCAAATATGCGATACAGATTATGGGACAAACTGTGCTTAAAATGCAGGTTTTTTCAAAACAACGTGTTATGTCCTGTGAAGTATTCATGGGGAGAAAGAGAAGATTAAAATGCATAGGCTCTATTTCGCCTTCAGCTGTTTTCTGGCTCCTCTGTTTAAGTCCCAGTTCAACAAAGTACTTAATTGTTTCATTAATTATAGTAATTTGACTGTTTCCACCGGGGGAATAGTATGATATAGGTACTATGATGCTACAGCTGGTTAAATTGGATCATACAAAGCTGAAGGACCTGGTACAGAAGGTACAGATAGCAGCAGAAATATTCCCTTCTTCTGACTATGGACTTTAGACTACAGTTCCTACAGACCAATTTCCAGCCCTTTGCTCCAGTCTCTCTTGTGAATTAATTTACATTATCCTGCTCCATTTTTTTGTCTTAGTCTATGAAACATGTTGATTAAGAAATGATTCAACTACTTTAATACCACTAGATCCAGAAACAGACTTCAAAGTCTAGAATCTTCAGTAAGTTAAATGATAAGCATTTATTTATTCTCTAGTCAAATACACACACAACGGTCAAGTGACACACCAATGCAGCCCATGGGTCTTTAGGCTCTGTACCATAGCAGGCTTACTCCCTGCAACATTGTTCAATGCCCTCTTCTTTTAAGGAGGTTCAGCTCTGCGTGTCATTCTTCCAGTGGACTGCCCTTAGAGCTGTGCTATGAACTGGCACTCAGAGGAAGGACACTCCACTACACCTGTAGGAAATGTGTTAAATTGTACCACAGAATGCGCAACTTGTGGGTATAAAAAGAGCAAGATTAACATAACTCATGACTTACCTGGAAGGTAGCTGCAGAACTGCATTGCGATACTTTCTTCTGTACTATTAAGGTATAAAACAAATTCTTTAAACGCTCCATACTGCTTTTATGGATTCAGTGGAGTATAATTCTTTTTAGTGATGAGGTAACTGACAATTGTGCATTGTGAAATTAAATACAGGAAAGACTGACCAGCTGAGATTCTGCAAGAGAGGAGATTACTTATGTGTCTTCAGATAACAGGAGGAAGAAAAGAAATTAGGTGCAGATTGAAGGAGGATAAAACCTTGGATTTTTGCCTGCCATTGCCATCTTTATTTTAGACTTTGAGGTTAGTTCCTGTACCTTCTTTAAAAAAAAAAAAAGGATAAATGTTAATATTTTCCTAAAGATATTTGTAACTATTTAAAGATTATCTTTCAATACTACAAAAACGTAGGACCATACCAGAAGAGGTCAAAGTATTTGCAAGTTTACCTCTGAGTAGGCAATTCCAATGTCTATCTTCTCTTGACACTGGCACAATATTTTGATAAGCAAAAAGCTGGAGTAGAAACAAAAAAACTGAATATATTTATCATAAAATTCTGCGTTCAAAAGTCACTTTGATGCTTCTCTTCCTGTTTCTGTAAACCCCTCATAGGCAACATAATTCTGATAATTTTAACTCCCTAGAAGAATATTCCCTATTTCATTTTCTTCTAGAAGACCAAATGATTAACTATATCACACTGTAAAAATGCCATCTAAAGACATCATGATGTGCTAAGTAGAAAGGAAATCGCCAGGGCTGTAAGCTTTGGGTCAAAGGACAGTTGTTTGTAGCTTATTAGTATGACGAAGTGAAATCTGAAATTATATTAAATGTTTAAGATGTAATTAGTGAGGAATTTATGCATTTTTAAGTATTCTATACAAATTTGTAGTCTCATATCAACAGTGGCAGAAATGCTTTCCTGGGTACACTATTTGCCTCCTCCAGAGGTAGAAGAACAATGCAAAAGCCAAAATCTATTGCTCAGCATTTGTTTGCTTTTATTCTTTTTGCCACTTCTCTCTTCTCAGCTGTGCAACCCTGACTGCCAAATTATGATTTCACAGGGGAGCTCAACTCAGCCTGTCCTGTTTCCATTCTGCCTTTAGATACCTGAAGAAAATTAAAATAAAAGCTGAATTAGCCTCATGATTTTTGACCATGTAGGCCAAAAGTCAGCTTCCACGTTGGTGTGACATCAGTACCAAGTACCTCACAGGCTGTTTCTGAGGTGCTCAAGCTAAATGCTGGGTGGTCTGTTTGCTCAGACTGGGCAAAAGGCGAATAAAGGCTTCACACATGAGAATTCAGCTAGACTCGTTATTTTTGATGTCAGGGAAGCTGACATGAAATAGAAGATTCCACTTTTTCCTTGGAAAGTTGGTTGTAACACCTTTCTCACCCGAAGTACAAACTGTGTGACCTGTGCTGCATGTTCATTTTAATGGTTCACCCACTATCCAGAGCCCTGGGCAACCACTACTCCCTCTCTTTAAAGCAAACTCTGGAAGCAGAGCTTCAGACCAAACAGTAGAAGCTCTCCTTCAGTGTGTTAGGGGGAAAGGATGAAGATCCTGCTTTCCACTGGCACATAGAAAGGAAAGAGGTTTTGGCAAGCAGCCCCCTGTATGCGAGCCCCCCCACAAAAAAAAAAAAAAAGGACAGAAAAAAAAAAAA
>Ga0065711_1049956_pt1 | contig 11049 bp, 8 predicted proteins | sample Hoacrofraction12_FD_59098 | JGI IMG/M metagenome (GOLD analysis project Ga0065711, IMG submission 59098) | Hoatzin crop microbial communities from Cojedes, Venezuela - Epithelial fraction 12 v2 (version 2) | ecosystem: Host-associated > Birds > Digestive system > Esophagus > Crop | place... | reverse complement strand
GGGGGTCGGGACCGCCCCGCGGAACAGGCCGAGCTGAGCCTGCCTGCGCCGCGGGCTCTGCCTCCAGCTCGCCAGGCTGCGCTGGGGAGCGGCCGATCGTGCCGGCGCGCTCCTTGTGGCTGCTCTCCCGCAGGGCTTAAACTTCTACTAGCTTAGCTTCGCTGGCCGGAGGTGGGGTTTTTTTACCATTTTAAGGAAAACACCGTAAATGGACAGGGAGGGTAGAGTGCGAGCTTTATGTTTATGTATCTGTACGAGGTATTATCTTGTACGGATTGTGATATTTATAGGCTTGACCCCCTCGTATCCTGGGGGTTATATTCCCCCCTCCGTGTAAGTAACGTACACTGACTAGATGTAAAGTTTCAAACTGGAATAAAAGCCATTCTGTAGTTCTAAATGCCATTTTGAACTTTGGCACACTGAATGCTGATTATGACTACCTCACCACAGTTTATAACCTATGGACCTCTTTGCTTTATGTTTTTAATTTATTTATTTTAACAACATCTTGGATCTTTACAAGATCTGTAAGTCATCTTATGGCATCCTACAAAATTACAGTGACGGGTTTGAGTTCGTGCGCTTCTAGTTCTTTTTATATAAGAAATGACTGGATATTCTACATTGTAAGGTTTGCAGAGTTGACAGAAAACTTCTTCCCTTTTAAAAAGGGTTTAGATTTATCTGTTTCTCAGACATACTTAAATGCATATTGGTTACTGAGCAAAGTAAAGGGAGTTACCAAACATCTGCTAGTAGAGGTCACATTGAGGGGCAAAAAGATACTGCTTTCTAATATACCAAGTCACTGTAGCAGCCTTTATGAATTTGGAGAATGAAAGGAAGTTCTTGGGGTGCTTACCAGATTTTTCTTCCACTCAGTGAGTATTCAGTTGTGTGTTCAAAAGAGTTTCAGTTAGCTGTTCTTTTCTTCTTGCGTCTGTCTCAGAGTGTTTTTTATAGTTTTACGTAGTGGTTATAAATCTCTACTCAGGTTTCCAGCCAAGCCTCTCCCGGCACCACCACAGAACTTCTTTGTTAAATGAGAGTGGCACAAGAGCAGAAACTACGAAGTGTTGTTTTTATGTCCTTGGTAATGCTCACAGCACCTTTCAGTATAGTTGGTTCTATATTGTTAATGTGCTCTTCAGTATTTAATTCAGATAATTACTGTAAAATATTACACCAGTCTTTAATGGCGAGTACTGTTATTAATAAGTATCTTATTGAACACTTCCCGTTAATTTAGTACAGTTTTTCTTTCATCCTTCCTTTTTTTGCCTAACCCCTTCATCTGGGTTAGTCCTTGTAACGGAGTAGTTTGAGCTTGTTTTGAAATGGCTTTTTAACTTCACAGTTCAATGAACTGTACTGGGATCTGTAGCCATTACAGTATATTGCTGTGAAAATTGGAACTTTAGAAGAATAAAATTTCAGTTGCGTATCTGTTCCTCTGAACCAACAACAGTTCTAATGAAGGAGATTGATAAGTACAACAGAATCCATTCATTATTTGCATTAATGCATCATGTTGAATATCTCATTATCTTCTGGTGCTCAGCAGCTTTGTAAATGACTCCTGTCTAGGCTATCTCTGAACTTCTGTTTATTGTCTCCTATGGTAGGAAAAGACAGAATTATATTTGCGACCAAGGAGGACCATGAGACACCAAGCAGTGCTGAGCTGGTTGCAGATGACCCAGATGACCCTTACGAAGAACAAGGTCAGTAGTAAGCAGAAGAATGGACATAAGGAGTGATACATCACATATATCCTAACAATCTTAAACAAGAACAACAGAAAAGAAACCTTGTATGAAGCAGGAAAAAGTTATTCATTTTTAGAGGCTAAGGGCAGCTGGTTATTCAGTAGACAAATACGCAAACTCTTAGCAGTTTTAGCTTCCAAATTAGGACATCACAAATGACATACTTTCCTTACAGTGGATTTTTTTCTACCCTTTTAATGATCTTTCAGAGTGGCCTGTTCGAATACATCAGTTGGTGGCTTTTAGTTCTGGTTAGTAGCCAGAAATATCCAGAAAAAGCTTTTCCTTCCTTTCTTTTATTAACAAAGTTAGTGCTTAACCAGTGAAACTTGTAGTCGTTTTTCAGTTTTAAATGACGAAGTGCAATTTTCAGAGAAGCTGAAGTGAGTTACACACGACTGTCATTGATGTCAGTTGCTCACCTGACTGTGTGCAGCTGAAATTGCCTAATTTGGTGATCTCTCCGTATCCAATTTAATATAAGTTATGTCTGAGTAATCCTGTACTATACTAGTAGCAATATAGTCAATAACTAGTAGCAATATCTTTCAACATCACGTGACAGGTAAGTTCAAATTACTCAGTTTTCAACTGTAACCATCTTGCCTTGAAAAGACGTAAGTTAAGTTTTCAGTGAAGATTACAGTTCTTATATGAAGTAGATCTAACCTGTAAATGGAGATTTAAGAGAGCAGAATATTTCTGAGTTCAAGGCTTGTAATATTCTGATTGCACAGAGCATATTTTGTGATGTTTCTAATGGGTAAATGAAACAATCTTCCTGTCGTGATGATTAAATAAATTTTGGCCTATGTTAATAAATTGTCATGAACACCTACGAATTTGGGTTAAATTTTTTTCTAATTGCCTTTATGCTTACAGGTCTTTTAGCCTCTTCATTTTGTTGTGAAACGACCTCATTGCTTTCAGCTCAGCCGAGACTGAAGTAAATGCTTCACCCTTTTTGAAATTTCGTTAGAAAGTAAAAGTTACGCCAGTGGCTCTGTGACCTTTAGAGGGCAGTATTTGAGCACAGTTTTGCTGCTGGTGCACACAGGGTCAATTTGTTGGCTGATGTGGTATGTGCTTTAGTTTGAACCCTATCTTCCTAGGTCATTAAAATAACTTTCTCATACATAGATTTGTGTTGAAATGATTTTGCATTTAGCTGCCTGTCTTGGCTTCATTACAACTGTATGTAGTTGGTACATATATCTAAATGTTTTACTTGTCAGCAGTTACGAGTCCATTCAGTTTTATAATGACCCAAATAAGAAGAATAAAACAATTTCAGTTTCAGAAAGGTGCGTAAAAACTGAATTTAGTATCTGTCAGGAATTCTTCCACCGCATATTTTCAGGTAGGTTGTTTCACTGTCTAAGACCCTATACCCAAACTGCCTGTTTGGAGGAAACAGTCTATGCTTGGGATTTGTCATCATCCTCACCATGGGAATGGTGCTTCAGCCCCTAAATATTTCAAAATAGAGACCCTTACAGGCAGTAAAATTTACGTGACACTTCTATCTGTTAATGCCTTGACCAGGATGAAAGATGGAACCTACAAATAATTCACGTAAAGTAGTTCATCCTTAGGTGGAGAACAGTGTCTGAGGAGAGCTCATTTTTAAGCGTATTTACTCCTGGCAGTATGCTATGTGGAAGTGAAACAAAATCAGAGTTTTTAACTCCTATCTCTGGCAAATTTATAATCCAGTGTTGGTCTGTTAAGTGAAGAGTTAACAGCATCTAATGATCGGATGGTGGAATTAAGTTCCTCGTTTCTTTTCTGAGGCCTGTGGCTGTTTCCTCTGAAAAACTGGAGGCTGCTTGCAAAATAGAGTATGGAAAGATACTTTTTCTAAGTATCACATCTGGAGAACATGCAGACTCTTGGAGATTTTGTCATTCACTGAACTGTTAAGTCACCTTGTGTGGTGTACAGCTTAACAAACCAGCTTGCTGTTTAGCTAAGGGAATTCATGTGTGCAGTCTGCTGATGTTACATGTGGTTGTTTGAAGTTCACCTATTTTTCCCCTCATAATCATTCATGGTCTTTGGTGATAATTAAATATTCTGTTAGTAAAAGTTGTCTGTATAGCAGCAACATGTGGATGCATAGTGGTCCTATAACTAAGCATCGATTTTTGACACCAGCTTTTAAGAGGAAAGGGAAGGGTGCCCATCTCAGATCTAGCATAACAGAGAGACATACTACAAGGGCTTGGAACGTGAGCATAGAAAACAATTCTCGTGATACCTCTAAAGAGGGTATTCGCTTCCTTCTGTCTCACACCCCACCCTTCTGCCCCAACCTTTTTCTAGTTGTATGTATACCACAAGTATGTAGTCTTGTGCCGTTTATTTGGGTAATAAACTAACCAAAATTAAAAGAGCCACTTCCTCCTTGTTTAAATGCCATATTCATTGTTTCATTTTATGTGTATTTTACTGGATATGGAAAGACCATGGAGAGGAGTAGAGGTGGTGGGTTTTTTTTCTAGCAACCCTGTATATACAGCACGTTAGATCGCTTGCTTCCTAAACTATAGAGCAGGGAAGAAAACAGAAAGCCAGAAGCTAGTCATGTTAGGGACACCTTACAGTGAAAATGACGGTATGATTCAAAAAGAGAAACTCTGCAAACTGTTTAAATACTCTTAATAAGTTTGGGTTATGATTTTTTGTTTGGTTGGGGTTTTTTTCTTAGCCTGTGGTAAGTTACTGTCATGTTTTAAGTGTTCTCTGAAAACTTCGCTCTTGAACGATCTTGGGCTACAGTGCTTCAGGTCAAAACAGAGCAACATTTGACCTATCACAGAATGTAGCTGCATCTAATGGGTGTGAGGTTTGTGGTCAGGAAAGACACATGGGCAAAATGTGTTGAAATATGTTAAAGTGCAGAAGCTCTGGCTCGTGTGGTTTTTATTTAAAAGAAAACTGGAAAGAGCTTTGCCGTACATAAAGTAACATGCAGACTTTTCTAATTTAGCTTCTACTTTGAATAGAAAACTTGGTTTCCAGTGTTCAGCTTCTGTGGCATAATTCACTATAATGACTCTTTTCATCTTTTCTGCTGTCCTGTGCATAGAACAGCCATATCTGAGAAAGAAGAGATTTATTATATAGATATACCATAATCTGTATTGTTTTCTAATACAGCTGAAACTTATTTGAGGTTTTGTGTTTTTTTAGGGGCGTTTTTCATACTTAAGATGGAGATTTTATCATTTTATGATGTAGTTGGTGTTTTTGGATAGTTCTTGCTTTGCTTTGTGCATTAACAGCCGTTAGTCTTTGGGCAGTCTACTTTAGTCAGTAGATCACTCAGGAAAACTTGTGCTCTGTTTCCCTATGGAGAAAATAGAGTTGTGTAGTATTCTTTTTTATTTCTATAAGTTATGAGATTGATTTGTTTGTTTTTGTTCTGTCAGTTATGAGACGTAGGCAAAATGTTAATGGCTCGCTTGAAGCCAAAAGCATTGAAAGAAATGAAGCCGTGTGAAATGGGAAGGCACACAAACCCCAGGGTAGGTTCAAGTTAGCACTTCGTATTGCAGCATATCTCAAGAGTTCACTGTATGTGCCTGTTAACAGCTGTGGCTGCTGGAAACAGATTAAGAATTCTTTTGCAGCAGTTTTGAAATAGTATTCTCTCTGTAAAGCTTGTTTCTGGTCTTATGTGTTGCAGATGGAAGAATTTAAACGTGAAAGATATCTAGTTTTCATTGAGATCTTTGCTCCCGTCAGAATAATTTCTTATTTTATTAAGCTTATATGAAGAAGGCACTGGTGAGTTTTGTGTGTGAAAAGTAATCTTTATTAGCATTAAAGCTATGATAGGAATGTTGGTTAAAAGTGCTTGTGGATTTGCACCTCGGACATAGGTTGTTGCTGTCTTCTCCCTTCTCTGTTTCTCCAGACTTGCTCTAGTCACCTTATTTTAGAGACAGTTTTGAAATGGTTTCCACAGAGGTCGGATGGAGCAAACCCCCTAATTCTTATAAGAAAGAACTTGAATGATCAGGTGTACAGGACTGTTTTTACGACTGACTGTGTCCCTTTCAATCCTGCTTCCTATATGTCTGTCATCTTGTATTGTGAATCATTGGCAGATAAACTTGTAATTGGAATGTTTGTGATATAACAAGGAAGAAACTTTTATTAGAACAACAGCGGGACTTCATTACAGCAAGCACTGAGACAAGTGTTGACATAAATGTGGATGGGCCTGCCTTCATCTGTGATATTAACAGATCCCGTGAGCTAAGAGAGATTAGGATTGGGTTGTGTGATGTCAGCAGTTAATTGCTAACGCAAGCCTTGACCTGCTATAATGTAAATAGGGTTGCTTTTTCTTCCCCAAGTGCAGGCTCGAGTAGATTATGACCCACTGGATCAGTAAGGTTCAGGCTGCATTTGAAAGAAGTTCTAATTCAATTTGATTAAAAATAGTAATCCTGTCTATTTCAGACTTGCAATTCAGGGAGAGTGATGGATGAAATCTGTTTCCATTTTAATTGTGTGCTAAGCTAGCTGGTACACTGACTCATTGAAGTGTGCATTCTGCTGTACTTGTCAGTGAGGAAATGCTTACCTTATTTATCTGGTTTTTTGTTTTTTTTTCTTTTAAAGCACAGTTTCTGTGCAAATAATGGAGTGCTATTTCAGTGATCAAATAGGCACAAATCAGTGCTCATGTGAAATACAAGAATGTGTTGTTTATGGGATAACTCTTATGTTGTTAAAATCTGAGTGCTTACAAGGCAGTTCTGGTTCTAAAAAGAGCAACTTATTTTAGAGAATTAGTTTTCAAGTGGTTTTATTGCTGTGATGTCTTCAGGAACATTTCAGAACTCTGTATTTTTTCATTTTGAAGTATTAGAAAAATGACTGTTTAACATGACTGGTTGATGTTAGTGAAGAGGAATATAGGACTTCAAAATCTAGTTTACAAAGCAAGCCATATTTCTTCTACACTGTATGATCAACAGCTTTCTGCTTTATGTCATCCTTGGCAATAAGGAGTCTGGCACCAGCCATCCATTTCCTTGTCTCTGAAATTCTGCTTTTCCTCCAGGCAGCTAGAGATGCCATGATTCACTGTACTAGGTGTACCTTCTCAGTACAGTGATTGCTACAGATATTTTACAAAACTGTCTTGCTGAATAAAGCATGTTCTGTGAAAAATGACAGTATTACTGTAGTTGACCAAATCATGCTAAGGAGGCTGTTACTTTCTGTAATGAAAAGGAGGCTGATCAACACTGAGATTTGACTGACTCAGTTTTATTTTCTGCTGAACTGCACTGACTGAGTTAGAGCGCATCATTGGTGAATTGCAAATCAGAGTAAAATTTTCATTCCTTTTAGTATAGCAATAAATGTGATTGAGCTGCTTTTGCTGTACCAGTGCATAAGAGTCGTGATACCATGGCCTAGTGTCCAAGGAGTTGCTGGTGGAGTGAATCACATGTCTGGAACTTCCTGATCCCACAGGACAAAGACGAAGTAGGCTTATTAAATTATCTGGGAGTATTTTTGGTAACATCAAGTTACTTCAGGCCCTAAATATAATTTCATGTTAAGATTGGAATTAATGCAACTTTATTCTCTGACAATGGTATTTTCATACCTGCTTCTAAAGGGAAAGTACTTAAACTTCCTGTTTATGCACATCTATTAGCTTCTGCAGACACTGTACCTGGAGATAAATTTAGGAAAGCCTGCTGAAGAGGAGAGCAATTGTTAAAGTGAAGAAAAAAACAGCTTGTATCACAGCACAGTGTTTCCCTTGTTCTTCATAGGTGAACATAACTGCATGTATGTTCATGCAAAGTAGAGAAAGAGACTGGAGATTTATTACTTTAGAGCAATAAATTAGAGACTCTAGAAGCCCACACAACCAAGTCCATTACATTAGTTTTCTATACCTGACTATTCAAAAGGTTTTCTAAGACTTACAGAGGAAAGGAGTTCTCTGTCTTGCTGCTTGAACTTCATTGTGCAAACTGGTTGATGTCTCAAAGAACACACGCCCCTTTAAATCTTCACCTTGCTATTCCATCACTGAAGTATTTCTGTGATGACTTTAACTGTTCCAGAGCAGAAATTTACAGCTGTTCCAATTTAATGTCTAAAATGAGACCTAACTCACTTTCAGTTGTGATAGAAATTTAGTGCAGATTGATTTCTGGGAACCAGACAGGCTGTCATGCTCTCACTATTCCTTGTGTTCTGTGACACGTGACTTAATCTGTGTCTTACAAATAAACTAATTTTTGTTTTTGTAATTCTGGTTTTCCAGTTTGAATTTTAAGGGGGAGAGTTGTGCATTCAGGGTTGATTTAAACCAAGACAAAAAATGCATCCATCCAACTTGATTTAACAAGAATTCTAGTCTTAATATGGGAATTCAATTCTTATGACTTGTATGACATGAGTTTAAGGCTTGCTTGTTCACCTGACAGAGTCTGGCAAGTGGATTGATTTGACTTTGATCTCTTTTGCAGTTTCATTAGAATATTCTCAGTGGTCTGAAGACTTAATTCAGGCACAGATATAGAACTAAACTCACTGGTGACCAGTAAAGAATCCTACAGGTCAGAGCTAGAAACAGACTAGCCAGGAAATGAAAGGTGTTTGGCATCCTTGAAGCCATAGAACTGATATGGCGTTATTAATACTTCAGCTTACGCCTGCAACCTAGCAGCTTTCATGGAATGATACCTGTTTTTGGAAGGAGCACTTAACTTTTCTTCTCTCTTGTTTGTTCAGGACTGATATTGCCCAATGGAGATATCAACTGGAATTGCCCATGTCTGGGTGGAATGGCTAGTGGTCCCTGTGGGGAACAGTTCAAGTCAGCCTTTTCTTGTTTCCACTATAGCACAGAAGAAATAAAGGGGTCAGACTGTGTGGACCAATTCCGTGCCATGCAGGAATGCATGCAGAAATACCCAGATCTTTACCCTCAAGAGGATGAAAATGAAGAAAAAGAGAAGTCAAGTAAAGATTTGGAAGCTACTCCTATGGAGGCTTCTGCTGCCAAAGAGGAGAAAGGATCTAGCTAATGAAGATGCAAGGAGGCTGTTGTCTCCATTCCTCATTTTCAGAGACATGGACTTTTGCAGTATGTCTGTATTTTGAGTCGTCAACAAATGTTTCACTGTTGTTCTATACACTGTATCGTAGTAAATAATTTATTGTTGAAGGAGGAATCTCAGTGCTACAGCCTTGCAAGTAAATACTGCAAAAGGAACAAGTATGTGTATGTATTGTGTAACCTGCTATCAGACACAGTTAATACTTCAACAGCTTTTTTTTTACCCTCAAGTTCTCCTTGAGTTTTGACTTGAATAATGTCTTTAAATATATATAGCTTTCAACTAAAATTCCACTAGCACACCAGGTCTGTCTTCATTTCAGTATCTTCTGATCAATAGCTGCTCTTTTTTAATGTATTCTGTTCTATTAATAGAAATTGCATTAAATGATTGTTTTCCCTTAAAGATTTTTTTTTTTTCTGGAGTGATACAGGACATTGAAAATGGCCTAAATCGAGAATTTGTAAAATCATTTCAAATGGTCTTATTAGATTATGGTTGCATTTTACAACCAGCATCAGGTAAGGACTGTCAGAAAAATGTTGAAATGTATATCTCCTTTGATTTAATTTACTTACTGTGATGGCTTTTGCATGTTTAAAAATCGTGTATTATACAACCATTGATAAAGATGAATGGAAATAAGGTTGATCACTGGCTTTATTTTTGCTCTGAAACCACAGGTTTTGGGTTCCTTTAGTTAGTACCTGATTCTTAAGTGTATAGACAGACTCTTGCAAAATACTTTGAGACTACAATGAGAATGTTAACTGGTGTAATGATATCAAAACAGATACTGTGATTTAAGTGCATATTAAAAAGCAAATACTTTTTACCTTCATTGAAAGCTCCTGTTTGTGTGGTGTGGTTTTTTGTTAACAGTGCCTGGATTTGAGATACTCTACTGCATTGTAAGCAGACTTTGAATCAATTTGTGGGTTGTGAAGATCAGTTGCTACAGCTAATCAGATTTTTTTGTCCCATTCTTTTCTCCCCAGCTCAAGACAGGAAGGCATAAAAAATGTAAAGCATTTTGAGTAGCTACAGTAGACTGTGGATCATGAACCAGCACTACAGAGGACCTGAACAGCTATTAAAACATTTAAAAATTAATTTAGACGTGCAAATAACTTAATAGTAATTCATTGTAGTTTAGTGCCTGGATAAGGGAACACTGCATTGTTTTTCCTTCCTAACAAAGCATAGGCTGTGAGAATTGTGTTAAGAAAGAAATTGTACCTGTTGCTTCAGTAACTGTTCATTGCAGGGTTGTTTGCTGTTGTTGTTTTTTTCCTCCCCTAATGTGTTGGTTAACCAAAGCATAAAAAGTTGTAGTGGCAAGAATGCAGCCCAGTAGGTCTAGTAATGCTTAAACATTTGTCTGTTGCTGTGGGCAGCAATCTGGAGTGCTCAGCAACATTGTTTCCATGTAAGGTTTTGGTGTCTTGTTTGCAGAAGTGATTTCAGTGTTAGTGATGATGCTTCTGAATATTTGAGATGAATTTGTGTTAAATTTTATAGTGTATTTGAGCTGTTTATATTTCACTACAGCTATTGGATCCTCAGAAAACATTGTAGGCGATTAAGTGGCTGACAGCTACTCAGTTCTGAGGGCATGGATAGCAAGTACTCTCAGCATCTCTTTGCTTTTAACAGAAACAAAGTGTGACAGTGCTTCTCAGTGTGACTTTCAGGCATAGGAAGACATGCCAAGTTAACCTGAGTAAATGGGCACAAAAGCAGCAGTGATAAACCTTGGCACTTAGGCAATTGGACCATGAAGATGAAATCTTAGGCAATCAGATAAACACTGGGCACCAAATTAAAAAAAAAAAAAAATCACATGTACCCAAGCTTTTGGTTGTTCAAATGGAAATCCAGTGCCTTATTTGTGAAGAAGCAAGAGCTGTTTGTGAAGGCATGCTCTGTTCTAAGAACAGTTTGCCTCGTATTTTTTTCTGCTGTGCTTTCCTTTCCCACGTTGCCTCAGTGCTCTTATGAGTTTTGGATCTATCCTCTAACAGTATTTAGAGCATCTGTGTACAGAACATAAAATGCAAGGATCACAGAATAGTAGGGGTTGGAAGGGACCTCTGTGGGTCATCTAGTCCAACCCCCCTGCCGAAGCAGGGTCACCTACAGTAGGCTGCACAGGATCTTGTCCAGGCGGG
>Ga0065711_1012381_pt1 | contig 11049 bp, 11 predicted proteins | sample Hoacrofraction12_FD_59098 | JGI IMG/M metagenome (GOLD analysis project Ga0065711, IMG submission 59098) | Hoatzin crop microbial communities from Cojedes, Venezuela - Epithelial fraction 12 v2 (version 2) | ecosystem: Host-associated > Birds > Digestive system > Esophagus > Crop | place... | reverse complement strand
GGGATCTGCCTGGGACCGTGTCCCTGTGCCTTTCAGGAACCACTGCCCTGCAGGCAGCACTGCCAACTCAGGGCAATGCCCAAGATGACATTCCTGGTCAAGAGCAGAGCTATTTCTGCATGCCCCAGTTTGGGCAGGCTTTTCTCTTACTGGTGTAGCAGGAGCTGCCTGGGGAACACCCAGGGCAGGAGTCTTGTGCTCGGGAGAGGGACAGGTACAGAGGGGCTGCCAGCATTAGGCAATAAGATTCTCTTTGAGACAAGGCCAGCAGACACAGGGAGACACTGGCCTCTGTCTCCTCATGCCATGGCTGGTCCCAGACCTGGGACTGGTGGGGAGCCTGAGACTCTTTTCTGTCCCTCAGAACCTGCTGTGCTCATCCGAGGGGCTGTGGCTGTGGGGTGAGTGGCCAGAGCTCTGCAGCACCCTGTGCTGTGCACTTCTGTGGGACCAGTGTGACTGTGTTGCTCTGCTGGGGATGGGTCAGTGGAGATGGGGAGAGCTGGGGAGGAGCTGGGCTGGGTTGGAAAGTGTCTGGGAGAGAAAAACACCAGTGTAGAACTTGTACTGCATGAGCGTGCAGGGGGAGCATTCACACCGGGGGCTTTGTGTTGCAGAACCAGGGCACGTGAAAGGGGTCAAAGACATGCAGGCACAGCAGAGAGGATGCCGATCTGTGCTCGCCATGTCATAGACAAACTGGGAACGTGGCCCAGGGCCTTTGCCACCCCCTAGCCTCTCTCAGTGCTGTTTCCAGCACTGGCTGCTCACCACAGGTATATGGATGAGTCTTGCTGCAAAGCCACCTCCATCCTCCTGGTGGGCTCGGGGGGAAGAGCCAGCCCTGCCCAGCCTCTCTCCTGGGCCATGCCTCAGCACACCCAAGAGAAGGGCTGTCTGTGAAGCTCCACATGGGACATCACAGGGGCTGGGAAAGGGTCTGGTACAAGGAGGAGGCTGCAGAAGTTACGTTATGGGGCTGTGTCTTGTTGTGGTTATAGGGGGACACTCAACTGAGGGCTTTCACTGGGATCATAGTGGCGGGAACTTTGCCAACCCCCGAAGGCACCAGCAAGCTGATGACACTTTTTCTCCCTCTTTATAAATCCAGATTTATACAGCCGTTTCTAAAATACATTTCCTGTGAACATTTTGAATGAAGAAATTTTTTCCAGGAAAGGTCTATGTTAATACTTCTGATATCTACATGTCATCTAATCCGAGCTAAGAGCACGAAGATTGGAGAGGTTGAACAGCACTGTCTATTATTTCTTTGCTCTCAAGCAATGACCACAGCTGGTACTGCTTCCCTCATATCATCCCTGGGTTTGAGCTGGTCAAATCTTTTTGGAAGCATTTATACAATGGCAGGAGATCACAGCCCTCTGAGTGCCAGACCCCAACCCATACACAGAGGCCCAGAGCACAGAGAGTGAAAGGAAATGTCCTTCCTATCTGATAGTCTGATAATCTTCTCCAGTGCAGTGAGTGGCTGGGTAGATGAGTAGAGATTATCTGCCTCGGCTTCAGTAAGGTTTTCAGCACTGTCTCCCGTAAAATCCTCATGGAGAAGCTGGTAAACATGGACTGGACAAGCAGACAGTGAGATGGTTTGAAAACTGGCTGAATGGTGGGGACCAGAGAATGATGATCAGAAGCAGATGGTCTTGTTGGAGGCCAGTCATCAGTGGTGCACTGCATGACCAATACTGGCTGCAATCCTGTCCCTTCGAATCTCAGCTGTTCTTTTGTAATTTTGTGATCCTGCGATATGCTTTCTGGGAAATCAGTGCTGCCAGGCCCCTCTCTGAATTGTGCAGTGCACGGATGCGCACAGAGTAATGAAGAAAAAGGGGGAATTAGAAGTCTGTGTGTGGTTACAGTGAGCTTCAGAGTCATGTGGATATCAGAGATGGTGTGAGATAGCACACAGCAGGAGTGCGGCCAGGGGTGGACTGGCCTGGGAGAGGGAGTCATCTTTTACGATGGAGAGCGGTGGGAATATATAGATCTCTGCCTTGGGACAGGAGATGGGCTTTCTGCAAGCTCGTGGGTCAGGGTTAGCAGGCACACCAACACTGTCCCCAGTCAGCACCACAACAGATAGAACCCAGATCATGGGCTGAATGAACTCAGTGGACATTCTGTTGGATGGGACACAACAAGGACAGAGGATCCCAAGGGATATTCCATGCCATATGACGTTGTGCTCGGCAATAAAAACTGCAGGGATGAAAGAGAAAGAGGGGGCATTCAGAGTTGTGGGGTATGTCTTCCCAAGTGACAGTTACGCGTGATGGAGCCCTGCTTTCCTGGAGATGGCTGAACATCAGCCTGCTGGTGGAAAGTAGTGAATGCACTGGCTTATTTTCCTTGGCACTTGCGCACAGCTTTACCTATTAAAATGTCTTTATCTCAGTCCATGAGTTTTCTCACTTCTTCCCTTCTGATTCTCTTTCTCATTCTGCTGGGGAGGAGTGAGCAAGTGGCTGTGTGGGGATGAGCTGCCTACTGTGATTTACCCATTACAGTCCAGCCTCTCGAGATCTCCCTGGATGGCAGCTCTGCCCTCCGGCTTATTGACTGGCTCTTTCACAGTTGGATGGCATCTGCAAACTTGACAAGAGTGCACTCCATCAGTTCCTCTGTGTCATTGGTAAAGATGTTAACCAGGACAGATCTCAGGATGAACACTTGCACTAGTCCATGTGATGTTTCCTCATTGAATGAGCTCTCTTCATCCTCCAACAACTGACTGCCTTGAATCTCTTTCTCCTCTCCCCTCGGTGCCTGCAGGCAGTGCCCTCAGCCCTGCTGGGCTATGCAGGGGAGCTGCTCCTGGGCAGAGCTGTCTCTCTGCAGCACTGCCCACTTGCCGTGATCTCCCTCCATCCCAGGAGACCAGCCCAGCTCAGCAGCAGAGAACCAGCCCAAGACATCTTTCTTCTGCTCCCTTTGGACTCCCTTGAGATGTCCCTGTGGCTCCAAAAGAACCTGCTGTGAAACAGGCTGAAGGAATAACTGATGTTCCCTCCCTCTGCAGGGGAGAGACACTGCTTTTCAGAACTGACATTTCTCCTACAAATGACAGCTTTATGCCTAATTCTCACCTTGCCGTGTCCCATCAGTAAAAAGGAAAACCAGACTGTGTCAGGGAGGGATCTCCTTTACCCCTGCTGAGGGCAGCGGTGCAGCTGAGTCAATCGAGGCATCTCATTTGTAGATTTTTGGTCCTGGGAATGGAAATGGACTCAGCTCCCTCAGATGAATCTTGGGGCATCCTCCTGGAGACTGCTGGGTATTTCATTTGGCCAACTGAAATGACAGCGGATGCCCAAATTCAATGAACTGAACCTGTCCCCACTCATTATGTCCAGGGCAGCCCATAGAGTTATTCCTCTGAACAACTGCAGTCATGTGCCATAGGGAGAACTCAGGCTTTCCCTTTCTCTCCTCCACCAGCGGTGTGTACGAGGTCTCCAATGGCAACAGCAGCAGCTCTTTCATGTTCATTCTGACATTGCCTTACAGAGTTCAGGGTCTCTTCTCATTTCGTTTTCAAATCCATGCCCACTGAATGACCTGAGATGTCAAGGCTTGCAGGGACAGAACAGGACCTGCAGGAAAGAAATTCCCACTGAGGCTGGGTGCATGAGAGACACCCCGAAAGCATCACAGAGAGTGGGATTTGATGCCTGCATGCCACGGACTGATGGTACCAGTCAGAAGCAGGAATCATCAGACCTCATTAGAGAAGCAAGGTCTATTCCATCTGTACCCAGTAGTTGCAGGCATTGCACGAACACAAAGCACATCATACAAGGATCTTTACTCACTGCCTTGATGATACCATCAGAGAACAAACCAACCATTTTAGCAATGTCCCTGGATACTTCTTGTGTTCAAGGACACCATAATCCAAGCACAGCAATGGTTCATACTAAAACTCAAACCAATCTCAGAAGGGAATTCAAGGGCACCAAGATTATCTTTCAGCAGCAGCTAAAGAAGAAGCAGAGATATCGTGGGACCACAGCTAAATTTATGAAGAGTAGGTGGATACATATCTGAGACACTTCATGTTCTCTCAGCCTCAGTTACCACCAACAAGGTCTGCCAGGCCTTTGTGCTTTGAGGCAGGACTCTGGAGGGGAACAACCAGCGGTGGGTGGGAATCCAGCCAGGGTTTGCTTGAGCAAACTGCTCTCTTACCAGTCATGGGGCTGGAGGGGCTGCTTCAAGAGTGAGGAGAGCATGTTTTTCACCAAGAGACACTGGTTCACTCTATTTCCAGTGAGAAAGGCACTTGAACTCTGCCAGGTACCTTTTAAAATGCTGTTCATTAGTACTGACACTATAAGGAGAGAATCATGCAGATAATCTTAGGTCCATTTAGATGGTGGGAACCCCAAGTGCAATACCATTGAACAGGCTTCTGATCCCCACACAGTACACCATAGAGACCTTACCCATAGAAGAGAGTCCTCTGTTTTGGTCATTCAAGTTGCTACAGGATTTTCTTACAAGGAAACGACTCCATCCTTTCCACAGTCAAAGAGAAGCAAAGTTCTCATGAGACCTTCTTGCTGCACTGTTCGATACAGGCAAGGCCATGCAGAAGGTGTGATGTCCAGTACAGAGTGGAAGCTGCTGGCAGCCTGCACTGTGACAATGAGCTGCTGAGGTTGTTCTGCAGCCAAGGGATCTGTGCAGCACAGCAGAGGTGTGAAGGCCATGTTGGAAGCACAGTGTAGCAAGGCTCGATGTCCACTGGTCCTCTGGTGAGGATCAGGATTTAGATTTCCCAGAGAGAAGTCTGCTTTCAACCCTGGTGCCACAGCTGAGCTGCTGCAGCCAAAATGGGCACAGCAAGGAGGAGGTGGATCACAGCCAGGAGGAGCTGGAGCCCCATCGCTTGTCACAAAGATGTGATGGTGTTGGATTGAGCGAGATGTGGTGGGTTAGTTTGCTCTCATGAGGCTCTGCAATGGAGGAACACAGGCTCTGCTGGGGAGACTGGCAGGAAGGATGAGCATGGGGGATGGCCCCTGTGCTCTCCTCCCCTGGAGGAGGACAACCAGTTGTGTTGGGGATGACCTCAAGGGTTACTTGAGCAAACTCAGGCACCATTACAGAAATGGGGATAGGTGATTTGGAGAGATCCCTGAACACAAGTATTGCTATGCCGTGACACCTGAGATTCCATTTGTTAGTCCAGAAGAGGATGATGCCCTTTGAGGTGTCCTGGAGTATCTCCTGACAAGTGTGGTGTTTTAGGGTGTGAAGAGAATCAGAACACCACCTCTGATTGATTGGAGTAATTTCACCTTCACTGCTGAAATACAGGGCAGATGGAGGGACTTCAGAGTGTCCAGGCATTCTGCTGAAGGGTTAGGTGTTCAGAGATCCAAAATGAAGATTATAGTGTTGTATCAGTGTCTGTCACACAATACTTTGGCCTGCTTTGTGCTTTGACCACTTAGGGATCTGTTCTATGACATTTTAATTGTAAAAAAATAACCTGCTCACACAGACACACACTGTAACAAGGACGAAAAATAGAGAGCAGAAAAGAATTATTGTAATCTTGTCTGAGAGGTGTTACCGTGACATGATAACAAAGAGTTAGCAATGGAAGGAAAAGCACTGTTCTAGAAACTTCATGCCAGAGGATAAAGACTGTAAAGTTATAGCTGTCTTGCCAAGTAAGAATGAATTGCAAGAATAAATTTAAAGAAATTAAGTTTATCATAATCAAGAAGGAGAAGAAATTTTAGAGCATTGTACTGCTAATGGTTTTACTGAGAACAGAGAGAACTCTGTAATGCTGCCACTAAGCCCCCACCCACCACTTGCTCACTCCCCTCTCCTGAGGGGTGGGGAGAGAATTCGAAGCACAAAGTGAGAATAAGGAAGACTCCAACAGGTAAATCAAAAGTTGTGCTCACAAGCAAAGCAAAAGAAGGAATTCAGTCACTGCTTCCCATCGACAGGCAGAGGTTCTGTCTTTTCCAGGAAAGCAGGGCTCCATCGCGAGTAATGGTTACTTGGGAAGAGAAATGACATCATTCCAAACATCCCACCTTCCTCCTTCTTCCTTCAGCTTTTATTGCTGAGCATGACACCCTATGGTGTGGAATATCCCGTTGGTCAATTGGGGTCAGATGTTCCCTCCTAAGTTCTTTCCCGCCCCCAGTCTACTCGCTGGCAGGGAAGCGTGAGGAACAGCAAAACCCTCGGCACTGTGCAAGCTCTGCTCAGCAACAGCTAAACTATGGAAGTGTTATCAGCACTGGTTTGGTTAGAAATCCGAAACATCGCACCATACCAGCTGCTATGAAGAAAATTAACCCCACTCCAGTCATATGCTGTAAAGCAAGTCTCCAGTCCCACGACATTCCTGGTAGCAGTTCCATCTCATTCCCTGTCCATTGCAGACCAAACATCTGCAATACAAATGTGGGCAAAAACATCCCTTTTCCTGGAATCTTGCAAAAGCACTCTCTTCTCAAAGAGCACAGAGGTGCCTCAGGCAGGTTTTCTCCTTCTCAAGAAGATGTGCTTCCCCCAATGGTGTTTTTTTATCCATGAATGGTGAATGGAGAAACAGGGTCATCGCCAGAGAATGAGATGGAAAGCCTTGAGAGCATTTTCTGTTTTCAGTGAGTGATGAGGCAGTGACTGGCAAAGTGTAGGGATGCAAGAGAGGGTGGAAGGAAATCACCGAGAAGCAAGGTTCAGGGCTTTAGTACATCCTTACAATCATGTCGGAGCCCAGAAATGGAAAGAAGTTCATGTCTGCAGGCGGGGGAGGAGTAGCTGTGCCCTGGGAGTGTGGCTGAAGGACCCTGCACAAAGCAGGGGACACATGGGAAGTTTCCGTCATGCGAGCATGCCTGAACCTGGGAGACGGAGAATGTCCTCTGCTGGAGGTGGCTGAACAGTGCTCCTCATGCCCCATGAGCTGACCTTTCTGTCTTCCTCTCCTTCACTACCCACACTTGCCTGCAATTCTGGAAACATCCATGGCCCTGGAGAATGCCTGAACCTGCTGGAGTGGGGAAGAATCAGTGAGACCTGTGGGAGTGCAGGCAGAGAGCGTGGTGTGCGTAGCAGAGAGTGTGTTACAGGCCAGAAGAGAAGCTGAAAGAGCAAGGGGCAGTCACGCTCAAGTGGAATAGCTCAAGTTTTGATTTTAGGGCAGCAGCAGGAGGTGAATATGCTGGGATATGGCTCCAAACTTAGGATGTAAGCAAATCTGGAACTCATCGGAGGTGATTGAGGACTGTTAGAAAAGCTATGAAAGAAGCTGGACAGGTTGTGGGGGATTCACAGGCATCACCAAACTCCCAGAAAATCACAGCTTTCTGTTTAAAGCCACAAAATCTGCCTCCAAGTCACAGCCCCACACACACTCACACTGACTCTGTGTAGAACCCTGAGAAACACATGAAAGGACATCCTTTACCAGGCTCTGAGGGTCAGGGCTTGGCCACTCTGATGGTAAACAAACACCAAGGGATTACGTGGCATCAGAGCCACAGGCACATTGCCTTGGCCACCTGCAACCAGTGCCACCTATGTTTTGCTTAAGCAGCCCCCAGGGACAGACACCTTGACTGGTCATTCCCTTTGTGGCTTTGTCAGTGTTGGCCCTCAGTGGGGCTCCAACACCCGCAGTAACTCTGTGTTTCCTTCTGCTTCCCACTTTTGTAGAGCTTGTACCTGTAGTTCAGGAACTTGGCACCAGAGGGCTCACTAACATGGAAAACACCTTAACAAGCCATGGCTCTGTGCATAATTTTCCACAATTCTTCATGCCTTCATGGGCTCATTTGAGAAATTTCAGGTGAGTAGCCAAGCAGACAAGATTTAAATAATAAGGGAAAATAAATAAGGGTTTATTCTTTTTCCAGTTTTCTTTATATTTCTTCTTACAGAACAAGTAATACCAGCCTTCTACAGTCCAGAGCATAGAGTCAAAGAATGTTTTGGGTTGGAACAGACCTTTAAACATCATCTAGCCCAACACCCCTTCAGGGACATTTTCAACTAAACCAGGTTGATCACAGCCCTGTCCAACCTGGCCTTCGGTGTTTCTAGGGACTGGGTCTCTACCACTTCTATGGGCAACCTGTTCTGGTTTTTCACCACCCTCACTGTAAAATATTTCTTCCTTCTATCTAGTCTAAATCTACCCTCCCTTTGTTTAAAGCCATTACTTCTTGTCCTGTCACAAGAGGCCTTGCTAAAAGACTTTCCCCATCTTTCCTATAGATCCCCTTCAGGTACTGCAAGGCTGCTAGAAGGTCTCCCGCAAGCCTTCTCTTCTCCAGGCTGAACAGCCCCAACTCTCTCGCCCTTTCCTCATAGGAGAGGTGCTCCAGCCCTCGAATCATCTTTGTGGCCCTCCCTTAGACCCACTCCAACAGCTCCATGTCCTTCTTGTGCTGAAGGCTCCAGAGCTGGACGCAGGACTCCAGAGCGGAGTAGAGTGGCAGAATCACATCCCTCGACCTGCTGGCCATGCTTCTCCTGATACAGCCCAGGATATAGCTGGCCTTCTGGGCTGTGAGAATACATTGGCAGCTCATGTCCAGCTTCTCATTCACCAGTACCCCCAAGTCCTTCTTGGAAGGGTTCCTCTCAATCCCTTCACCGCCCAGCCTGTACTGATAGTGGGGGCTGCCTTGACCCAGCTGCAGGACCTTGCACTCCATGAGGTCATGGCTCCTCATTTATACACTCTCTGTATCAGACAGGAAAGTTAGATATTTTTGGTTTTGGTTTGGCCTGGATAGATGCCAGGTGCCCACCAAAACAGCTCTATCACTCCCCCTGCTCAGCTGGACAGGAGAGAGGAAATATGATGAAAGGCTCAAGGGTCGAGACAAGGACAGGGAGAGATCACTCACCAATTACTTTCACAGACAAAACAGACTGAACTTGGGAAGAAAAGGGAGTTTAATTCATCACCAATCAAATCAGAGCAGGATAGTGAGAAATAAAACCAGATCTTAACACACTTTCCCCCTACTAACTTCTTCCTGGGCTCAGTTACACTCCTGTTTCTCTCCCTTCTCCTCCCAAGCAGTGCAAGGGGATGGGGAATAGGGGTTATGGTCAGTTTATCCCATGTTGTCTTTGTCACTCCTTCCTCCTGAGGGGAGAACTCCTCACACTCTTCCTCTTTTCCAACTTGAAGGTTCCTCTCACGGGAGACAGTTCTCCACAAACATCTTCAACGTGAGTCCTTCCCACGGGTTGCAGCTCTTCACAAACTGCCCCAGCATGGGCCCCTTCCACGGGGTGCAGTCCCGCAGGAAGAGGCTGCTCCACCATGGGTTCCCATGGGGTCATGAGCCCTGCCAGCAAATCTGATATGGCGTGGGTTCCTCTCTCCATGGGTCTGCAGGTCCTGACTGAAGCCTGCTCTAGTGCGGGGCTCTGCAACAGGGTTACAGCTTCCTTCAGGAATCCACCTGCTCTGGCTTGGGGTGCCTTCCCCTGGCTACAGGTGGAGATCTGCTCCACCGTGGTCCTCCATGGACTGCAAGGGAACAACCTGCCTCACCGTGGTCTTCATTATGAGTTGCAAGGGAAGTCTCTCTGCTCTGATATTTTGGGCACCTCCTCCCCCCCTCCTTCACTGATCTTGGTGTCTGCAAAGTCGTTTCCTTCACATCGTCTCGCTCTTCTCTCTAACCACCATCTCACCCAGAGATTTTTTCTTCCCTTTCTTAAATATATTATCACAGAGGCACTACCACCATGGCTGATTGGCTTGTCATTGGGCAGCAGCGGGTCCGTCTTAGAGCCAGCTAACACTGGCTTTATCAAACACAGGGGAAGCTTCTCTCAGACTCTCACAGAAGACACCCCAATAGCCCCTCCCGCTACCAAAACCTTGCAACACAAACCCATAACAAATTCGAACCTCAGGACACACGGTGAGTTCCCATACTCTCCTCTCCTCACCCCTCCCAATTCATTTCCAGAGAGTCTGGTATATGCCATAAGTCCTGTCATCCATGAAGCAGCCTGAGCAGGAAATGGGGAGCTCATAGACCAGCTCCACTGCCATTAGACACCATGAAGAGAGCGTTTTAATCAAGAACATTTTGCCCAGTGGAACCCAACAGGGTCATGAGCTCAACCTCATAAAAACTGGCAACAGAAAGAGAGGAGACTCTTGAAAAGACCAGTTTCTTGGACATTTTATTGGAATTACATTTCAAGGAAGAGCCCAGACTTCAGGAACTGAATATGGGACATCCCGCTTTATTGAAGAGCTGCAATCTGAAAGATCACATCTGACACAGTATTGTGTAAGAGTCAGACACAGAAAGAGCAAGCCACATGGCAAGTAGTATAAACCCGGAAAGTTATCTACAATTCGGAATATCCCATCAGAAAAATCAGACTCATGACATCAGATGAACTCTGGGAAATGTCAGGAAAAGCAGAAGGAGGTTATTGTTGGCGAAACAGCCAACAACAGATCCTCTGGAAGGGACCTTCAAGTCATTTTTACAGCAGGTGAGCAGCAAATTCTCTGACCAGGATTAGAGGGGCCCTGCCTCCAGCCAGGTGGAGGAAAGGGACAACGATGTTTATTGGTCGGTGTGGATTCGGTTGCCTGGCACGTCAGATCCACAAGAGTAGAAAGCTCTAGTGGACACTGGTGCACAGTGTACTTTAATGCCATCAGATTTCAATGGGTCAGAGTCCATTTGCATTTCGGGAGTGACAGAGGGGTCCCAAGAGCTGAGTGTACTGGAGGCTGAAGTGAGCCTCACTGGGCAGGAGTGGCAGAAGCACCCCATTGTAAGTGGCCCCGAGGCTCCGTGCATCCTTGGGATAGACTATCTTAGGAGAGGGTATTTCAAGGACCCAAGGGGGTATTGGTGGGCTTTTGGCATAGCTGTTGTGGAGATGGAAGAAATTCAACAGCTGTCCATTTTGCCTGGTCTCTCGGAGGATCCTTCCGTTGTGGGGTTGCTGAGGGTTGAAGAACAACAGGTGCCAATCGCGACCACAACACTGCAC